>Ga0105045_10002848_pt1 | contig 14701 bp, 8 predicted proteins | sample MAT02_FD_78089 | JGI IMG/M metagenome (GOLD analysis project Ga0105045, IMG submission 78089) | Freshwater microbial communities from Lake Fryxell liftoff mats and glacier meltwater in Antarctica - MAT-02 (megahit assembly) | ecosystem: Environmental > Aquatic > Freshwater > Ice > Liftoff...
TCTTCAAACCGTTCGCACTGGGCTTCCCGGCATAAGGCGGTCCGCTTGCGTTGGATCACCTGCAATTCGTCATTGACGCATTCTTGTTCGCGATCGGTTTGTTGCCAATTTCCGCGGAGCAAATCGAGGCGTTTCTTGGCATCGGTATGTTGGCCGACGTTAGTATCCAATCGTCCAATGATTGAGAAGATATCATCGTCCACGGTCGAGAGCTTTCCCGTGCAGGTTCGATAGATTCTGAATACATCGTTTTGAAATACTGTCTGCGACGCCACCGATCGATCGGCTTCGAATCTTAACGTTTCTATTTCGCGACGCAGCCGACCTATCGTTTCGACACGCTCCAACATCGTGCTGATCGATTCGGGCAACACGCGGCCCAGCGAACGCAGCGGCACGATGGCGGCACCCCATCGTTTTTGCCAGTCCTGGCGTTTACGTTCGGCGGTCGATAGGTCGCTTTCGGACTTTGAAACTTCTGCTTTCGCGAGATCGCACTGGGTCACAATCTTCGCGTGATCCTGCTGTATCGTTTCCAGTGCTTTGGATAATGCGAAAGCCTCGGCATGAAGCGAAATGAGACTCAACGCATTGTCGTCCTGTGAATCTCCGATAGTGTCTTCGTCATCAAACAACGTTCGGTCGGAGCCGAGTCCTGCGGGGACCAACATGCACGACGGTTTCTTTCCACAGGTAATCATTGCGGCGCGAAGCGTGGTGTTCGCTTGTTCGATATCGTCCACCGCGCTTTGTAAGCGGCGGCGTGCGGCATCCAATTCATTGCCCGCGGCGATGACGCCTAGGTGAATCGAAAACCAGTTTCGCATTTCGTCGACCGGTCCGGCCTTCACGCCGATCTCTCGCCATAACGTTGTCCAATCATGGTTCAATCGGGCACACCAAGCTTGCGCGTCGTCGCAGGACTGGTTTGCCGATTGGGCGAGTTCCTTTGCCGCGATCAACTCATTCGTGTCGCTCTCCATGCGGAGCAGAATGTCATGGTGCTGATGGCGCAACTCATGGAAGCGGTCAAGGGATTCAATCTGTTGCTTGAGCTGCAACGCGTCGGCATGACCAAAGTGTTCGTTGGACATGGTGCATGAAAGTAATGAATCGATTAAGGTGTCCCGCCCCAGACGAATCGCATCAAATTCGTCATTGCTTGGAACGGCAACATTCGCCTTGGTTTGATGCAGGCGACGGTCAACGGCTTCGACCTTTTTACCCGCGGTGCCGGCGGCATCACGGCATGTATTGAATTGCCTTGTCGTCTGTTCGATTTCCCCCGCCATCGCTTTGAGCGTTTCGGCATTGGGAATGGCCAAGGACATTGCTTCTTCAAGCGTTCCGGCAAAACCAAAGAGGCGATCGAGTTGCGTGTTTGCATCATCTCTTGCGCTCGTTACCTCATTTACGGCACGGGATTTCGCGGTGACCAATGCTTGAGGATTTCCGACGTGCCGAATCGCTTCTTCGAGCACCGCACGGGAGATCGGCGTTTCGCCAGACGCCAACGTAGATTCCAATCGACGAAGATTCGTGGCCGCCTGATTATGTCGCGCCTGAGCACCGGTCACTTCGAGGTTGACGCCGCTGGATTGATTGGCCAGCGTCATCAATTCCTCACGTGCGGCCGTCGCCAATCCATGAACAGGCACATCACCCGCCGCGTCATCGATCCCTAAATGGTTGCTCAAATCAGCAACTTCATCGCACAGTTGGGCGATTTTTGTTTGGGTTTCGCCACAGAAGATGACTGACTGGCGATGTGCGGAAACGTCGTTGACCAATCGTTCGATGGCTGTCTGGTGGTCGATCCATATGTCCTCAACATCAATTTCGCTGATCTGTTGCTTTAGACGACCGGCCGATTCGGTCAAGGATTTTGATCGCTGGGTCGCGACGATCCACTGGTCGTTGACGCTTCGCCGCGAGTCCGAAAATCCCTGATCCAATAACACGGTGCTGCGAAGCGGCTGGATCTCAGCGAGGTATCGCCGCCGAGAGATGACCGACGGCAACGCTTGTTTCATCGTCGAGAGGGATGCGTGCTCACGTCGGGCCGCAGACAAAGACTCCGTCAGCGTTTTGACCAAGCGATTTGCGCGATCGAGTTTGTCTCGCGTTTCGACGTATTGTCGTGGGGGTAAAGACTGGGCCTGCAGCTCATTTTTCAATGAGACCCATTGGGCCAGCAACTCACGAATCCGTGAGTTCGCATTTCGCCTATCGTTATAGATGGCTTTCAGGTTTTCCTTGATATTCGAGCGAAGAGCCTTCAAGGAATCAAAGCCCGCACCAGCGGAAAAAAGGATCTCACCAAGATCACCGGCACCATGGATGATTTGTGAACCGCCGGCGACAAGGTCATCCCGCGTGATCCCATACTGTTGTTGAAAAACTTCGCGCGTAATGTTCTGCAGCATCGCGCCCAGCATCCGGTCGCACTCGGCGGCGTTTGGGGTTCCGCCTTCTTTTGCCGACAATGTGTTGGAGATGCCTTTTCGTCGAACGCAATCAAGCACGGTCGATGTTTCGGGTTCGATCAAACGCCCCCCACTCGCAGGTCACGATATTGGAAACGGTACGCGTCAAATGATTGAGTCGGGTATCCAAACAACAAATCGCCGATCGCGCGCAGTGTCGTCGATTTGCCGGACTCATTGGCACCGTAGACGATATGGAATCGTCTGGGGCCCGCGGAGAGATCCAGCGAGACTTGGTTAAATCGGCCATGTGCGATCAGGTCCAATCGTTCGATAATCATTGATCATATCCTTTATGAACCAGTAGATCGATCAACTTGGACTCAGCGGCATCGACCCAAGTGGGGATCAAACAATCCTTGTCGGCTGCATCGATAGTAAATCGTTCGGCGGGATCATCTTTTAGTTCGGACGGTAGTTCACGCCAAAGTGCCTGCAGCAGTGAATCCATGGATTCAGAAGGCTTGTCCTGCGTGTTGTCGCGAAGGGCGCTAGCGGCTTCGTGGATGGATGCCAGGGGCGAATGATCCGCAGCGATCGCCTGCGTCGCCGAGTAGACGGGCCGAACGGGCAATGTGGTTTTGGACTTGACCGTTTCTAGCCAAATCGATTCGTTCCCAAAACTTAGCGAGATAGACCGTAAGGCGTCGACAATAACCTCGCTGCGGTTTTGATAGTTCGTCGCCAGGTGCGAGCATCCGGTGACGTTGACGCGAATGGCAAGCGGTCTTCCCTGAGCGTCGTTCATTTTCGATACGACGAATATTTTATAAGCTTCATTTAAACCATTTTGGTCCGCATCATCTGTGATGTCGTGATGGAATGATTCCCATCGCATCACGTCCAGCGGATGAAATTGGTAAGTCAAATGATTGCTCGCATCGATAGTTAAGATCATGCAGCCTTTGGCACCGGTCTCGCGAGGATGGCGACCTTGGATGTTCCCCGGGAATACGATTGGTGCCCCGCCCGTTTGGTGATCGACACGGCGCGTATGCACATGGCCCAGAGCCCAATAGTCGTATCCTTTGTCTCGCAATCGTTGCGGATCACAGGGGGAATAGGTGTCGTGACCTTCCGCGCCGGTCAAGCTGGTGTGAAGCAAGCCGATGTTAAACATCCCATGAAGGGGTGCTGGGTAGTTCAGCGACAGGTCTTCGGTAACCGCCCGGGTCGCAAACGATTGGCCATGAACCGCGACACCAAGCGATTCAAAAAGACGAAGATCGACGCTGCGGTGGTCCATCATGATTGCCGAGCCATCGGGATTGGGTGGCAAAGGCAAATCATTGGTCATCACATTGTCAGCGTCGTGGTTTCCGCGGATCACGACGAGGGGAATGCCAGCTCGCACCAATCGATTCGCTTCGACGACGAAATGCAAACCGGTGCTGGATTCCTTCCAATCGCCATCGTACAAATCGCCTGCGATCACGACCAAGTCGACGGATTGATCAATCGCCAAGTCAACGAGGTTGGTCAGCGGGGCACGTTTCGCACGTCGCAGAATCGTTACGGGCGCCCCCGGATACGATTCCAATCGCAACATGGGGCTGTCCAGGTGAATGTCCGCAGCGTGAAGAATCTTTCGCGACATGGCGACCTTTTGGCATGAGTAGGGTTGCCAAAATTGTCGCCGTGAACGCGGCGCTTGCAAAGGGCGTCATCGTCCACCCCGCCGGACGGCAAGATTTATTTGACGCTGAGGGCGCGATTGAGGTGAGCGATGACCGCCGGGTCATGCTCATGCGGCAAACGGAGACGAAGCTTTTGGTCGACGGCGGCGTCATTCATCGTCGCCAACAGTGAAATCGACCTCATGCGTACCTCGCGATTGCTGTCCTCGGCGAGCCAGAGCAGCCATGGCCGGGGGTCGATGTCAGATCGATGCGAAATCGATTCCAGCAAACCCAAGCGAACGTCGACGATTGGTGACGCCAATTGATTGGCGACGCGAATTTCTTCGTTCGTGAGTCCCCGTTTGACCAATTCGTCAACCGCTTGGTCACGAGCGTCGGTTTGCTGGCTGCCCAATAAACCGATCACTGACTTTGTGTCGAACGCCTCAAGAGACGAGAGGGTCATCGGACGCAGTGGTGAAATCTGCCGCGACGGTTCAGTCATCATCGACGGCGAAACGGATTGGTTATTGACGACTGGCATGATTCGTGGACCAGGCTGGATCGCGACTAGGTCTTCGACGACGACGACGTCATTCGTTTGCACCACTTGTTCCGTCGCGGGACGCTCGACCATTTGCACTCGCGAAGTCAGGGGAACGAGTGTCGGTATGTCGCTCGCCGAAATCGCCATCAGATTGTCCATTTGGCTAGGCAAGCTGTCGCTCGATGGAACCGAGCCATTCGTTGCTGCCAAAATTGCGATCACCTCATTTGCGGTGCGATAAGCATCATCGGTTTCACGATCGCGACGATCGACGCATTCGACGATCGTCTGGTCCAACAGCGACTTGGCCCATCGGGCTCGTTGTCCGCTTAACTGGTTTGCGACCTCCGAAAGCCCCGCGACCATGTTTTTGTGGGCTCGCCCCAGGTCACCGGCCTCACGCATTGCCCACTCATTCTGATGATCCCGCAACAGCTCGTAAGCGGTTGCGGCGATCGTGTCGTCGGTCGATGCGAGGCGGCTGGCAATGGTGTGGGTGGCGATATCACCCAAGGCATCGATTTGCAAAAGACGTTCGATTTGAGCCGCAGGCGGCAGGTCGGATAGCCCGCTCACCCAGCGGTCAAGCAACCAGCGCCGCGTTTGCGTCTGCGCGACGATCAGGACCGCAAACAGGATCGCGACCATCGCCAGTCCTTTGCCAGCCCCCAACAGCCGTACGGCGACCTCACGTCGCGGCTTGCGACGACTCGGTGCGATGGCGAAAGGGTTGGGGATCGTTTGCGACATCACTGATTCACGGTTGCAACGGCGACAATCTTGGCCATCCTCTGATCGCAGAGAGCACCACTCGTTGCAAGATCAATGCGTCGCCAAAGCGACAATTTCGTGAGGCTACAGGTCGATGACGGGAGCCCGTCCCTCAAGATTGTGCTTCGATTTGCACAGCAACCAAGCCATTGCGGCGATCATGCACATCGCAGCGCCCGCGAAAAAACATTGGCGGATCGTGACCTTATCCATCCACCATGGATAAACGACTGCCGCCAGAAACATCCCCAGGCTCCCGAACGTCTGCTTGATCCCGCCGACCAGTCCCGTATTGCTTCGGCTGATGTCGATGCAATAACACCAGGACGGTGCAAGCGTCATGTCGAGGCCAAAAACCGCCAACGAAATCCACAGGATCGCGTTCGTTGGCGTTGATTCACCCCCAGCCTGTACCATCGCGAAACTGGCGATCACGAAGCCCACGATCGCAGGCAAACGGCGCGACCAGGACGTCCATGGCGTCCGATAAAGCAAATCAACAATCGCACCCGAGACGATCGAACCGACCGCGCCAGCGATCAATGGAAAGACCACATGCGCCACTCCGATCGTCGGGTCCAACACAAACGTCTGGCGCAAATAAGGATACACCCACAACAAACAAAAACAGACCGCGAATTGGCTAGCGAAAAATTGCAAGCACAACAACCATATTCCCGGTTTCGACCACAACTCGCTGGCGCTCATCTGGCCGGTGTCCGCCAGTTCACCTACGACGCGACCATACTTGATCAATTTCAATTCGTCACGACCAACGCCCTGGTGTTGCTCGGGTTCCGATTTAAACCAGTTCCACCAAAATACAGCCCAGACGAATCCAAAAATCATCAACACCACAAATGCCATCGGTAATTTGGCATAACCGATCAGGATCGGCACTAAAGGCAAAGCAATCAAGCAGCCGATCCGCGGCCCGGAAAAAATAATTCCCGCCGCGATCCCACGTTCGCTCAATGGCATCCAGGAATACATTACGCGAGCGAGCGACGGGTTCATGCCCGCTTGGCCAGCGCCAACAAGAAACGAGGCCACCACAAGCGATACGAACGAACTCGCAAAGATTGCCAATCCGACGAACAGCGACCACGCGGTAACATAGAAGGTCAGGCCACGACGACCGCCAATTTCATCGGTGACTAAGCCGAAAAAAATGGGCAATGCCACGTAACCGAGCACGAAGGCAGCGATCGTAATCGTCCACTGTGACTCGGACAGGCCTAAAATGCTTACAAATACCGACTCGACCTCGGCAAATGCCGCTCGGTCGACGAACATCAACGATGTGATAAAAAAGGCGGCAAAGACAAAAAAGAACCGTCGCGGGATATGAGGGAACGGCATTCGATGCCAGCAGAAAATGCCGGTCCTTCAACAGTGTTAATTACTCGCCGAAGTATAACTCAAAATTTATGACACTCAAGCAACCGGATGTGGCGGAAACCCCCCTCTCTCTGGTGGCCATTTGGGGTGCGAACACCAAAATAGGTCGGCGCGGTCGCCCTCTCCTCGCTCAGGCTCCACTTTCCCGGAGGGAGAGTGAAATAAACCCAATGCGGAACAACCGCTTAAAAGCTGCACGACGACAGTTGCGGCAGGGGGAGGCTTTAGCGTGCTATCGTCAGCACGTCGAAAACCGCCGAATTTTTAAACGCTCGGTTCTCAATTCCGACTGCTTGGCGTGATTTGCAAGGTCACGTCGACGTCGTTTCGCTTCACGATAATCTCGACCGATTCACCAATCTTGAGCGCCTCGATCGCGTAGGTGTAGTCGTAGATATTCTCGATTGCTCGTCCGGCCAGACGAATGATCACATCGCCGCCCTTGATGCCCGCCGTCGCCGCGGGTCCATCGGCGGCAACCCCGGACAATTTCAGACCTTTGATGTCGCCAGCGACATAATCGGGGATCGTTCCCAGATAGGCGGTCAAGTTCGCACGAGGCGTCTCCTGCTCATCGGTGCCCTCTTCCAACTTGAATTCCGGTGGCGTCGCGGTCGTCATTAATCCACGCGTCACCAACGCGAATAATTTTGCGATGGCTGCCGCACCCTCATAATTCAACTTCTCCGGTGTGTCACGTGGCGTGTGGTAATCCTCATGGGCACCGGTAAACGCGGACAGGATCGGCACGCCACGAGCCACCAGCGCCGCCGCATCGGTGGGCAAACGCGTTGCGATTTTGTCCAATTGCAACGCCAGTCCAACGGGGACATTGCGCCGTTGAATCTCGCCTTCCCAGGCCGGCGACGAACCCAATCCCTGGATGACCAACTTTTCACGAAGGCGCCCAACCATGTCCAGGTTAAGGTACGCGGCGGTTGCTGGTGTTAACGGTTCGTCTTCCGGCGACGCACCATGCGCGGCCAACATCGCCGCCCGGGTTTCCGCGGCCGCGGCGGCCTCGGGGTCCAATTTCAATCTTGGAGCGTCCGGGTACAGCGAATAAAACTCCTTCACGAACGCTTGGGAACCGAAGAGCCCCAATTCCTCGCCCGACCAAGCGGCGATGATCAGGTCACGCTTAGCGTCCAATTTGCCCGCCGTCTTTTCGTTGGCGAGGTACTGTGCAATTTCGAGCATCGCCCCGACGCCGGACGCATTATCGTCTGCACCGACGTGTATTTTTTCGCGTTCATCGTCACTCGCCAGTGAACTGCCACCGCCGCCAACGCCGAGGTGGTCAATGTGGGCGCCAACAATAACCACCGGTTGCACCGGATGGATCGAGGCGTCCGCAGCACGAAGCCTGGCCAAAACATTTCGGCCGGTTCCCGTGTTGCGTTTGATCTCCACGTGTCCGGCGACCTTGACGCTGGGCAATTCAAAGCCCATCGCCATTTCGCCACCGTCCAGAGACTTTTGCTCCTCGGCCAACGATTTCCCGTCGCTTGCCAACCACGATTTCGCCGTTTCGTTATCGATCGAGACGACCGCCATGCTGACGCCCGCCTGCGATGCATCACGATCAAAACGAATGACCTGTTGCTTCACCTCACTGGTCGGCCCGGCGACGAAAATGATGCCACGGGCACCGAGATCGCGAGCGATGGTCGCCTTTCGCCGCGGGGCGCTGTATCTGGCCCAGTGCTGGCGCAATTCTGGCTTAATCTCCTGCGGCAAGTCACGTAAAACCATCACCCATTTATCCGCGACATCCAAGTGCACGTAGCTGTCATATTCGGGGATCGCATCGGTAGCCGGCGTGACGAGGCCATAACCGGCGAACACGACCGGGGCGGCTTCAAAATTGCCATCGCCCGAAAACGAAAGCGGACGCCACTGTTCGTCAATCACTAAATCCGACGATATTTCGCCGATCGTGACGGTCAACGAATTCTGCTGCCCCAATTCCGAACCGGCCGGAAACTCGAACGATTGAAAGAACGTCCCGTTCTCACCGGCGGGTTCAAACCCGAGGCTCTCCAGGTAGGCCGCGGCATACGCCGTCGCCCGTCGTTCGCCATCGGTGCCCGTCATGCGTCCACCCAGCTCTGGACGTGTCAGGTAATCGACATGGCGACCGATGTCCGCGGGCGAAAACGTTGGCACTGATTCTTTTGCCGACGCCATCGCCGCATCGCGGTCCGCCGAGAGATCATCGGCGGCCGCAGTCGCATCCACCGTCTCTGAGAGCCCCAGCAATTTGCGAGCGGCCTCATGGTTCCATGATGCCATGTAAATTTGTGACCGCTTACTCGCGCCCCGCGTCGATGTCCAAGAGAGGTGATTGCCATCGGGAAGAAACACCGGCAAGCCATCAAAGCCATCGGTGTAGGAAACGCGAACCGGTTCGCCCATGCCGTCGGCCCGAACGAGGTACATTTCGAAATTGGCAAACCCGTTCAGGTTGGTTGTAAAGATGAGGTATTCACCGCTTGGATGATAAAACGGTGCCCATGACATCGCGCCTAAGTGCGTCAATTGCCGTTCGTCTTTTCCGTCGATTCCCATCGTGTGGATCTCGGCACGAACGCCATCCTCGGAGAATCGACGCCAACAGAATCTTTCACCATCGGGCGAGAAAAACGGACCGCCGTCGTACCCGATCGAGTGCGTCAAGCGGACAACATTGGAGCCATCCGCATCCATCCGGTAGATGTCAATCATCGAAGCCGGGTCGACGTCGAACAACGCCTGCTCCCGGTCGCTCATCAATGCGTCATACGCGGTTCGATTGGAAGCAAACAGAACCGTCTTGCCATCGGGGCTGTAAGAACCCTCGGCGTCGTAACCGAGCGTGTTGGTCAATCGCGTCGTCTCGCCCGTCGTTAGCGTCTTGGCATAAAGATCAAACTGCGGATCGTAATCCCACGAATAACGACGCTGTTTGCCGCTCGCGCGGAAATCGAGTTCAGCGGTTTGTTTTATCCGCGCGTCGGGGTCGTCCTGCGTGCTGGCGTAAAGCACCCTGTCCCCATCAGGATGAATCCAGGCACAGGTGGTTTTTCCAAATCCGGGTGAAACGGCGGCGAGGTCCCCGGTCTCCATGTCCATCGTAAATATCTGATAGAACGGATTCGCCGGATCGCGTTCGGTTTGAAAAACCATCATGCGTCCATCGCGGCTGAAATAACCCTCGCCCGATCGCAAGCCCTCAAACGTGATTTGTCGTACGCCGGACAACATCACCGCTTCCATCGCGTTCGCCTTCGCCACGTCCGTCGTCGTGATGTCTTCCGCTGACGAGGTCGACGTGATCAAGGCTGACGTCAACAGCATCGGCGTCAATACAGTCAAAGCGACAAGCCGTTTGTATCGGTAAAACATGAAAATTATTTTGGCAAAGGAGGGAACACGACGCGGACCGGAAAGAACTTCGCGACACGTCATGATAACGCGCGACCGCCACGCAGTTGAATGAGGTCATCGCTCCACTGCGCGAATAACTCCCTGCGATGCTCGGGGTCTTCGAACGTACGAATGGTCGTCATGTCATGTCGGACATCCTCTCGAACTAGTCCATAGAGCTGGACATACCGCGGTGGGTGGTCGGCTTCGTCGTCTTGCGATTGATCATTGACCTTCGCGATCGCATCGAAACGATAGACCTGCAACCAACCGGGACGCTGGACCGCAGCCAATTTGACGTTTTGCAACTTCGCGGTGCCACCGAAGTGCCCATTGGCCGACAGGTGCCGGCGGATCGCGAATTCCAATTCGCGATCCCCGGTCCAGTTGTTCCATTTGTCACGAAGTTTGCGAATCAGATCGAGCATTCTATCCACCAAGAAAAATCGGCGTGCGAGTCAAAATTAGCAACGTCTGGGCATCGTTTGTCGTTCCCTATTTGGTGTCATCATCTTGGACTGGCAAGTTCGGTTTGCCATAGAATTTTGTGATGTCGATACCCGTTCGGTTTTCCTGTTCCATCAATTGCAATCGCGATTCCAATCGTTCCACGCGGCGCATCAGCAGCGGAATTTCGTCGCGGGTTTTGTCGGGTGGTATCGGCCTCGGAACGGCCGGGTAATTTAAATGTCGCTGCAACGCACTGAACAGAAACAATGGATCCTGCCCGCGTGTCGCAAACGCGATTCGACCTTCCTGGCGACCCAACAAAAAAGGGCCTTTGCCTTCGATCGATTCGCCCGCTTGCAACAATCGCTCACGATACTCCTCGCTGTATAAAAATAAATAATCGGCGAGATCAATGAATCCAATCTCAAACCGCAATCGCTCGATAAACTTCACCCACGGGGGATCATAAACCGGGTCTTTCGCGATCGCGCCCAACCCCACGTCGTACCGCAATCGGTTTCGGCACAGCGCCTCGAATTGAAAGAAAAACAGTCCGTTGCGACAACCGTCATCGGCTCGATAGCGAGCCTCGATTTGCAGGATCCTCAGTGCCACCCGCATGTCAAATTTTCCCGTGTCGCGTTCCGCTTCGCTGACCAAATAGGTTTGAAACGGGGCAAAGTAATGCGTCAACCGCGTCATCGCCGGTGACATGGTTCCGGAGTGCTTCAGTTCCGTCAGGAGGAAATCAACCGCCATCGGCAACCGGGTGCTGGCCGACAATTCATAGTGCACCTGTTCCAGCAAATCTTGCATCGCCATTTGCTGCACGACGCGATCACCAAGCAATTTGAATAGGTGCTCCTGTTCGATGTATTCGGCGCGTTCGAGTGTCTGCGTTGCGGACGAAGGTGGTTTCACGATTTGAGTTTGCAATGACAGGAACGAGGGCACCCGATACGATGTCGAACATGAGCAACGTACGCGAAAAGCCGATGAAGTATACGCCATCCGCAACCGCAATCTCGCCCGCGATTCGCATCCGCGGGGCACGCGTGCACAACCTGCGCGATGTCGATGCGGATATTCCCCACGAAAAATTGACGGTCATCACCGGCGTTTCGGGCAGCGGCAAAAGTTCGCTGGCGTTTGATACGTTGTTCGCCGAGGGCCAACGCCAATATATCGAAAGTCTTTCCGCGTATTCTCGCCAGTTTCTTGACCTGCTGCCGCGGCCCGACGTGGACAGCGTCTCGGGACTACAGCCGACGTTGTGTATCGACCAAAAAACGACATCGGCTCATCCTCGTTCGACCGTGGCCACGATTGCCGAAATCCATGACTACCTGCGATTGCTCTACGCTCGCGCCGGCGTCCCGCACTGCAGCGGTTGCGGCCAAGCGATCACACATCAATCCACCGAAACGATCCTGGACACGTTGCATGCCCTGCCGGCGGAAACCAAGCTGGTTCTGCTCGCGCCGATGGTTCGCGGGCGACGAGGAACGCACCGCGAAGTCTTCGCCCAAATCGCGGCCAACGGTTGGTTGAGGGCGCGCGTGGACGGCGAAATTTTTCCGCTTGATGAGGTCCCCGAGCTATCGCCACGCAAATTGCACACGATCGAAGCGGTCGTCGATCGGTTGGTCGTGCGTGAGGGAAACCAATCCCGCTTGACCGAATCCGCCAACCTCGGCCTACGTTTCGGTGGTGGCGTGATGACGGCACTGACGATGCGGCCAAGTCACGACGACTGGGACGAACAATTGTTGAGCACGCTGCTGGCGTGTTCCCAGTGTGGCAAAAGCTTTCAAGAATTCGAACCGCGTTCGTTCAGCTTCAACAGTCCCTACGGCGCCTGCCCGGCGTGCGACGGACTCGGTTACGTCGATCACGAAATCTGCCAAGCGTGCGATGGAAATCGACTCAAACCCGAATCGTTAGCGGTAACGGTTTTGAACCGCTCAATCGCACAACTGTCGGCAATTTCCATTAAGCAATCGCTCGTCGTCTTTGAGTCACTTGCAGAGAATTTGCCCGCGATGCAACGACCGATCGGACGTCCGATCGCAAACGAGGTCATGACGCGATTGCGTTTTCTTGAGCGAGTCGGCGTGGGATACCTTTCGCTGGATCGTTCCGCCGACACCCTCAGCGGTGGCGAATTGCAACGCGTTCGCTTGGCAACCAGCATCGGCTCTGGGCTGGTCGGCGTCTGTTACGTCCTCGACGAACCATCGATCGGACTGCACCCCAGCGACAACGATCGCTTGATCCAATCGATCCGCGAGTTGCAGTCTCAGGGAAATACGATCGTCGTCGTCGAACATGACGAAGCGATGATGTGGGCATGTGACCATTTGATCGACATGGGACCGGGGGCCGGTTCCTATGGTGGCAACATCATCAGCCAGGGCACCCCGCTTCAAGTCGCGAAGGACGAAAATTCGGTCACCGGCAAATACCTGGATCAACCAAAGAAATCACTCCTCATCAAACCTAAACGTCCCGCTGGATCGGACCAATCGCTTCGCCTCACAAATGTCACGACGCATAACCTCAAGAATATTACGGTTGATTTTCCGCTCGGCCAATTGATCGGCGTCACCGGTGTGTCGGGCAGCGGCAAAAGCTCGTTGGTCAACGACACCTTGGTGCCCGCAATCAAACGGAAGCTAGGAACGGTCAGCGACGAAACGACGGACACCGCGAATCGTCCCAGCGACGCTCGATACGGCGACCTTGTCGGGATCGAGCATATCGACAAATTGATCCCGATCGACCAGTCGCCCATCGGACGCGGTCCGCGCAGTTGCCCGGCAACCTACTCAGGCGCGCTAGACGAGATCCGAAAAGTTTTTGCCGCGACCCGGGAAGCGAAGCTGCGTGGATTTAAATCGAATCGGTTCAGTTTCAATGCCGCCGACGGACGGTGCGACGTCTGCAAAGGCCAAGGCGCCGAAAAAATCGAAATGAATTTCCTGAGCGATCTGCTGGTGACGTGTTCTCGCTGCGGTGGCAAGCGTTACAACCGCCAAACCCTGATGGTTCGGTTCAAAGGAAAAAACGTCGCCGATGTTTTGGAAATGACGATCGACGAAGCCGCGGTATTCTTTGAGAACTTTCCAAAGATCTATCGACTGCTGTCTTCGCTCGTCGATATCGGACTCGGATATGTTCAATTAGGACAATCCAGCACGACGCTGAGCGGCGGCGAAGCCCAGCGGATCAAACTGGGCAGCGAGCTGGCGCGAGTCCAAACCGGAAAAACGGTTTATGTGTTGGACGAACCAACCACGGGGTTGCATTTCGCCGACGTCGATCGGTTGATGAACGTTCTCAGGCGATTGGTTGACGCTGGGAATACGGTCATCGTCATCGAACACAATCTCGATGTGATCACCGCATGTCACTGGTTGATCGACATCGGCCCCGTCGGGGGTGACGACGGCGGCTACGTGGTCGCCGAAGGAACGCCATCCATGATCGCGGCGAATAAGAAAAGCATCACCGGTCGCTGGCTAAAGAAAACTTACCACTCATAATCGCCCGCGTGGCGGACATCGGTTCGCAGCGCCACTGCAATCCGCTGGAGATGCAATAGACACTGCCCTCGGGAACCTCTTGCCAATCGCGGTCATCGATCGGCTCCGATGCGATCGCTTGACAACGATAGGGTCGCTGCGGATTGACTCGTGGATGCGTCTGCGAAAGCGAGTACAACGAGTTTCGCAATCGTGTGCCGGCCATGACATGACCATTCGTGATGACGACATTCAATCTTGCGATTGCCCCACCGCCGCGTTCCGTTTCGGCGGCTTGGTTTCGTCGATCCAGTTCGAGGATCGACTCGCCGACGACATGACTGATTCGTAACAAACTGTTGCACCGATGTCGATTGATCGCCCCGGCAAGTTGGAGGCGTCGCAGTAGCCAGTAGAAAATTAATTCGCTGTCGGTGTCTCCTTTGACGCAATTGCGCTGGGACGCGGAGACTTCGCGAAGCATTTGATCCCGCA
>Ga0105045_10002849_pt1 | contig 14699 bp, 10 predicted proteins | sample MAT02_FD_78089 | JGI IMG/M metagenome (GOLD analysis project Ga0105045, IMG submission 78089) | Freshwater microbial communities from Lake Fryxell liftoff mats and glacier meltwater in Antarctica - MAT-02 (megahit assembly) | ecosystem: Environmental > Aquatic > Freshwater > Ice > Liftoff...
AGGCCGGCCAACAGGCGCAGATCGAGGCGCTGTTTGATGCCCTCGACAAGCAGATACGCCAAGGCTATTTCGAGCTGCCCAATGTGCTGGCCGTGAGCGGGGCGCGCTGAACATGCAACGCCGCATCGCCACGCGCCTCGCCACGCCCCTTGCCACGCTCCTTGCTTGCGCCTTGGCCGGCGCTGCACTGGCGCAAGACCCGCCAGGCGCGGTGCCTGCGGCGGCGCCCGTGCCCCAAGCCACTGCCGCACCCGCCCCGCCGCAGGTCTCGCTGGCCGATGCCTATCGGCGCGAGTTTGCCTTTCTTGAAGCGCAGCAGCGCCAGTTGACGCAGCAGCTCGGCGACAGCAAAGCGCGCGCTGCGACCGACAGCGCGCGGTTGTCCGGCGAGATCAGCGCGATCGAAGCGCGGGTGCTGGCCGCGCGCGCCGAAGCCGACGCGCGGACCCGCGAGCTGAGCGTGGTCGATGAGCAGCAGATCGCGATCGAGGCCAGCAGCGAGTTGCTGGCCGCGACCTTCGCGCAGGCCGAGGCGAGCTTGAGCGGCTACGGCGTCACCCTGGCCGCCGATCCGGACTACCAAAGCGCCGACGATGCCGCCCGCCTGGGCCGTCTGATCGAGCTGGCGACGGCCCAACTGCAAACCTTTGCCAGCGTCAGCCGCGCGCCCGGCGAGTTTTTTCTGGCCGACGGCAGTGCGGTGGATGGCCACGTGATCCGCATCGGCAACGTTGCCAGGGTAGGGGTCAGCGACCAAGGTGCGGGCGCCTTGGCGCCGGCCGGTGGCGGCGCCTTCAAGCTGTGGGCCGGGCCCGATTCCTCGGCCAGCGCCCGCGCCTTGGCCGCAGGCGAGGCACCGACCACGCTGGCGCTCTATCTGTTCGAAAACCCCAACCTGGCGGCCGAGCGCCAGGCGGCCAAGAGCTTCGGTCAGTGGCTCGCCTCCGGCGGCGCGATCGGTTACGTGATCGCCTTGCTGGGTTTGGTCGGGGTGCTGCTGGCGATCGCCCGCGCAGTGTTTCTGAAGGGCGCCGGGGCCAGCGTCAACCGCATCATGGAGGGCGTCAGTGGCCCAATCGTCGAGGGCCGGATTGCCGACGCGATCGAAGCCTGCAAGCGCTACAAGGGCTCGGCCGCGCGCGTGGTCACCGCCGCGCTGCGCAATCTTGATCGCGATCGCGAGCATCTCGAAGACATCGTCTCCGAAGCGATCCTGCACGAATCGGGCCACCTCAACCGCTTCGGCAGCATGATCCTGCTGATCGCTGCGGTGGCACCGTTGCTGGGCTTGCTCGGCACCGTGACCGGAATGATCCAGACCTTTGATGTGATCACCGAGTTCGCCACCTCCGATCCCAAACTGCTCTCCGGCGGCATTTCGGTGGCGTTGGTGACCACCCAAATCGGTCTGATCGTGGCGATCCCGATGCTGCTGGTCGGCAATCTGATGAACGGCTGGGCCGAGCGGATCAAAGACGATATGGAAAAGGCCGCGCTCAAAGTAGTGAATCTTTCTGGCGAAGCGCGCCGCCCCGGCGCCGTGCGCGCCTGACCGGCGCGCTCAAGGCCCACGATCGTGCTCGGCGACTTCAACCAGATCACCAGCGTGGGCGGCGCGCTTGAGGCGTTCTTTGCCTATATGCGTCTCGGCGGCTTGGTGATGTGGGCGATCTTGGCGCTTGCGCTGATGTTGGGTTACGCCCTCGGCCAGCGCTGGTCGGCGCTGCGCCGCGGCAGCGAAAAGAATGTCCGCGTGCTGCTCAAGCGCGCCGCCGACGGTCGCGCCAACCCGCCCAATGGGGTGGTCGATGTCGCGGTGCAACGCGGGCTGGCGCTCAAGCGCGCGGGCAAGCCATATCTGCGGCGCTATCTTGACGAGGCGTTTGGTGACCTTGAAAGCGATATCAAGCGCTGGTCGACCACCGTCACCACGGCGGTTGCCATCGCCCCGTTGCTGGGGTTGCTCGGCACCGTCGGCGGCATGATCGAGACCTTTGATTCGCTCGCCGACATGGCCCTTTTCACCCAGGACGGCGGCATCGCCGCGGGCATTTCGATTGCCCTTTTCACCACCCAGATGGGCCTTGTGGTCGCGGTTCCGGGGCTGATCGCCAAGGGCGTTCTGGATCGCCGCCAACGCCAGCTTGAGACCGATCTGGCGCAGATTAAAGACATTCTGGTCAGTCAAAGCCTCAAGGTGACAAACGCATGATTCGCCGCGATCGCAAGACCCAGGAGGGCACGGTCGATCTTACGCCGATGATCGACATGACCTTTATTTTGCTGATCTTCTTCATGGTCTCGACCACGTTCGTGCGCGACTTCAAGGTCGATATCGATCGGCCGGGCGCGAGCACCGCGCAGGTCGCCTCGACCAAGGCCGTGCGGCTTTTTATCGACAAGCAGGGCGAGGTCTATCTCGACGGCGAACCGGTGCGGATCTGGGTGGTGCAGAGTCGGGTGCGCGACCAGTTGCAGGCTTCGACCAACAAAAGCGTGTTGGTGGTGACCGATGAGATCGTGCCCGCCGGGCGCTTGGTCGAGGTCGTCGATCAGGCGCGCGCCGCCGGTGCGCAAGACATTGGCGTCGCCACCGTGGCCGAGGCCGGGCCGGGCTGAGATGGCCGCGCTTGCGCTCAACCAACGCCAGCGTGAGCGCCTCAGCGGTGTGCTCGGCGTGCTGCTGGCCCTGCTGTGGGTGCTTGCCGCGGTGATTGCGATGAACCGCCAAGCGCTGCAAGGCAACCGCGATCCGGGACAGCGCGGCACCCAAATCGATCTCACCCGGGTCGAGCCGCCGCCGCCGCAGGTGATCGAGCGCAAGCCACCGCCGCCCAAACGCGCACCGCCGCGGGCGCAGCCGATGGTCGGTCTGGAGGGCTCGCTGGCCGGGCTAGATTTTGGTCTGCCGCAGTTCGACGACGCGCTGCCGCTGGATGCCGGCTCGATCCTCGGCGATGGCGATGGCACCATGACCGACGCTGCGGTCGATCAGCCGCCGCGGCCGATCGTGCAGAACCCGATGGCGTACCCGGCCCGGGCCAAATCCGACGGCGTGACCGGCTATGTGCTGCTCTCGGTGCTGATCGGTCCGACCGGCTCGGTCGAGCGCGCGCGGGTGCTCGAAGCGCAGCCGCCGGGCGTGTTCGATGAGGTCGCGCTCACCGGGGTCAGGACCTGGCGCTTTGAGCCGGCGCAATATCGCGGCGAAGCGGTGCGGGTGTGGGCGACCCAGCGCGTGCGCTTTGATCTGGGCCGTTAGCCGGACATGCGCTCGCCATCCCATCTGCTGCTCGCCACCGCGCTCGCGCTGGCCGTGGCCTGCCCGGCGCTCGCTGATCGGCGCAACCCGGAGATCGATCATCTGACGGTGGCCGAGATTCTGCTGCGCGATGGCGCGCTCGAGCGTGCGGACGCCGCGCTTGACCAAGCAGATCCCAACGCCGCAGGCGTGGACCTGGCGCGCTACTGGACGCTCAAGGGGTTGATTGCCGGCCAGCGCGAGCAGCCCGATGACGCGATCGCGGCCTTTGAGCAGGCGCTCGCCGCTGGATCGGTCGAGCCGATGGTCTCGATCTATCTGGCGCAGTCGTACTTTGCCCGCGAGAACTGGGCCAAGGTGATCGAGGTGCTCGAGCGCGCCGGCCCCGCGGTCGATGACTTGAGCGCCGCGTGGTCGATGCGCATCCACGCCAACTGGCAAGGCGGCAAGCGCCAACGCGCGCTCGACTTGACCCGCCAGGCGAGCCTGCGTTTCCCGGTCAACACCGCGTTTGCGCGGCGCGAAGTTTTTTACCTGCTTGAGTTGGGGCTGACCCAACAGGCGGCAGAACTGGCGCGCGGTTTTCTGACCCGCGCCGAGGTCGGTGCCGAGGACTACGCCACGGTCGGCAACGCGCTGCGCCGGGCCAAGAGCTACCCCGAGGCCAAGCGCATCCTGGAAGCGGCGCGACTGCGCTTTGTCGATGATTTGAATCTGACCAAGGCCTTGGCCCAGACCTACCTTGAGTCAGGCGATGTGTTGGCGGCAGCCGTGGTCCTCGAAGGCGGCGCGCGCCTCGATCCGGCGCTTAACCCGGAAACCGCCGAGCTGTACCGCCGCGCCGGCCAGCTGGCGTTGGCCTTGGCCTTCAACGCGCGCATCGCCGACTCACCGAAAAAGCTCAAGCAGCGGATCGGGATCCTGGCGCAGATGCGGCGGTTTGATGAGATCGCGGCGATGGCGCCGGCGATCGAGCGCGCCGGTTTACTTGGCGATCAAGACGTGCGTTATGCGCTGGCTTTTGCGCATTTTCGCGGCGGCGATTTCGAGCGTGCCGAGCTTGAGCTTGCGGCGCTCACGCGCCCGGACTTGTTTCGCAAGGCCACCGAGCTGCGGCGCTTGATCAGCGAATGCGCCGACGCGCGCTGGAACTGCGGCTGATGGAAGTTTGCCTGTGACCCGCACCCGCACCCGCCGCGTCCTGGTTGCGGCCAGTCTGCTGGCCTTGTCGATCCGTGCCGCGCTGGCGGCGACGCCGGCCGAGCTGCATCTGGTTGTCTTTGATGAGGCCACGCCGCTGGCCGCGGTGGCGGTTGAGGTCGACGGTGCGCTCGTCGGCCGCACCAACGACAACGGCGCGCTCACGTTGAATCTGGCGCCCGGGACCCGCGAGCTGGTGCTGCGCGACGGCGCGCGGGTGTTATGGCGCTACCAGCTCAGCGTGCGCGAAGGCGAGAACGCCGAACTGATCACCACGTTGTCGCCGCACGCCACGCCGCGGGTGATGTTTGAATCCTCGCTCGCCGGCAGTGCGGTCGGCACCGCACCCGCGGCTGCGGCCGGGCCGCCCGGAACGCTGCGCGGGCGCATCGTTGGCTCCGAAGACGGCCAGCCGATCGCCGGCGCGCGGGTGTTTGTCAGCGGCACGCCGATCGATGCGCGCAGCGATGCCGACGGCCGCTTCGAGGCGCGCCTGCCGGCCGGCGAGTATTCGATCTCGGTGGTGGCGCCGAACTTCGCCGCGCAGACCTTGGGCGGCATCGCGGTGATCGCCGATACCGCCACCACCCGCGATCTTGCGCTGACGCCATCGGGTCTGGAGCTGCCGGAATTCGTGGTGCTCGAGCCGTTTATCGAAGGCTCGCTCGCGGCCTTCGTCGAAGAGCGCCGGCAGAGCTTTGCGGTGGCCGACGTGCTCGGCATCGAGCAGATTTCCCGCGCCGGCGACTCGGACGTTGCCGGCGCGCTGCGCCGCGTGACCGGGCTGACTCTGGTCGACGGCAAATACGTCTACGTCCGCGGCTTGGGCGAGCGCTACTCGAGCGTGTTGCTCAACGGCGCGCCGGTGCCGTCGCCCGATCCAAGCCGCCGCGTGGTGCCGCTCGATCTATTCCCCGTTGACATTCTTGCCGGGGTGCTGATTCAGAAAAGTTTTTCCGCCGAGATGCCCGGTGAGTTCGGCGGCGGAACCGTCCAGTTGCGCACCAAGGGCGCGCCCGAGGCGTTCTTCTTCAAGATCGGCCTAAGTCAGGGCTGGGCGCAAGGCGTCACCTTCAGCGACGGCCTGCGCTACGACGGTGGCAGCCAGGATTGGAGCGGCTTTGATCAGCTGCGCGGACTGCCCGATCCGGTGATCGAGGCCAACCAGCGCTTTGGTCGCATCCAGGTGCAAACCCCGTTCTCGCCGGGGCTCACCCCCGAGCAGTTGACCGCGATCGGGGTTGACCTGGCCGCGCAGGGCTTCGATGTGCGTCAAGCCAGGTTGCCGACCAACGGCAGCCTGTCGGCCTCGACCGGCAATGCGTGGCAGCTCGGCGATGCGTGGCGCGTGGGTTTTTTGAGCGCCATGCGCTACGCGCAGTCGTGGGACAACCAGCAAGAAGTGCGGCGCCGGTTCGCCTTTATCGGCCCGAACGATCCGCTGGTGACGGTGCTCGATATCGAGCGCAACAAGACCGAGCGCAATATCGACCTTTCCGGATTTTTAGCCTTGAGCGCCGAATATGGCGAAAACCATCGCCTGGTTGCGACCTCGACCCTGGTGCGCCAAACCATCGACACCACGCAGATCGACGAGGGCACCGACATCTCCGAATCGCTGTCGCGGTTCTTTCTGCTCGAGTGGGAAGAAAACGCGCTGATCGCGCAGCAGTTCAACGGCGAGCATCTGTTCCCCGAGTTCTCCAACCTCGGCTTTAATTGGAACTACACGCGCGCCCGCGCCACGCGCGCCACGCCCAACACCCGCGAGTACCGCTACGACTTCATCGAAGGCAGCGACAACCAGTTCGGGTTCTCGCCGCGTTCTGACAGCAATTCGCTGATCTACGGTGAACTGACCGATGACTCCGAGAGTTGGTTTGGCGACTTCAAGTGGCCGATCGAGGCCGCGCCCGGCCACACCCTGACCTTGCTTGCCGGCGCCACGGGTCTTGCGCGCGAGCGCAGCGCCGAAGTCCGCCGCTACAGCTTTTTTGGCGGGCCGCCTGCGGGCAGCGCTGATGATTTTCTGCGCCGCCCGCTGGGCCAGATTCTGGTGCCCGGCAACATCGGGCCCGGTCGTTACGTGTTGCGCGAGACCACCCGCAACTCGGATGCCTACACCGCCGAGCAGGCGCTCAACGCGCGCTATCTCACCGCCGACTATCTTTGGCAAGACCTCTTGCGGGTCTCGCTGGGCCTGCGCGATGAGCGCAATCGGCAGACCGTGCGCACCTTCAATCTCACCGATCCGAGCATCGTCGACAGCGCAGCGGCGATCGATACCGTGGACAAGTTGCCGTCGCTCGGGCTGACCTGGTTCATCGACGCCGACTCGCAGTTGCGCGCGGTGTATGCACAAACCGTATCGCGACCAGATTTTCGCGAACTATCGACCAGCCCCTTCATTGACCCGTTGATCGACACCATCTCGATCGGCAACCCCAACCTGCTGCCGGCGGCGATCGAGAACTTCGACCTGCGTTACGAGTATTACTTCTCGCCGACCGAAACCGCTGCAGTCGCCCTGTTCGCCAAAGAGTTCACCGACCCGATCGAGCGCATCCAGTCGCCGGCCACCGGCGATGTGGTGACCTACACCAATGTGCCCTCGGCAACGCTCCGTGGGATCGAATTCGATGTCTACAAATCGCTTGGTTTCGTGGCCGACTGGGGTTTGGTCACGCGACTGCCCTTGGACTGGGTGCCGTGGCAGGACGTGTTTATCGGCGCCAACTATGCGCGCATCCAATCCAAGGTCTCGCTGACGCGCGCGACCGCCGGCATCTCGACCAATCTCGAACGGCCGTTGCAAGGCCAGTCGCCGTATGTCGCCAACCTGCAGGTCGGCTGGTACCCGGAGGGCGGCGACGCCGAATTGAGCCTGCTTTACAACGTGTCCGGGCGACGCATCTCCGAGGTCGGCGTGTTCGGCATCCCCGACGTGTTTGAGCAGCCCTACGGCCAATTGGACTTGGTCTACGCGCACAGCTTTGCCGATGACTGGAAGTTCAAGCTGCGCCTTCGCAACTTGCTCGACCCCAAGTCGGAGTTCACCGTTGGCGACGAGATCCGCCGCGAGCTGCGCAAGGGCCGCGAAGCGCAACTGTCGATCGAATGGGCACCCTGACCCACAACGATTCGGGCGCGGCGCGCTGACCCCTTGCGGCGCTGTCATCAATCTGTCGCAAAAGGGCCAAGTTCGCGTCACCCGGGGTACCTAACATCACCGACTCGCGTCCGATTGCCGCCCGGCGATGGCGCGTTGGCTCTCCCAAACCTGAGGTGCATGATGAAAGCTTCGATCTACAAGCGCGCGTTTGCCGCGGCCGCACTGGCAGTAGGACTCGCTTCCGCCCCGGCCCATGCGGCCTTTATCGTCAACGAGAACACCATCGAGGGCAACTGGTTCACCGAGCCGTCTGCGGTCACGGTCCAGTTTGACTACATCCCCACCGGCGGCGTCAACGGGGTGTTGTTCCTGATCATTTACACCTTCGACAACCAGGGCAATCCGCTGTGGCTGTCGACCAACTTCCCGGTGGTCGAAGGCCAGTTCAGCTTCACCAATCGCGACCTGTTTCGTTTTAGCGGCGGTACCTGGAATGCCCGCACCGCGAACCTTGCGACCCAGCCGCGCTTTGGCACCGTCTCGCTGACCTTCAATAGTTGCACCGAGGCTTCGGTGTCGGTCACGCCGGCGGCGGGTTCAGGCCTCAATAACCTGGCCGACCTGAGCTTGCTGCGTGCGGAAAGCGCGATCGCTGGATCGATACCGGTCAACTGCCCGTATCGCCAGCCCTTCACCGCCTGTCCTACCGGAACCACCGCGGTCGCCGGCCAGGCCCGCACTTGCGCGCTGACCGGCACCCTCACCCAGCCGGTGCGCTTGACCAACGCGGCGACCTACGTGTTGCAGGGCAAGGTCCAGATCGGCGGCGCGATGCTGGCCAACGGCACCGTGGTCACCCCGAGCAGCCTGAGCATCGATCCCGGCACTCTGATCCGCGGCGCCACCGGCGGTTTGGACTATCTGCAGATCAATCCGGGCTCAAAGATTTTCGCCGAAGGCACGCCGAATGCGCCGATCATCATGACCGGGCCGACCGAGGAATCCGGCTCATGGGGCGGCTTGGTTCTGGCCGGGCGCGCGCAAAACAACGCCGCCGCAGCGCCGGGCGGAACCGCCGCATTCGAAGCCGATCCGACCACTTTATGGGGTGGTAGCGATGACGGCGACTCCTCCGGCGTACTGCGCTTTGTCCAGATCCGCAATGCCGGTCGGGTGATCACCGGCAATGTCGAGTTGAACTCGCTGACCATGGGCTCGGTGGGCTCGGGCACGGTGATCGAGTATGTGCAGTCGCACAACGGTCTGGATGACTGCTTCGAGTTCTTCGGTGGCACTGTCAACGCCAAGTATCTGGTGTGCTCGCGCGGCAACGACGACGGTCTGGACTTCGATGTCGGCGGCTATCGCGGTCGCGTCCAATACGCCTTGATCACCGCCGGTGGCAACGCCGACGCATCGGACGGCAGTTGCGTGGAGTCCGACAACAATGCCCAAGCGCTCAACGCAACCCCGCGCGCGCGTCCGGTGGTCGCCAATATGACCTGCGTCGGTCGGAGCACGGCGCCGAACTTCCGCCGCGCCATCCGCATCCGCCGCGGTTCGGCCGGTGAGTATTGGAACTCGGTGGTGGCCAACATGCCGAGCGGCGATTGTCTGACCGCCTTCGATTCACCGACCTTCGAGCAGATCGCCGCCAATACCCTGCAAATCCGCGGCTCGTCACTGCTCGGCTGCGCCAATAACTTCGCCGGCGCCGACGCGACCCTGGCCGCCCAGGTCCGGCTTGGTTCAACACTGCGGGTCGCGGCAATGCCGTGGGTACCGTCGCCGGCAGCTTGAACGGCTTGTTCCCGGTTGCCGGCGGACCGCTCGATGGCACCGCCGACGCGATCCCGGCCGCCGACCCGTTCTTTGACAAGGTCACCTTCCGTGGCGCGTTTGGCCCAACACCGGCGCGTGACTGGACCGTGGGCTGGACTTTCCCAAGCTCGATCGGCAGTTCCAACTGAAAAATCGCCGCCACTGACCGAACAGGGGGCGCCTCGTGCGCCCCTTTTTTCGTTTGGGTGCGGGTTGATAGATCAACTCAAAGCCGGCTTGTCAATTGACTGCGTCACACCGACGGCCATAGACTCCGTCTGCAACTGGCATCCACAAGGTCGCCAGTCATCTTTCATGCTCTATTTCGGGGAATCGCCATGTTGTGCACTCTGACCCGCTCGAAGTCCGCTCGCGCCGTGCTGCTCGCGCTGCTGGGGCTGCCGCTGTCACTGGGAAGCGTTGCCTGGGCGGTACCCGGCGAAGACGGCGATGTGACCTCGGACACCGGTACCGGCAGCAGCGATTTCACCGTCAACACTTACACCACGTTGAGCGTCGATGTGCTCGCCGGGGCGAACTCGTTTAGCGTCAACTCGGTGACCGCGCTGGCTTTGCCTCCCTGCGCCGGCGGCTTTACCTGCAACAACGTAGCACCCGGCGGCAACGGCTTTGGTTCGGCGCTGGCTGTCGGCGACATGCTGATGATCTACCAGCCGCAAGAAACCGATACGGGCACCATCGATGGCGCCGACACTTTGGCCTTTGGCGCAGTGACCAACCTGGGCTCGGCGGGCTTTTACGAATTCGTCTACGTCAACAGTATCTCCGGTAGCACCATCAACATCGTCACCATCACCAGCACGCCCAACGGCGGCGCCACTTGCACCGGCCTGCGCCATGCCTATGACGGCGGTGCGAGCGGGTCTGGTCGCGCGATGGTGATCCGGGTGCCGCAATTGAACAATCTGACCCTGCGGGGTACCGATACGCCGGGCCGTCGAATCGTGGCGCCGGCGTGGGACGGCACCATCGGCGGGGTGGTTGCGATCGAGGTTGGGCGGCGGGTCGGCGCAACAGTAGGGGCGCCGGATACCGGCGGTTTGCTGAGCTTTATCGGCACCGGCACGATCGAACTCAGCGGCCGCGGCTTTCGCGGTGGGTCGGTCGACGCCGACGACCAAACCAACAGTCTGCACAATACCGGCTTTCGCTTCAGGGCTTGCTCGGTCGGCGCGCGCAAGGGTGAGGGCATCTTTGGCGAGGCCGGCATTACGGCCACGGGTGGTGTCAACTGCGACACTGGCGCCACCGGCCTGTACATCGATCGGGGTCTGGGTCGCGGCGCCCTGGCGAACGCCGGCGGCGGCGGCAACGCGCACAACTCAGCCGGCGGCGGTGGCGCCAACGGCGGCCTGTTAACGGCTTGGAACGGCGGCGGCAATCCGGCTACCGGCATCGATAGCCGCTGGACACGTGAGCGCGACACCGTATCAGTCACCTCCGCAGGTGGCGGCCCGATCGTTTGGACCGCCGCTATCGGCGGCGTGCTGACCACCAGCTCCGGCGGCGGTCGCGGTGGCTATAGCTGGGGCGAGGCCGTGAGCGACGCGACCCGCAACCCCGGCATCGCCGGGCCGCAGTTTGTAGGCACCGATTGCAACACCACGTCGACCCTGTCTTGGGGTGCCGGCAGCAACTGTCGCGCCAATGTGGGCGGGGTGGGTGGCCGGCCGCTCAATCGCGGCACCGGCATCACCGGCACGGACGGCTCTGGCGCGGCCGGCTTCGATCGGCTGTATTTCGGTGGTGGCGGCGGCGCGGGCGACCGCAACAATACTCGTGCGGCGGCGGGTGCCGCCGGTGGCGGGCTGGCCTTCGTGATGGCGTTCCAGATCAACAACACCGGCACCGCCAATCGGATCAGCGCCAACGGCGCGTCCGGGGTGCCGACGGCGGCTCCGGGCAGCGGCTCCAATGACGCTGCGGGCGGCGCCGGCGGTGGCGGCACCATCGTTGTGCTGACCAATAACGCAGTTCCGGCTTTGACTGGCTTGAGCGCCACCGGCGGGGTCGGCGGCAACCACACCTTTGAAACGCCGGGCGGGACTGCTGAGTCCGAAGGTCCCGGTGGCGGCGGCGGTGGCGGGGTGATCGCGACCCGACAGCTGAGCGGCAGCTTTGTCAGCTCGGTGCTCGGGGGGCTTAACGGCATCACCAACTCGTCGTCGATCGGTACCGCCTCATCCAACCCGTTTCCGCAAAACGGCGCCACCATTGGCGGCGTCGGCAGCCTGATTGCCGGGCCGCCGCGTAACGGCCCGCCGTTTACCTGCATCGTCTCGAACTGCATCACAACGGGCTGCTTCCCAACTCCGGTCAGCAACGCCTGGTTCAAGGCCACCCGCGGCAGCGGCGTGATCGATGTCGCTTTTGCGTCCGGCGCCGAAGTCGCCAACGTCGGCTACTACATCGAAGGCAGCCTTGGTGAGCAACGCGCGCGCCGGATCGGCGCGTTTGTCGCCGCCCAAGCCGGCGATCCGACCGCAGCCCGTGAATATCGCCTGAGTTTGCCGACGGCTGACCTGGACCGTTTGTGGCTGGTCGATCTCGACAGCAGCGGGCGCGAAACCCGTCGCGGTCCGTATCAGATCGGCAATGAATATGGCAAACGGCCGGACGGCAGCGGTTATGACTGGTCGCAGGCGACCAGCGAATACGCCGCCAACCTCGCGCGCCCTGGTGACGGCAGCGCCAGCCACGCCTATCTGCGGGTGCCGGCGCGCGGCATGTACCGGATCAGCTATGACTCGCTGCTCGCCGCCGGGGTCAATCTCGCCGGCGTCCCAGTGCACGATCTGGCCTTGATCGATCGCGACGGCCCGGTGCCACGCAAGGTCCACGGCGGCCCGGTGTTCGGTCCGGGCAGTGTGATCGAGTTCTTCGGCGAGCCCAAGCCCAATCTGCATCAATCGCGGCAGACCTATTTGCTGGGTGCGTCCGACAATCCGTCGGCGGCTATCGATGCCACCATCGAGGCGGCCTCTTGGGGCGGTGTCGACGCCCAGTCCAGCCTGGCCCGCGTGATCGCAACGATTGCCTCCACCACGCGCAGCTATGACATCAACACGCCCAGCGACAGTCCGTGGTTCATTACCCGGCTGACCGCGGCCGGTCAGGCCGCCGCGACCTAGTTCAGTGTGTCGCTTGATCAGCCCGCCAGTGCCTCGGGCACGCTGCGGCTGGCGTTGGCCGGCGGCATCGATCTTGATGAATTGGCCGCGCCGGATCACTCGGTCGAGGTGTGGCTCAACGGGGTCGAGGTCGGCAGTCGTCGCTTTGATGGCATCACCGCACTCACGCTCGAACTGCCGGTGACCAACCTGGTCAACGGCGCCAATGCGATCCGCGTGGTGCTGCCGCTCGACACCGGGTTCGATGTCGATCAGATCTCGATCCAGGATCTGTCGATTGAGTACGCAATCGTCGCCAGCAAGAACGCCGCGGTGTTGATCGCCGATGGGCTTGCCGATGCGCGCTCGCTTGACGAGCGGCTGTTCGCCGACGGCGCTGGCGACGATCTCGCAGCGCTCGATATGCCGGCGCGCGGTCAGTTCCAAATCGCCGGTCGCAGCGCCAGCGACACGCTGTGGGTTGCCTCGAACGGCGCGCTGCGCGAACTGGCGGTCAGCGCCAACGCCGGCATTGCCGCCGATCGGGTCGGCGGTGCCACCGTGATCGTCGCCAATCGCGCCAACCTGCCGACCCCGGAAATCGCTGCCGCGCCCGCGCTTGCGCCACTGCCGGCCGGACGTCTGGAGTACGTGGCGATCAGCCATCCGCTGTTTGCCCAGGCGATCGGGCCACTGCTGACGGCGCGTCAAACCGAAGGCCTGCAAGTCGCGTCGGTCGATGTGACGCAGTTGTATCGGCGTTACACCGCCGGCAACGCGATCCCCGGCGCGATCGAGGCCTTCGTCCGCGACGCCGCGCCGCGCGGCTTGCGCTACGTCACCTTGGTCGGCTCGGCCAACTACAACTCGGTCGATCGGATGGGCGCGTCGGTGTCGGCCATCAGCCACATTCCGACCGCGTACGTGCGGGTCAACCAGCTGGTGACCTTTGCCCCGGCCGACTCGCGCTATGGCGATTTGACCGGCGACTTCGTGCCCGAAGTGATGGTCGGCCGCCTGCCGGTGCGCACGGTAGCCGAGGCCGACGAGGCGGTGCGCAAGCTGATCGCCTACCAAAGCCAGCCGGCAACCAATCGTTTCATCGCGACCTCCGGTGGCATCGACAACGAATTGGGTATGAACTTCCGCAGCTCGGTGGACCGTATGGCTGGCGCGTTGGCGCCCGGTTGGGCCACCACCCGGATCGATGTCGACGCGCTCGGTGCCGCTGGTGCGCGCAACGCCTTGATCGCAGGTTTGAATCAAGGCGCCAGCGTGGTCAGCTACACCGGTCACTCGGGTCCGACGATGTGGGGCTTTGAGCCGATGTTGAGTGCCAGCGACGCGGCCGGTTTTCCGCAAAGTCCCAATCAGCCGGCGTTGCTCCAATTCGGCTGCTGGACTACGTACTTTCTATCGCCGGTATCGCTGACCATGGGCAATGCCTGGATGCTGACCCCGGGTCGCGGGGCATCGTCGGGGTTTGGCGCCACGGTGTTGATGAATCAGCAAAGCCACGATCAGATGGCCGCAGTGCTGATGCCCAAGCTGATCCCGGGGGTGCGTTTGGGCGATGCGATCATGCTCGCGCAGCGCCAATTGGCGCCGACCCTGCCGCTCAATGACGAGGCCTCGATGTTGATTGGACTGACCTTGCTCGGCGATCCAGCGCAGCGGATTCGCTGATGCCCTTGGAGGCGAACATCGGTTGATCGGCAAAGACATGACTGCGCCGACAAGCGGCGCAGTTGATTTAACGAAGGCGTGATGGCGCAAGCCCTCGCGCCTTCTTTTTTGGCGCTCCTTGGGCGACCGATGCAGATCAAATCAACCCGCGCTCGGCTAGCGAGGTCGGCTCACCCGCGCCGATGATGAAGTGATCAAGCAAGCGCACATCGATCAGCGCCAACGCGTCGCGCAGCAAGCGGGTCAGGGCCAGGTCTGGCGAACTGGGCTCGGAATCGCCGGAAGGATGGTTGTGGGCCACGATCACCGCCGCGGCGTTGTGCGTCAACACCCGCCGAACTACCTCGCGCGGATGCACGCTGGTGCCGTTCAAGGTGCCGCGAAACAGCTCCTCGGCGACCAGCACCCGGTGGCGCTGGTCTAAAAACAGCACCACGAACGCCTCGTAGGGCAGCGGCGCGAGCCAAGCCCGCAGGTAGGCCGCCGA
>Ga0105045_10002850_pt1 | contig 14696 bp, 13 predicted proteins | sample MAT02_FD_78089 | JGI IMG/M metagenome (GOLD analysis project Ga0105045, IMG submission 78089) | Freshwater microbial communities from Lake Fryxell liftoff mats and glacier meltwater in Antarctica - MAT-02 (megahit assembly) | ecosystem: Environmental > Aquatic > Freshwater > Ice > Liftoff...
CTGGGTGAGGTCCTTGGCGCCGACGGTGACACCTGCGAGCAGGCTGTCGACGAGTGCAAGACCTGTGACAAGCTTTACGACGATGAGCAGACGATGAAGGTATTCGATGGGAAGCCATCTACGACACCTATTCATATGTCTGACGATCTCAATCATGATTTGAAAGCGAATGCCTCGATGGAATCCGCTCCGGTTAAGCGCCGGATGCTGATCGCCTCCATCTCGCCCGGGATTTCAAAGAAAACAGCGTCCGTAGTCGATCCATCCTTTATGAGGGGCTTCGCTGACCTCTATAACGGGTACCGAGTATCGTTCGCCCTCCATCACCAGTCCGATTCCGCTCTCTTGCGGGATGTGGCCGCCACCTTTTAGTTGCTAACCCCAAACTGGGCACGTAACCTTACGTACCTCGCCATAAGGATTTCACCGTCATGCCTAACATCATCGAACAGCTGGATCAGCTGATCAAGACTGCGAAGACTGCAAAAGTCGACGCACTCAAGACCCAGACGAAAACCGCGGGTATCTCCGCGGACCTGGACCACTTAGACGATCACACGAAGCCGGCTTCCACCGGTGCTCAGGCTGCGGCTAACAACAGCGCATCCCGTGAGATGTACTCCGCCCCCTCCGTCGACGTCGGCGCTGAAACCAACTCCGTTGGTGGTAGCATCGAAGAATCGACTGAAGGCGCGACCGCGACTGCCGTCAATGGTCAGTCGGGCGGTCAGGGTGCAGAGCTGGATGTGACGAAGGACGCCGATAACGGCGAAGAACTTCCGCAGAACAAGATCGCTGCCGCCCGCAAGTTCGCCGGCGAACTGCGTAAGGTTGCCGAAGCTCAGCTGACCCCCTTGGACAAGTGGCTGGTGAAGTCTGCTAAGGACTCTTCCCACCCTTTGATCAAGGCCGCGATGGAAGCCATGGACGACGGCCAGATGGCCGACGGCGCGGCTGACGTCCTGCTGCAGGCTATCGAATCCGGTGAACTGAGCGAGGAAGAGGCTGCCTCGATCCTGCAAGACGCCGTTGCCGAAGGTGCTATCTCGGAAGAAGACCTGGCTGCGGCTGGTTCGGAGATGGGCGCTGGCGATCCAATGGCGGACGAAGCTGTCATGGGTGATGCCGCTGCCATGGGCGGGGATCCTTCGATGATGGATCCTGCGATGGGTGCCGAAGGCGCCGCTCCTATGGATCCCTCGATGGTTGCCGAAGCCGGGATGATGGATCCCAAGATCGCTGCCGATCGCTCGAGCCCGAAGTACTTGGAGAAGCTCGCTAGCGACTACTCCGATTACGTTGCCGCCGGTTATGGTATGGGTGTGAAGATTGCGGAGGCCTACCTCTCAAAAAAAGCAGAGGGCGCTGATCCCGAAGTAACAGGGGAAAAGTCCTCTGAAGGGTCAGCGTCGGAAGAGAAGTCAAAAGCTCCGGCCAAAGAAGAAGTGGCCGAAGTGGCCGAAGTGGCCGAAGTGGCCGAAGTGGCCGAGCCTGAAGGCGAATGCGCACCGGTAGTCGGCGGGGAAGAAGCGGCTGTTGCCGAACTTCCTCCCGGCGCTGGAGCTGAAGCCCTGACTTCGATGATGGGCATCCCCGAACCTGCTAGTCAGGAAGAACAGGATGCCTTGCGCGTGGTGGAACAAGAGCTCGGTTTGAGCCCGGAAGACACCGCCGCACTCATGGGCGCTCCCATCCCCCCTATGGACAAGGTTGCATCTTATAAGGCCCGCTGCCGTTCAGCGATCCTTTCTAAGATTGCAGCCCTCCAATAATCCTGTACCATACGTACCAAGGAAGCCACATGTCTCTCCATAAGCACATCAAGACCGCTGCCGACACCATCGATAGTCTGGCTACCGATCTTGAAAAGTCTCACACCAAGATCGCAAGCCTTAAGGCTGAACTGGCAAAAGCCAAGGGGACTGTGAAGTCCGCCTCGGACGCAGACAAGGTCAAGCGCGCTCTGCTCGCTAAGACCGCGGCTGCGGCTTTGAAGACCGCCGGTCTCTTGTCTTCGGACAAGGCCGCGGACATCTTCGCCAGTACCGTCCTGGACCATGACGCCGCCCTGAGTCAGCTGACGAAGCTGGCCAGTGTGGTCTCGACTGCTCGCGCAACTTCGCGTGTGGTTGTCGACACCGACGGCACCAAGACTGCTTCCGCGAACGATGTGTTCGCCAGCAGCCTGCGTCGGGTCGCTCCTCGCGCCTGATCCCACTCTCCCCTGATTCTCTCCTAAGGAATACATATCATGGTTCTCGACTCTTCTATGGGTGCAAGCCAGCTGGACGTTCGCTACGGCGACCGTAACACGCTGCCCTATTACAACGGCACTATTGCCCAGACCCTGCTCAACGACGTTGATCTTCGCCGCGGCCTGATCACTGCCGGTCGCGTGATGTCGATCAACAACGCCAGTCGCTTGGTTGTTGGTATCCAGGCTGTCTCCGACGTTCTCGGCGGTCCGATTCCGTTCTACGCCTGGAGCGGCTATGACGCCAACAACTACGCAGACGTTTACCGCGAACGCGGTATGCCGAACGTGGCTGACCGTCCGGTCGGCGGCTTGGGTGGACCTGGTGCGCCTGGCTTCTGGGGTATCCCGGCCTCGGCCGCGGGTGTCAGCACCGCCGACGTCTTCGCTACCATTCAGCACATCGCCGCGGCCGAACTCTCGACCACGGAATTCAACACCGCCGCGACGTACACCGCGGGTCAGCCCCTGACCGCGGTGTCGGTTGCTGCTACCGGTGCGAACAAGCTGAACCGCGGCAAACTCCGCCCGATTGCGGCCGCCACTGACGTCATCGTCGGTTACGTCGCTCCCGCCGGAAAGTTCACCGGTGCGCTCGGTTATCCAGTCCTCGCCTTCACCCCCGCCTACGTCGCTGGTACCACGGTCCCGGCCACGCTGGTCTGAGTTCTGTACTCCGGGGTTAACAGCCCCGGAGACACCTTCCTAAGGAATATGTCCATGTCCCAGTCCATGACTGCTAAAGAAGCGAATCGCAGCTTCTACGGTCTGATCAACAACGGTCAGATTAAAGAAGCCGCGAATATCGCCACCGATTTCACCCGCGTGCGTATCCGCGAGTCCTCGGTCTTCGAAAAGGCTATGCCTTCGCAGAAGATCTCGGATTCGGATCTCACTCCCCAGCTCAACACCGACAAGAACGTCGCACTGGTCGAGCTCGAACCGAACAGCCCCGGAGCTTGTACGATCCCGCTGGGTACCCAGCCGGTGCAGTACTACTTCCGCGGCAGCCGCTATCCGGTGTTCTTCAACCGGATCGTCACCACGAAGTTCACCAAGGACACGTCGGAACTCCGCACGTACGCCATGGACATTCGTCAGGTGCTGACGGACAACGCCATCCTGGACATGGACTGGGAATTCGATCGCAAGATGTTTGCTGCCGTTGACAGCATCATCGGTGTCGAAGGTTCGACCGTTCCTGAAACGGGCATCATCCAGAACCGCGTTATCGTGGATCCCCTGGGCATCACCCGCAACAGCATCATGGATATGCGGAATATCCTGCCGGAAACGTTCGCCCATCTTGAATCGACGACTTTGATCGTGAATAACATCACTATCAACTCCATCGCCAAGTTCGGCCGTGACGAAGTCGGTGGCGACCTGTCGGAAGCGATGTTCGTCGAAGGCTTCCAACAGAAGCGTATCGCCGGCATCAACTGGATCGTCACCAACAAGACCGAGCTCGTTCCGAACAACGTGTTCTACTTGTTCGCCAGCCCGGAGTTCATTGGTAAGAGCTTCGTCCTCGAAGATACAACCCTGTATCTCGACAAAAAGGCCTGGAACTTGGAGTTCTTCGCGTACACCGAACGCGGCGCTACCATCGGTAACGTTGCGGCCGTTGCCCGCGCTCGCATCTCGACGACCTGAGTTGTAGTCGTACAATCGAGTTGGAATGTCAAACCCCCGGAGTTATCTCCGGGGGTTTGTGTTTGTTATGGACGTGGACGTTGGAGTAGTCCCTTGACAGTTCATTACCGCGTATAACTTCGCGAGTATGTCCCCCAACCTCCGAGCTGAAGATGTCCGCACCAGATCCCTGGCCACGCGGCAAGCTGCCAGTAATTTGTATTCAGGAGCTGAGCAGTCCGATGAAATTCTCTGACGCCCGCAGTCACGTCCTCCCCTTCGGTAAGCACGAGGGGGTATCGGTGGATGACCTTGCTGTAACAGACTCCGGCTTGCTCTACCTCGACTGGTTGCGGGGTGAGCTCACCCAGTCCCGGACTCGACCGGAAACGTTGCAGGCGTTGGAGACGTACTTAGAAGACGGCACCATCAAACGGGACTTAAACGTCCTACTGGAGGACGAGTGAGCACTGTACACGTATCCACTGAACAACTGCGCGAACTGCAGGAGTTCGTAGATCCCAGCCCTATACCAGCATTTGGTACGATGGCGGAACTTATGACTCCGCAGCAGATGGCCGTGCACGAGCATCTCCTGCAGGTGGACGAGTACCTGCGTCAGGAACACACGATAAATACAACTAGAATGGTCGACGGTACTGCCTGGATCATCCGGGAACCAATTGAGGACACTACTTGGCGTCACGTCGCCTACGGCAATGGAATGTTCGTTGCGGCGAACAACACCGCCGGCCCCGACCAGATCATGACGAGTCCAGACGGTGTCGTTTGGACCACCCAGCCCGCCCGCCAGTGGCACACCTGGCCCGCCCCGAACACCCGCTACGCCCCTATCACCGAGGCCCTACGCTATCAGACTACCGGTGCTTGAACAAAAGGGGGTTGACACCCTCGCCCCGGTCCCTATTTCTGGAGGCAGCGAATCAGCCATGCTTAGAATATCCCCCACTGTGAAATGCCCGACAAAGCCGACAACCGGCTTTGATTGGCATTTTACGGTCATTGGACGAGCCACCAATTGCGAAGGTATGCGTCCAGGGGTCGGGGAAGTCTAAGTAGTCAGCTCATTGTGAGACCCTACTAGACCCCCGGCCTAACCAGTCGGGGGTTTTCTTTTAGACAATTTTATAACGTGGAACTGTTTCTGGTTCTCTGGTGTAGTGGACTGCACTGGGCTCTGAAAAAGCCCGGGTCTGGGTTCGATTCCCAGGGGGACCACCAAATCGTGCGCGTACGGCGCACGTAAATATCCGTACATCTTGCCCGATCGTATAATGGCATTACACCCCGCTGTTAACGGGGCTATCCTGGTTCGAGTCCAGGTTGGGCAGCCACTGTGTTGAGCCTCACATTAAAAAGGTTCACCATCACCGATTAGCTCAACGGCCAGAGCACTGCTTCGACAAGGCAGGGGTTGTAGGTTCGACTCCTACATTGGTGACCACTGGGCAGAGTCCGAGGTTCGATTCCTCGCTAGGTGTTCCGCACTTAGTCGTATAGTGGTTAGTACGCTGCCCGCTTTGATCTCGTCGTTCAACGGACAGGACGGGGATTTCCTAAATCTCAAATTTGGGTTCGACTCCCAACGAGGTCGCTTGTTATAGGCTCCCATAGTGTAATCGGCCAACACATCAGATTTTCACTCTGAAGATTTCCGGGTTCGAATCCCGGTGGGAGCACCAGAGGAGAAAGGTTCAAGGCGGCACCCCCAGACCTTGCCCAATCCTGACAGTCGGGAAAGACCGACACCTTCTGATTGTGCGGGGTCTTTCCGTAAAGGTTTGGACGCCTCGCCTGTGACAGGGTCTGCCTGTCCCGCAACCCGCTAAGGAAAGATACGCGACGTTGGACCGGTCTGTCCGCCTAATTCAATTGGATAGAATACCTGACTACGAATCAGGAGGTTGGAGGTTCGAATCCTCCGGTGGACGCCATTAGCCCGATTAACTCAGTGGCTAGAGTAGCGCTTTTACACGGCGACTGTCGGGGGTTCGAATCCCTCATCGGGTACCAAGGTTGGAAGCCCTTAAAACTTCCCAGGCTCCAGTCGCCTGCTGCGCAAGCAGTGCTGCCGTGGGCAGAGAATTCAGGCTGGGTTTATGGGCTTGTAGCTCCAATGTAGAGCGTCTGCCTTGCAAGCAGAGGGTTGCTGGTTCAAGTCCAGTCAGGTCCACCATATGGATTCAATGTGTTACGGTAGCACACCGGCTTGTCACGCCGGAGGCACGGGTTCAACTCCCGTTGGATCCGCCACCGCCTGGATACGGGTTGATAACCCAACTTCGTACTCATCATGCGGATGTATCCAGGCTTCTTTTACGCAGTGTTGACAGAGCGGCCATGTAGCGGCCTTCCAAGCCGATTAGAAGGGTTCGACTCCCTTATACTGCTCCAGAGGACGGGTGCCCCTTTCAGCATCCGAAATATACGGACTCCTACAGCCGTGTCCGCCAAAGTAGGGATGGGAATTGACCCCATGAAAAACCCCGGTGCCTACCCGGCTTGTCAGTAGTAGGCTCATGAACACCTGGCCGACTGGCGAGGCAACAGGCTGCAACCCTGCTCAACCCGGTTCGACTCCGGGGGTGTTCTCCATTTTTTATCGGGGCTTAGCTCAGCCTGGATCAGAGCGCTTGCCTTGGGAGCAAGAGGCCGGAGGTTCAAATCCTCTAGCCCCGACCATTTTTTAGCCGCCATAGCTCAACGGATTAGAGCAACTGCCTCTTAAGCAGTGGGTTGAAGGTTCGAATCCTTCTGGCGGCACCACCTGCGGACATCGTATAATGGTATTACGCGGCCTTGCCAAGGCTGGAACCTGGGTTCGATTCCCAGTGTCCGTTCCATGCTGACCTAGCTCAATGGACAGAGTACCGGCCTCCGAAGCCGTAGGTTCCCGGTTCGAGTCCGGGGGTCAGCGCCAATGTCTAGTTGACCACGTCGCACACACCTCATAAAGTAAGTCACCATGGCCACCGTACCCCCCGCTCCGAAACCTGCTGTAAAGCCACCTGTAAAGCCACCAGTCAAAGCCCCCGTGGTTCCTGACTTCGAAGCTGATCCGGAAGGTAACCAGGATTTCCGCAAGCAGTTGGAAGCCAAGCAGCGCGGTATTAAGCGTGCTTCGGCCAGCGGTAACTCCGCCAAGGTATTGGCTCACATACTTCGCAATCGTTAATATAGCGCCGTAGCTCAGCGGTAGAGCAATGGTCTCATAAGCCGAAGGTGGTTGGTTCAACTCCAACTGGCGCTACCAATTTGTACTTGGGCCTGCCATGGGCTCGTGGGTGGATTTCTTTCTCCAGAGCTAGCTCCTCCCTCGACCCTAATATCGAGGAATCTGCTGACAGCCGGGAAAGACCGGCATCTATTAGTTCCGCCCTGGTAGTACAATGATAGTACAGCCCGTTGGTATTGGGCAGACAAAGGTTTGATTCCTTTCCTGGGCTCCATGATTTTCTATCCACTAAACATCCGCGTGTGGCTCGATGGGTGAAGGCAGACGTCTTATATACGTCCTTACGTAGGTTCGAATCCTGCCGCGCGGACCACTTGACATAGTTAGTTATTAAATTATATTTCGGCGCATGAAGATATGCATTGTTGAAGACAACCCCGGAAGGATGCTGCTATTCCGGAAGTACCTGGGTATTTACGAAGTCATTATTGAGCATGTATCTACCGCGTCAGCAGCAATCAGTCTATTACGGAGTACGGCCTTTGACGCCGTATTCCTGGACCATGATCTGGACGAGTCTGGTAAAGGTTGTGGTACGGGGAAGGAGGTTGTTACAACCATCCGCGAGCTGTACATCAATGACTGCTATCCCAGTGTGTTCGCCCCTCACTATGTCCACAGCATGAATCCTGTTGGCGCGGACACTATGTTCACCGGCTTACGGAACTGTGGCGTGAACGTCACCCGCTGGCCTGAGCTGTGGTTGGACGTACGGGGGATGCATGAGATCGCGTACCGACTTCCGCATTCTCGCCGGCCGGATCCATTGACGACGTTGTTCTGGGACGACGTTAAATAACCTGCTCGAGTAGCTCAATGGTAGAGCACCTGCTTCGTAAGCAGGGGGTTGTCGGTTCAAGTCCGATCTTGAGCTCCATTTAGAGGAAGTAGTCGGTATTGGGACGGATCGGGGAAGGTGACAACCCCGCTGCCGACGTCCTATGGGTATGTCTGTACCGAGTACTTCTCCTGATTCTTTTTATGCTGACGTAGCAAAGAGGTTGAATGCACCGGTTTTGTAATCCGGAGACTCACGTCCATCGTAGGTTCGAATCCTATCGTCAGCTCCAACTATCAAGTAATCCTTTAGAGTTCACCCACAGGCCCTCCGGTGGAGGCCGCGCGCCTGATAAGCGCGACGGAGGTAGGTTCGACTCCTACTCTGTGGACCATTTTCCATACGCCGGCCTCCGGGAGGTAATGGGATTCCAAATCCTATTTTGGTGGGTTCAACTCCCACACGGCGTGCCAATTCACCACTCGTCTTGAAAGGACGATCCCATGCCCCATGGCCGCTGCATAGTCCTCAACTCTTCATACGAGTTTTTACACATTACCCCCACCTGGCTTGCTGGTGCCATCCTCCTTACCAAGCAGAAGGCGTTTTCCCTCGCCAACTACGATTTCCGGATTCGTTCGGAGAAAGTTGAGTTCGAAGCTCCCGCGGTAGTAGTCCTGAAGAACTACGTCCGCGTAGGGCGGCGAAGGCCAGCTTTCTCCTACCCCAGCAAACGGAATGTCCTCGTCCGGGACGACTTAATCTGCGCCTACTGCGGTAAGCGCCTGACGATGGCAAGCGGGACGAAAGACCACGTCCTCCCGGTCTCTCGCGGGGGAGCGGATGTTCTGGATAACGTCGTAGCCTGCTGCGGTCCCTGTAACGGGTTCAAGGACAACCGCACACCGGAGGAAGCCGGGATGAAGCTGTTGTACCAGCCTCGGGCACTGACGGAGGAGGAGAAGTTAAAGGTCCTTATCAAGACGCACAGAGCGCATGAAAAGACCACCTGGATCAAGTGTTTGAAGAACCACGGACTCCAGTTATTTTGAAAGCCGTGCTGATATCGTCCAAACCTAGGATGCCGAGCTAACTCGGTAAATAAGGGTGTAAATCCCTTTATCAGCACTTTATGTGGGAGTAGCTCAATGGACAGAGCAGCCGGTTTCTAACTGGTAGGTTGAAGGTTCGAGTCCTTCCTCCCACACTTATGTCGTAGGTAGTTCAATGGCAGAACACGAGCTTGTGGCGCTCGATATACGGGTCCGATTCCCGTCCTACGTCCCACCTGCGTCTGAAGCAAAACGGGTGATGCACCTAGCTTTTAACTAGGGGAGAGTAGGTTCGAGGCCTACCAGACGCACCAATCTACGAAACAGTTCCACGTTCCTCCCGAGGCAGTGATTAAGAAGCGGGCTTGACAGCCTGAGTCCGGCTTCTAAGGTCTGTAACATAACGCGGGGTGGGGAAGTGGTATCCCGCCTGGCTCATACCCAGGAGGTCGGTGGTTCAAATCCATCCCCCGCAACCAAAGGATTGTATGAAGCTCGGATATTCCAACCTCGTCGAACACTTGGACGGTGGGAGTATCCGGGCTTATGTCTCCGAGACCCGAATTGCGCGGGAGTCGCTGAAGATCGGACCGAACAGTATTGACGTCAGCCTTCATCCAAAAATATACATCCCCAAGTGCGAGAGCCGTGACGCGCATTTGGTGGGCTGTGTGTTGGATCCATACGCATATCATAACCCGGATTTGTACTGGACGGAACATACTGCTTCCGAAGAAACCCCGTTTTTATTGAGGACCCAGACCTTTGCTTTGGCCTCGGTGAATGAACGGTTTGAGTGCGACCAAGACACTACCACCCCCGACCTCGCTATTGCCCAGATGTACGAGGGTCGGAGCACGCTCGCGCGCATTGGCATCGCGAGTCATTTATCGGCTGGTTTCGGAGATGTCGGTTTCTCCGGAGCATTTACGCTCGAGCTCTATAACCATTCCCCCTGGGATATTCTTTTACGTCCTGGTATGCGGGTTGGTCAGGTTGCGTTTGAATACGTGATCGGTGTGGGTAAGGGGGAGACGTACGACGGTGCGTATTCTATGGCGGAACATAAGAATGGTCCCGTCCGCCCAGCTCTTGGCCGCGAGCGATTCATTGCTCCCACAGCAATCCCCTATTGACTCCCCATTACCCGTCAGCTACAAGTCATCCATGAGCCTTGCACAGTCCTTGTATCAATCGCAGTCACTCCTGAGTTCTTCAGGTGGCCGGGGCTGATACATACTCTTTCGAGAGTCTGCTTCAGAAGAACCCCGGCCTAAACCGCCGGGGTTCTTTATTTTACAAATCTATATCGTGGGTCGTTTTTTGTTACGGAGAGTAAACTCGTCGGGGACGGGGGCTGCTTGGAAAGCAGTACGGTGGCTATGCCACTGCGGGTCGGGACCGCTATTCTCCGCCATATACCAGTTTGATGGAATCGGCAGACATGCCTGTCTTAGAAGCAGGTGGGGTAAATCTCATCCGGGTTCGAATCCCGGAACTGGTACCATCTATCGGAGTAGCCCAATCGGCAGAGGCGCTGTGTTCAGAACGCAGATGTTAAGGGTTCGAATCCCTTCTTCGATACCAACAAGGCTGAATGACGGAATAGGCATACGTGACGGTTTCAAAAACCGTATTCTGTGGGTTCGAGTCCCACTTCAGCTACCACATAAACCGGGATAGCCCAATTGGCAGAGGCGCTTGCTTGAGGGGCAAGATGTTGAGGGTTCGAATCCCTTTCCCGGTACCATTACGGGCACGTAGGCTAATTGGCCAAGCCGGTGAGCTTAAAACTCACGTCGATTCCGGGTTCGAATCCCGGCGTGCTTACTTTTCTCTGGATACAGACCCCGTTAGGTACGGGCGCGGTTTGCTAAACCGATGGGTCGCTTATGCGGCTGAGGTTCGAGTCCTCCTGTGTCCGCCATTTTACGCAGGCGGTAAATAAGATCGGCTGGGCCGGTGGCACGCTGTAAACGTGTTCCTCTTAGGGGCAGGTGGTTCGATTCCACACGTCTGCACCATTCATGGACGCTGAACCTACTAGGCGTAGGCGCTGTTTCGAAAACAGATGGACCGCTTCGGCGGTTGGGGTTCGAGTCCTCCGGTATCCGCCATGGATCGTGAACTCGCTAGGTGCGGGCACTGCCTTGAAAACAGAGGGGCCTCTCGGGGCTGGGGTTCGAGTCCTCCGCGATCCGCCATACACTGACCAATAGTTCAACGGTAGAACGCCGGACTTTGAATCCGGATGTTAGAGGTTCGAATCCTCTTTGGTCAACCATTCATAACGGATAGTTCAATGGTAGAATGCCTGGCTCTGAACCAGGAGGTTGTAGGTTCGAATCCTACTCCGTTAACCACTTGACAATACGACCCACCATATACGGTTTAGCCATGCTCCGCTAGTTCAAACAGAACCGGAGACTCTAAACCTCTGAGCGTGCGGGTTCAAATCCCGCGCGGGGCGCCAAAGACACATGATCCGTTTCTACACTTTCTAGCTAGCACGTGGACCTCCGGGGATGGTATTTAATTGCCACCCCATCCCCCGGAGTCTTCCATGACCCTCACACTCGAATCCAAATCCATTATCCAGACCCTGCGTTTGGAAATCAAATCACTCGCTCGGGCTCAACGCCTGAGCCAATCCCTCGCACGTCGGTTCCGGTTGTGTGCTATGCACCAACTCCTGAACCAATTGCGCGGAAAACCAAACGCGCATGAGTTAACGTCTGGGCATAAGCCATACACCGCCGCACATATGTTGGTGATGGTGGAGCTCGTGCGCCAGGAACTCGAAAACAGTTCTCACCCTCTGCGCCTTTACATCACGGTCACGTGGGTAGCCAAAACCGCGGCACAGAAAATGGTCCAGGCCGCGCACGTTCTGTCGGAATTCGTGGATATGTACCGCGATCATCCGCGGATGCAGAAATGGCTGACACAGGATAAAACACTTATTGTCTGCGAGCACGCTGGCGGTGCTCCCTACGTCGGGAATGTTCACGCTACCAAAGCCGGTATGCTGTCGGGTATGCTTTGGCATAAGTTTGTAGACCCTGATATTGATGAGTGGAACCCCACGGCGTTCGCCTTCTTCCCCATGACGCAGGAGGAGGCGGAACAGCGGGAGGTGAGTAAGCTTAAACTCTATTCCCCAGCTTGACAGATAGCTCAGTCGACTTAACACTTCCAGGATGGAAGCACCTGCAAAATCCGCCACCATCCTGGACCTGTTAGCTGAAGATAAGCTAGATGCCGCGGTAGCAGAGCTGCATACCACGTACCTCGTGCGGCCGGGCTTGACTACCAATCGTTTTGCCCTGGATATACACGCGGTAACAGTGAGCCTGCTCAAGGCCGGAAACCTGGTGAAGGCGTACGATCTATTAGAGAGGTACCCGTGCGAAACATTGGAATCCGCTGTCAACTTCGCGACCATCGCGGTGCAGCTAAGGAAGTCGGACGATGAGCTGTACGCCGCGCGCCTACGGGTTCTCCGGATGGCAGGTACTCATCCGGAGATTGCTAAATTAACCGTGTACGCTCTGTTCGCGACCGCGGGGTCGCGTAAGGACTGGGCAACTGCAGCGGCCTGCGGGAGGATGTTGGAGCAGTGGTACTCTAGGGACTCCGTGTTTCTTACTCAGCTAGCGGAAGCCTTAATTGAACTCCAACGGTATGCGGAAGCCATTCCCCTCCTTCATACCGTTATACGTGTTCTTCCGGAGGCGCAGAACATTCCGTTGCTCGGCGTCACCTATGCCCGTCTAGCTGGCTCGTACAAGGATGTGGGGGACTGTCATCAGGCGTTAGCGGCTCAGCGGGAGTGCGTACGGCTATCTACGAGCACGAGTATGCAGTCGAACTTGATCATGATGATGCAGTACGCCGACGGTTACGGTATGCCTAGTTTCTATGCGGAGTGTGAACGTCTGGAAGAACTCTGTCGGGGCGTGCCTCGTACGTTGCACCCACGTACTCGCTATTCTCGAACGGTGGCCACGGAGGGGTTAAAGATCGGGTTTGTCTCGGGAGACTTCTGCAATCACTCCCTGACCAATCTCCTCCTCCCCATTTTCAAGCAGCTAAAGCTTGCTGCACCGCACCACACCTATCACGGATTCTACACCAGGCCGTCTACGCTGGCAGATGACTCCACCGCGGTCTATGCGGCGGCGCTGAGTTCTTTCCACTTCCTCAATAGTCCGGATGCAGAAGGCGTTTGCAATGCGGTAACAAAGGCTGAGATCGATATATTAATCGACCTCTCTGGCCACACCGCGAATAATGCCCTCCCCGCGTTTATTCGGAGTCCGGCTCCGGTGCAGGTTGCCTGGGTCGCGGGGATGATGAGTCCCTCGGGTATAGACGCGATTCCGTATTTTATTACCGACCTCGGGTTTCTCCCGGCGGGATTCCGAGTCCCGGAGGAGGTTGTCACCATCCCCTCTGCTTACTGTTACACCCCTATCGCGAATTCCCCCTCGGTCAGATCCGAGCTCCCCCTCACTCGAAATGGGTACGTTACCTTCGGATCGTTTAACAACCCGTGTAAGATAAACGCCAGGGTGTTGCACGTCTGGTCGCAGATTCTGGTCCAGTTGCCAGACTCCCGGTTGATGTGCAAGACCTACTCCCATGACCACGCCCAGCTAATCTACCAGACGATGTATGCCGCGGGTGTAGCCCGGGAGAGGGTTGAGTGCGTTACGGCGCACTACCCCCGGACGGAAGACCTGATGGCGGTGTATACCAACTCCATCGACATCGCGCTGGATACCTGGCCATGTGCCGGGATGCTTACGACCTTGGAGGCGCTCTGGATGGGGTGTCCGGTGCCAACCCTCCGGGGGAACACCTTCCTACATAACCAATCCGTGAGTGTCTTGTGCCAGCTTGAGCTGACCGACCTTGTCGCGGATAGTGAGTCGGACTATATCAAGCTCGTCGTGGCACTAGCACAGGACGTCCCCCGTCTACAGCGGCTTCGGGCGGAGCTACGGGATCTGATTAAGGAAGCCCCCCTGTATAAGCCAGCGCAGATTGCGAAATCACTGACTGAGGCGTTGGAGAGTATTTGGCTTCGGGCCTGTGATCGGGTAGATACCTTCTTTGCCGAGGGGTAGATGTTGCATGGGGACTAATCGGCTGCTAGAATCCGACTAAGGACTAACTCATGGCGCAGACCCCCCTTGGCTATTTCCATCGCACTGACAAAGGCCGGTTCCTGTATGGCCGTCCGAAGAACTACCGTCTCGCACCGGTAATTAGCGCCATCCCCAACTCCACGCTGTCCCTCGGTGTTTCCGCCCCCTTAGCTGGCGCCACTCCCCTGGCGGTGGCGAACACCATCGCGGCGTACAGCGTGTTACCGACGATTGCGTCGATGTACGCCTCCCCCACGGCGCCCAACGGCGGGATCTACGCTCCGAATCCAGGCGGTGGGTATGCGGTTACTGGTACTGCCTACGCTCGGGTCTCGTCCCCCGCGACGCTAACCCCGTCGAACACCTGGGCCTTTGGCGATGGCACAAGCAACACCGGAGCAGGATCTGCGTCCTCCACTCCCAAGAGCTATGTCGCGGCCGGTACCTTCCCCGTCACTCTCCGGATGCGGGACTCCCTCCAGCGCGACGCCACGAAATTCACTGGCCCAGTCGTCCCAGTCTAAACCTACTTGACACCTTCGTGGGTTATCCTTAAGACCTCCTAGGA
>Ga0105045_10002852_pt1 | contig 14694 bp, 12 predicted proteins | sample MAT02_FD_78089 | JGI IMG/M metagenome (GOLD analysis project Ga0105045, IMG submission 78089) | Freshwater microbial communities from Lake Fryxell liftoff mats and glacier meltwater in Antarctica - MAT-02 (megahit assembly) | ecosystem: Environmental > Aquatic > Freshwater > Ice > Liftoff...
CGACCGGTTGGTCTCGATTCATGGCTACACCCTGGAATCGTTGCCCCCGTCGGCAATGGTGGGGACCGGCAGCCGGCGTCGTGCCGCCCAATTGTTGCACGCCCGTCCGGATTTAAAAATCCAACCGATTCGCGGCAATGTGCAAACGCGACTCGATCAGGTCACGGCCGGGCATTATCACGCAACGGTGCTGGCCGCCGCCGGGCTGGACCGGTTGGATTTGCCGGGCGTCGAGGGTTTCTACCTGCCACTGGATCAAATGTTGCCCGCGCCCGGACAAGCGGCATTGGCGATCGAGACGCGCCGCGACGACACGGCGACCACGCAAATCGCCGCACAAATCGACGATGCCGCGACCCGCGCCTGCGTCACCGCCGAGCGATCCCTGCTGCGACATCTCAGCGGCGGCTGTTTGGCACCCATCGCCGCTTACGGTCGTATAGAAGGCGAAACGCTGGCATTGATCGCCGTCGTCCTGTCCGTCAATGGCACCGTACGGTTGGTGCAAACCGGCGAATCATCCGTGCGCGATGCGGTTGCACTGGGGCAACGCGTCGGCGGCTTGCTCCTGGACGCCGGTGCGGATCGCTGGATCGATGCCGCCCGGTAATTGAATTAACTAAGATGAAATCGAAATGACAAATAGGCTCACCACGGCAGAAACGGCCCACGCGGGACCCAAAAGCATCGCGGCATTCGAGGTCGCGAAGAAATTGATCCCCGGCGGCGTCAACAGCCCCGCTCGTGCATTCGGCGGCGTCGGCGGTTCGCCGCTGTTCATCGATCACGCCGTCGGCCCGCACCTGTTCGACATCGATGGCAATTGCTACCTCGACTACATCGGTTCTTGGGGGCCGATGATCCTGGGGCACGCGAACCCTGAAGTGCTCGATGCGATCAATCGCGCGGCCGCACGGGGGACCAGTTATGGCGCGCCGACCGAAGCGGAAAGCGAGCTGGCCCAGCGGATCATTGACGCCGTCCCCAGCGTCGAGCGGGTTCGACTGGTCAACAGCGGAACCGAGGCCACGATGAGCGCGATTCGCGTGGCCCGGGGCGTCACGGGTCGCGAGAAAATCATCAAGTTCTCCGGGAATTATCACGGCCACGTCGACAGCCTGCTCGTCGCCGCGGGCAGCGCCGCGGCCACCCTTGGAGTACCCGATTCACCTGGCGTGACCGAGGGCGCCAGTCGCGATACGATCGTGCTGCCATACAACGATTTGCCGTCGCTTGCCGCCGCTTTCGACCTGCATGGACCGTTGCTGGCCGCCGTGATCTTGGAACCGGTCGTGGGAAACATGGGTTTGGTCATTCCGTCGATGGATTTCCTTCGCAGCCTCCGAGAGCTGACGACGAAGCATGGGACGATCCTGATTTTCGACGAAGTCATGACGGGTTTCCGGTTGTCACTTGGCGGGGCCCAACAGCTTTTTGGCGTCACGCCCGACATGACGACACTCGGCAAAATCGTCGGCGGGGGCATGCCGCTGGGCGCCTACGGCGGCAAAGAAGAGATCATGCGTCACGTGCTACCAGCGGGGCGAATTTTCCAAGCCGGCACGCTGAGCGGGAATCCCGTCGCCGTCGCCGCAGGGAATGCCACGCTAAGAATCCTTTCCGAGGATCCTCCGTATAATTACCTTGAATTAGCCGGAGAACGCCTCGCCAAAGGATTGTCCGGCGCCGCGGCGAAACACGGCATCGCTCATCAAATGCAACGCGTTGGCAGCATGATGACGCTGTTTTTTAACGACGCCCCGGTCAGCAACTGGACCGACGCAGACCGTAGCGACCGAGCAAAATTCGCCAAGTACTTCTGGGGCTTGATCGAACGTGGCGTTTACATGCCATGCAGCCAATTCGAGGCGCTATTCTTCAGCCGAACTCACACGCTGGAACACATCGATGAAACGATCGCCGCAGCGGACGATACCTTCGCGTCGTGGTAATCAAGTCCACTAGCGCAGCGTACTCATGTAAAAGCTGAATATCCGTTGCTCGTCGCCGTTTGCCTTGGTGACCGGATAGGCGAAGTCAAAGGCGAGCGGCGCCGGTCCGAGCATGGGGATCGAAACCCGCAATCCGACTCCCGGTGCGACACGGAAACTGTCGGCACGAAGCTTAATGTCCTGCTCGACGGTACCAAAATCCGTAAACGCAACCCCGCGAAATGAATCGTCCGCGGTAATGGGAAACATGTATTCAAGCGTGTTGAGCCACTGGAATCGACCACCCACTTGAACACCACCTTCGACAGGACTGGCACCGCGGAAATTGAATCCTCGAATCGTCGAATAACCACCGGCAAAGTAGTTTTCAAACAGCGGCGTGTCGGCGCCGCTGAACCCCACTCGCGTCGAGAAAGATAGCGTTTGCTTGCCAGATTCGTCCGCGCGCTGGGTCAACAGCAAATAATTTCGATTCTCGATCTCAAAACGCGAGTAGTCAAATTCACCAAATGCCTTCTCATAACCGATTTCAAAAAAGTGGCCCTCGCTGGGCTGGAATGGGCTGTTACGAGAATCATGCGTCAAGCGAAATTCACCGGTATAAAGATCGTTGTTTCCGATCACTTTGTCTAATTGGGGAACGCCGGGAATACGTGCATTGCCGACCTGCACATTTTGCAAATTCAACCCGGAGGTGATTGACAATTCAGGCGTAACGCGATAACCCAAACTCAAACGTCCTCCTAATCGTTCTTCGTCATAATCACGAAACCGTCGATCATATAAGAATGCCGACATCCCAAAACTTATCGGCAGATATCCGAACAGGTTTGGGTCCGCAAAACTGGCGGTATAACGTTTGAAGACCGAACCAGGAACGGCTTCGAGGCGGAACGTTTGACCCGCACCTCGAAACGCGGTGCCGCCGGCGAGATCTTGAAATGAACGCGGAAATCGCAGGATGTCAAAGTTTCGTTCGTCAAGCGTGATATTGCCGGTGACCCCTGCGTCGCTGTTGACCGCACCACCCAACATCAATCGTCCGGTTCGTGCGGGAGTTCCGGTGATCTCCAAATCCGCCGTTCGTGTCTCAGGAATATAAGTCGGCGGTGGGGCTGGCATGCCGCTGAACGGATCAAGTGCCGCGCCGCTGCCAAACGCGGGATTCTCATACAATGGCACCAAAGGACTCAAACCATAGTCGCCCATCGGCACCTGTTGGGGATACGCCTGCATTGGCGGTGGCGTCGGAATGGTTTGTGGCACGCCGGTCAACGGTGGGGGCAATGCTTGTTGAAATCCAGGAGGCAATTGTCCTGCTGCCGATGGCGATGGCGCAACCTGATAAACCGAAGGCGGTTGGAGGCCTGGGTTGACGGTGCCATTGCCAGGAAGCCCATAAGCCGACGGCGGCGGGGGTGCCGGATAAACGCGTGGATATTGGCGAGCGATGTAGCGACCGGAATCACCGGACTGGGCAGGAATCAATGCGCCGCTGGCGTATCGCAAGGTTTCTGGCGACACATCGGACGCGTCGACGTCCAGGGAAGGTTCATACTCATCCGCGATCAACGCGGGACTGAGGGTGCCGAACGAAGCGGTATCCGGTGGATCCGAGGGGATCGGAGCGATGCCGGGCGCGAGGTACGCGCAGCCCGGGGCGACCAATAGCATCAGCACAAGCCAAAGTGGCCGTGCGTTTTGCGAATGATCTTTATGAAGCGTCATGGATGCGTTGTCCGTACCGAAAATCGATCAATGATGTCTACGCGAAAAATATACGAGGCCTATCCCACGGTTCAATACTCTTAGCATTCCCCGGAAGGGGATTGCCACCCGTTGCACTAATAGTCGTCCTTTTCGTCCACCGGGACGACTCGGATATCTGGCGGGTCGGCAACCTGCGGGTTGTCTTCCAGCAGAGCCTGTCGCTCCAAACGTAATTTGTTGATTTCCAAGGTTCGGCGGTTGATGTACTCGCCTTCTACCAATTCGATTTGATTAAGCAGGGTTGAATCTTTCATCAGATCGGGATCGCCATCAATGTTGACATTGATGTTGCGAATCTTCCACCGGTCGCCCTCGTGGATTGTATAAACGAGGTCGACCAGATTGGCTTCATCGCGCATCACCGTTTGTGGTTCGACTTCGCCATAAATAAACCCGAGCGAACCATAAGCGTATTGAATTTCGTTGACATCGCGGCGCATCAATGTTCCATCGAACATGTCGCCTGGAGTCAATTCTAATAACCCCATCAGCGATTTGTTTTCGATGTACTGATTTCCGACGATGCGTACATCATTGACTTTGAATCGCTGGCCCTCGTTGATCACGAAGGTGACGGTGATCCATTTTCCCGATTCGTCGTATTCGATTCGGCGGCCCACGGTTGCGGTCAAAAAGCCAAGATTGTGATAATAAGATTCTAGTACTTTGACGTCGTCATCGATTTTGCTCAGATCACCGACGTTGTTGACATGACGTAGAATGCCGGCGAAGGGACCTCGGCTCTTGACGATTTTTTGCAATCTCGCTTCGGTGACGATCGTGCCACCCTCGACATGGACAGCGGCGATGCGTTCTTTAGGGCCCTCATTGATCCGGAAAATCACCGCTCGGCCTTCGTCGTCATCACCGCGCACGGTTTTAATCGCGACCTGATTGAAGCCTTCTTCCATGTAGTAATCGATCAATCGCCTGCGAGCGGATTCAATCGAAAATTCGCTCATTGGGTCATTGGCGGCTAAGCCCGCACGATTCTTAAGGTCGCGTTCGTTGACCGCACGATTGCCATGAAAGATGACTTTTGAAATTGTCGGTCGTTCGCGAACTTCAAACCGGACGACCATTCCCTCAGGCGTTTCCTTCAAACGATAGGTGACGTGCTCGAACGACCCCATATCATTGAGTCGCCGGATGTCTGCAAGCACCGTTTCGTAGTCGTAGAATCTGTCTTTACGCGTTTGCAGTTGGGTAAAAATGCGCTCGGTCGTGATGTTTTTGTTTCCCACGACGGTCACGTCCGCGACGACCACTTCACCCGTCTCGCGGTGCGCTTTGATACCGCCGCGTTGATTGACGAGATCGCGAAATGCGGGCTTGGCGGGCGGCCCGCCTTGGCCCGGAGCTCCACCGCCGGCACCGCCGCCCATGCCGCCTCCGCCAAATTGGGCGTGGACGTACGAACCTGCCGGAACGAACAGAATCGCGAATGATGTAACCAGAAAGGCCAGCCGCCAAGGCATGGACGGTCTCCTTCGGACAGGACGGGGACAAACAGCAGCCGGTTACTACCAACGATGTCGAAGGAAATACAAGTCGAATTCGCTATTGAATCTTGGTTAAATCGATGCGTTCGCCCGTCAGCGAGCTTTGATCCGCCGCGTGGAGGATTGTGGCGGCCCGAAATGCGTCATCCAAATCGTTCAATCGACGAACGAGGCTGGTCGTCAAACGGTGGAATTGCGTCAGCATTTGCTCGCCGACGGGCATCTCGGTTTCGAGCGATTCGACATGCCGACCCGCTTCGTCAAACCAAACGAGCGTCGATGGCAGATCGATGAACGCCACGCCATGTTCGCAGCATATCTGCATCGCCGAGGGGGGACGAAATCCGATCGCTTCATGCCATGCGGCGGGAATGTATTGGCCACAACTGAGCTGGCACATCACTTCAGGTCCCGTCGTCGTCGGCGGAAATCGCAGACTGAGGCACTGGTAATCACGATCATCGTGGATGTTTGGTGTGTGACTCTGTGCCGTGTGCAGGTGATGAACCAGCGCCGTCACGCTGGACGGATTGCGTGCCACGACATAGCGGCACCAATCGATCAATTCGATTAACTCGCGGCGGCTTTCCGCTGGCGGATCCGAATCGCACAGACCGCCCGGCTTAATCGGCGCGACCGACAGACGCCGGTGGCAAAAAATCAACCGAGGCGGTCCCAAACGCGTTGCGATCAATTCCCTCAACCTCAGCGTCGCAGGCATGAAACGACGCGGCAATTCCGCCATGAATGCGATGCCGGACTCGTCGACCTGATGCCGAATCCCCGCGTCGGCGACCGGATCAAATTGAGGATCGCCCGCCCAATACACCGCTTTTCCCGCTTCGCAGGCCGCCAGGACCGGCAACCATCCATGCCATGATCGTTCGAGAATCAGCACGGCATCAATGTCGCTGCGGTTAACCATGCTGCGGTAACCATCGACGACATCCGCCTGGAATTCCGCCGCGGCTGATTCGGCTTTCTTCGCGACACCGCAATAGACCGCGCGAACCACAAATCGGTCTTGCAACATCCGCAGTGCCGGTCGGTGTCGGTTTTGCCAAGCGGGTCCGATCTCGATCAAGCCAACGCGTAATTTCATGGAAACCAGCTTTCAAATACCTAAAGGAGGGGGTTTTTCTGCACCAAGTTTCGTATTCGCTTCGAGCGTTTTGCGGCGACTAATCTTCCGCAGAGATCGCTTAATGTAAAGATGCTATGCATTGCAAACGTCAGGGGGAGCGAGTCCCGTCCGTCGTGTCAAGATCAATTTGGCTTATTTTTTTTAAAAGTACTTGTTGTGTTGCTTTCCTGCCCTAAGCTTTCGACCCAAGCGGCGACGTTAAAGTCACGCTAATCGTTAAGGTGCTGCCACTGGGTACATCGTGAACGATTTTCAGTTCCTAGGTCGAGAGGGAGTTACTCATGCAGGTATTGATGCTTGTCGCAGCCATGATTGCTATTTCCGGAACTACGCCAGAAACGCAGAACTACGCCGAGGCCTACCGCAAGTCACAAGTCGAGGGCAAGCCGCTGATGGTCATCGTCAGCGCCCAGTGGTGCCCCGCGTGCCACACGCTAAAGGATACGACAATGAAGGATTTGGAAACCAGTGGCCAACTGAATTCGGTCAATGTCGCGATCGTCGATCGGGATGCCGAACCGGACTTGGCAAAACAATTGATGCGCGAGCAAAAGATTCCTCAGATCATCATGTTCAGCAAGAGCGATAGCGGCCGATGGGAACGATCCCAGTTGATCGGATACCAACCGACCGGTCCCGTTCGATCGCTGATCCGATCCGCTGTCTCGATGTTGCGTCGGGGCTAACGGCAACGTTGCCGACACACAGGAAGGTGTCGGGCCACCTTGCGGCAGACATTCAGGGCGGGTATCGGTTATCTTTTCCTATCATTCGTGGTTTGCGAATCGATATGCAAGTTTGATCCCCGCTCGCGTTTAGTCTTCCATGCAGTTTCCAGACTCTGTCGCCCACCTCGTCCAAACTGATTTTCCTTTGGCCTCGTCCTTATGGCTTGGCATCGGTGGTCCGGCGAGGTTTTTTGCCGAACCGACTGACCAGGACGAGCTAGTCACGCTGGTTTCCGCCGCGGCCAGAAACGGAGTTGCGGTCCGATTGCTCGGCGGTGGCAGCAATGTCCTGGCCAGTGAATCGGGCGTCGACGCGTTGGTCATCTCGATGGCCGCCGCACCGCTTGCCCGCCTGGCGGTCGATGACACCCGGTTGATCGCCGGCGGTGGTACCAAGTTGTCTCACGCCGTCACGCACGCGGTCAGCGCTGGACTGGGCGGGCTCGAACATTTGCTGGGGATCCCTGGGACGGTCGGCGGGGCGTTGGCGGGAAATGCCAGTGCCGACGGGCGGGATATCGGCTTGGTGACCGCGGAAATTCGCGTGCTGCAGCCTTCCGGCTCAATCGTTACCATCCGAGGTGACGAAGCACAATTTTCTCATCGCCGCTCCGGGCTTGGCGGCTCGATCGTTTTGCAGGCCACGTTCCAATTGGACCGGCGTGACTCCGCGGCCTTGACCAAACGGATGCAAAAATTGTGGATCGTTCGCGGAGCAGCCCGCCCGGCGGAGTCATCGCGAATCGCGATGCCGTTTATCGATCCCGACGGCGCGACGGCGGAACGGTTGATCGCGGATATCGGGCTGGCGGGGCTGCGTGAGGGCGGCGTATCATTAGGAATTCGTCATCCTCATTTTCTCGTCGCGGAAGAGAACGCGACCAGTGTTGATTGCCTTCGGTTGATCGATCGTGTTCGCGAACAAGTATTACTTCAGACCGGGATCGACTTGCAGACAAACCTGCAAATCTGGTAATCAACGCTGACAGATCGGGTCTTGGACCCGCATGGACGAAACCGATGCCAGGCATGGCCCTGAAATGGATTTGACGTGAAGGGTGACGATCCCACCAACGCATCGCCGCGACCCGTTCGGCAATTGTTGCAACGATTGATCAATGCACCCGCCGCATGGGCGATGGTTTGGCCGATTTCGTTGGTCCTGGGAGGCTACCTCGCGTGGCAAACCTGGGGCGCCCAACACGTGCTCAACAAATATTATTCGATCGATCCGGCGATGATTCACATCACCGCGCGGCCCGCTTACATCACCTCGGACGTTGCTGCCGCTGTTTACGCGGATACGGGGTTGGACAAACTGTCTCTGCTCGATCCAGCCGCCGCGGCGCGAATCGCGTCAGCGTTCTCATTTCACCCTTGGATTCGCAAAGTCGTCGCAGTCCGAAAACTGCCTGGCGGCGGGGTCGACGTTCACGTCCAGTACCGCCGTCCGGTTGCCATGGTGTTTGTGATCAGTCGACACCCTGGCATTTCGGGTCGTTCTTTTTTCGCGATCGATGAGGACGCCGTGCTGCTGCCAACGGACGAATTTTCCAAAGACGCAACGATGCAATATTTGCAAATCGAAATCCCTGATGTCTACCCGACCGGCGGCAAGGGCTCGACGTTTGGCGACGGACGAATCGCGAGCGCCGCGAAAGTCGCCTCCATCGTCGATGGGATCCGCGACTTGCTCAAGTTACGCAGCATTCGACTGGATGACAGCTCGCGGACCTCACCCGTCCCCCAATTCAATTTGATCGCCGCCGATGGACGTGAATGGTTTTGGGGCAGCGCGCCCGGCGAAGAGCTCTATGCGGAGCCAAACGCCGAAGAAAAAATTCGCCAACTGATTCGTGTCGTTCAAGACCCCGCCGAAACCGAGCAAGCCAACCGCACGTCGACTCCCGCACCGCGTTGACTACTCGCCCGCATCAGCCGTCGGATTTTGGTTTTGCTTTTGGTTTCGCGTCCGTTTTGGCGGGCGCAGCCTTTTCGCTTGACTTGGTCGACACGTCGCTTGACTTCGACTCCCCTGACGACGATGACTCGCCAGCGGGCTTGTCGGCCTTGGCGCCTTTCTTATAGCTGTCGCTGCGATAGTCGGTTTGGTAAAAGCCTGATCCCTTGAACACGATCGCGCCGCCGGTGCCAAACAAACGCCGCAGCTTCTTTTTTTTGCAAACGGGGCACTTCGTTTCGACCGGATCATTGATGCCCTGGAACAGCTCAAACTTATGTTCGCAAGCGTCGCACTGGTAATCGTAGGTTGGCATGGGGGAACGTTGAAAGAATCAGGGTTGAATGATTGGTTCGGATATCAAAGTCAATAAAGACGGTAGCCGCTCGGGCGTAGGAACCATAGGACTGCAATTTCTAATTCGCGCCGGTACTAACGATCACTTGGCTCGGGCGAATCACTCGTCCGTGCAATTGAAAACCGGTAACGGCTTCGTGAGCGATGACGCCTGCGGGGATCGCCACACTTGGCATCTGTGTAATCGCTTGGTGGAAGTTCGGATCAAAGGTTTCGCCAACGGACGCAATCGCCGTAATGCCGTGCTTACTCAGCGTGTCGTCGAACTGCTTGATGAGCATCTTCACACCGTCGCGTAGGCCATCGGTTGACGTTTCGTTTTTGTCTAACGAAGCCGCCGCATCGATCGCGCGGGCCATGTTGTCGCGCACCTGCAACAGGTCCATCACAACGGGGATCGACGCGAATTTAATCTGGTCCTCGACATCCCGGCGCATCCGCTTGCGAAAATTTTCCAGGTCCGCTTGGGCCATCAAGACGCGGTTGTTCGCATCGGTGACTTCACCACGCATTCGGTCCATCGCTTCGTCACGGGATTCTTCGGCCGCCTGCTCCGAGATCGCTTCATCAAACGCGGAACTCGCGTCATCTATCGACTGTTCGTTTGTTTGTTGTTCGTTGCTCATGGGATTCTCTTTATCGAGTGAACGCTCCTGCGCTGCGGGAGGGTGACCATACTACGTCGCCGGGGTTTCAGGATCGAAAAACGTTTTCAATTTATCAAAGAACGATTTGTGGGCCGGGAGCACGGATTCGTGGTCCAATTCCGCTAACTTTCGGAGCAATTTTTCTTGCTCGTCGGAAAGCTTCTTCGGCACTTCGATCACGACCTGCACCAACATGTCGCCAGGCCTTGCACCACCAGGTTCGACGACGCCCTTGCCACGCAATTTAAAGACGTCGCCGCTTTGGGTCCCGGGATCGATCCTCAATTGTGATGGACCGTCGAGCGTCGGAACTTCGATTTCCGCGCCAAGTGCGGCTTGGCTGAACGAGATCGGAAATTCTAATATGAGATTCTTGCCATCACGCCGAAACAGGCTGTGCGGTTTGACGGTAATGAAGCAATAGCAATCGCCGCTCGGTCCCCCGTCAGGACTCGCTTCGCCCTCTCCGGACAATCGCACTCGCATGCCATCGTCGACACCGGCAGGTATATCAACCGTCAACGATGCCTTTTCCGATTCCAGCCCCGCGCCTCGGCAGCTTTGGCACGCTTGACTGATCGTCTTTCCTGTGCCTCCGCAAGTCGGGCAATTCGTTTGAACACGCAGGATACCGGCCTGCTGGATCACCTGCCCTCGGCCACCGCAGGTGTTGCAGGTAACCGGTTTTGTACCGGGCGCCGCGCCGGTACCCGAGCAGGTTGAACAGGCCTTCCGCCTGCGGAACGAGACTCCTTTGCTGCAACCGCGCGCGGCTTCTTCGAGCGTTAGCGTCATTTCGCAGCGAAGGTCCGCACCACGGCGTACGCGTTTGCCACCGCCGCCGCCTCGACGTGAACCCCCGCCAAACATCTCACCCAGCATGTCGCCAAACAGATCACCGAACCCGTCAAAATCTTGGATTTGAGGCCCTGCGTTGCCATTGACTCCGGCGTGACCAAATTGGTCGTAGCGTCCGCGCTTTTGCGGATCGCTGAGGATTTCGTAAGCCTCAGTGACTTCCTTGAATTTGACCACCGTGTCGGCATCGTCACGGTTGCTGTCGGGATGAAACTTAATGGCCAGCTTGCGGTATGCGCGATCGATCTCGATTTTCGTCGAGGTTCGCTCCACCGTGAGGACTTCGTAGTAGTCGCGTTTCTCAGCCATGACTCAAAACGTATGTAAAAAAAAGGCGGAGCCGATTGATTGCGCAATCGACCCCGCCTGTAAAACCTTTTCAAACCCTCCGGTAGGGAGAGCGCAACCTTTACTTCACGACGCCTTCGACTTTTCGCTTCTTCTTATCGTCCTTATCGAACGTCGTCACCATCGCTTCGGTGGTGAGCAACAGGCCAGCGATGCTGCCGGCGTTTGCCAGTGCCGTGCGTACAACCTTGACGGGGTCGATGATACCGGCCTTCATCATGTCGACATACTGACCTGAGAAAGCATCGAAGCCGATGTTGTCAGCCTTCTGACGGACCTCGTCAACAATGACCGCACCGTCAAGTCCGCCGTTGTCGGCGATCTGCTTCATCGGTGCCGACAGCGCTTTCAATACGATGTCGATGCCAATCTTCTCGTCGTCACTCGACTTCTTCTTGGCCGCTTCGACGGCTTCGTAGCAACGAACCAGTGCAACGCCACCACCAGGCAAAATGCCTTCTTCGACGGCCGCGCGGGTCGCGTGCAGGGCATCTTCCAAGCGTGCCTTGGTTTGCTTCATTTCCGCTTCGGTCTCGGCACCGACACTGATGACGGCGACGCCTCCGGCAAGCTTTGCCAAACGCTCCTGGAACTTTTCCTTGTCGTAATCGCTATCGCTTTGATCGATCTGGGCACGGATCTGAGCGACTCGCTTGTCGATATCGGCACGTTTGCCAGAACCTTCGATGATCGTCGTGTCGTTCTTCGATACTGTAACCTTCTTTGCACGACCGAGATGCTCGATCGAAACGTTTTCGAGCTGGATGCCGAGGTCTTCGCTAATTAGCGTTCCGCCGGTCAACGTCGCGATGTCGCCGAGCATCGCTTTGCGACGGTCGCCGAAACCAGGAGCCTTGACGGCACAAACATTGAGCGTGCCACGTAGCTTGTTGACGACCAAAAGCGTCAACGCTTCGGCATCGACGTCTTCAGCGATGATCAACAGCGGCTGACCCGTTTGAGCGGTCTTCTCCAACAGCGGCACCAGTTCGCGGATGTTGCTGATCTTCTTTTCGAAAAGCAGGATCAGCGCGTTGTCCAGCGACGCTTCCATCGAGCTGGCATCGGTGATGAAGTAGGGCGAGACATAACCCTTGTCGAACTGCATGCCGTCGACGTATTCAACTTCGGTGTCACGCGACTTGCCTTCTTCGACGGTGATGACGCCATCTTTGCCAACTCGTTCGAGGGCATCGGCGAGCATCTTGCCAATCTTATGATCGCTGTTGGCGGAGATCGCACCGACATTGGCGACTTGCTCCTTGCCTGTGACGGGACGACCCATCTCGTGCAACTTTGCGACTGCGGCTTCGACACCCTTGTCGATGCCACGGCGGATCGCCGTTGGATTGCTGCCAGCGACAATGTTGCGAAGACCCTCTTTGAAGATCGCTCGTGCGAGCACCGTAGCGGTCGTCGTGCCGTCCCCGGCAAGATCGCTCGTCTTCTGTGCGACTTCGATGACCAGTTTCGCGCCCATGTTCTCGAAGCGATCGTCGAGTTCGATTTCTTTGGCGACGGTGACTCCGTCCTTGGTGACCGTTGGGCCGCCAAACGATTTGTCGATGATGACGTTGCGACCGGTTGGCCCCATCGTCACGGCGACGGCATCGGCCAGCTTGTCAACGCCAGCGAGCATTCGAGCGCGGGCGTGATCCTCAAACAGCAGTTGCTTTGCCATGTTTGTAGTTCCCTAGTGAAGAATTGTTTTAATGTTGTTTTGAGTTTATTTATTCACTCTCCCACGTGCGGGAAAGTCGGCCTTTCAGGGCCGCAGAGGGCGTGTTTCAATTTGCGAGATCGCTTATCAACCGAAAGTCTTGCGAGGCCCTCCCCTCGCTGACGCTCGACCCTCCCGTTGCCGGGAGGGTAAAAACTTTTCCGAGCCTTCCGCTTGCGGAAGGACGAGCGATCAGACGACTTTGGCGAGAATGTCGCTTTCGCGAAGGATCTTCATTTCGACGTCGTTGATTTCAACTTCGCTGCCGCCATAACGGCCGTAAATGACGATGTCGCCGATCGCAACGCTCATCTCGCCACGCACACCGCTGTCCAACAACTTGCCGGGGCCGATCGCGATCACGGTACCGCGTTGCGGCTTTTCGCGAGCCGAATCGGGCAGGACGATGCCGCCCGCTGTCGTCGATTCGGCTTCCATCGGCTCAACCACGATACGGTCATCCAACGGACGGAGGTTTACTTTTGATGCGGTCTTAGCTGCCATAATATTTTTACCTTCTATTCGTATTTGAGTTATAAGATTTTTAAAACGTGCGGAACGGGGACTACATCATGCCGGGCATTCCGCCCATTCCACCCATTCCGCCGCCCATCCCGCCCATGCCATGATCGTGGTGATCGTGACCACCTTCCTCGGCTTCGGCTGGAATATCCACGACGCAGGATTCCGTAGTCAACAGCAGACCCGCGACGGAAGCCGCATTGGTAAGCGACGTACGAACAACCTTTGCGGGGTCAACAATTCCGGCGGCGACCAAATCACAATACTTTTCTGCGTTGGCATCGTAGCCGTCGTTCTTGCCCTTCATCTGCGAAACGCGATTGACGACCACAGCACCGTCGAGACCCGCGTTGGTCGCGATCGCACGGAGTGGTTGATCGAGCACGTTCTTGATGATCCGGACGCCGAGCTTTTCATCGCCTTCAGTGGCCGCTTCGAGCTTCGTGATCGCTGGCTTGCAACGCAGCAGCGCCACACCACCACCGGGAACGATGCCCTCTTCAAGCGCGGCCTGAGTCGCGGCGCGGGCGTCGTCGAGCAAAGCCTTACGCTCTTTCATCTCGGTTTCGGTCGCGGCACCGACATTGATTTGTGCAACGCCCCCGGCCAGTTTGGCCAATCGCTCTTGCAGCTTTTCTTTGTCGTAGTCGCTGTCTGTGTTGCTGATCTCGCGGCGAATCTGTTCGACGCGAGCATTGATCGCGTCCTTCTTTCCCGTACCGCCGACCATGGTGGTCGCTTCGCTGGTGATACGAATTTTCTTGACGCGGCCGAGATCGGACAGCTTGATGCTTTCCAGATCGACGCCCAAATCCTTGAAAATCGCTTGGCCACCGCACAGGGTCGCAATGTCACCGAGGATCGCTTTGCGACGATCGCCGTAACCTGGCGCTTTGACCGCACAGACTTGCAAAATGCCTCGCATTTTGTTGACGACGAGTGTCGCGAGCGCTTCGCCTTCGACGTCTTCGGCGATGACCAGCAGCGGCTTGCCCGACTTGCTGATCGCTTCGAGCAACGGAATCATCTTCTTGTTGCTGCTGATCTTTTCTTCGTACAGCAGCACATACGCGTCCTCGAACTCGACCGTCACTTCGTCTTGATTGGTGACGAAGTGAGGCGACAGGAATCCGCGGTCGAACTGCATGCCTTCGACAACATCGACGGTCGTCTCGTTGCTGCGGCC
>Ga0105045_10002855_pt1 | contig 14680 bp, 9 predicted proteins | sample MAT02_FD_78089 | JGI IMG/M metagenome (GOLD analysis project Ga0105045, IMG submission 78089) | Freshwater microbial communities from Lake Fryxell liftoff mats and glacier meltwater in Antarctica - MAT-02 (megahit assembly) | ecosystem: Environmental > Aquatic > Freshwater > Ice > Liftoff...
ATTTATCACCGCATAGGGGTAATTCGGTGCTGGCAACACCGCACTATCAGCACGCAAATCCGCTATTCAGATGGTCATCACACAACCGAATTTCTGTCCTGTATGTAACATATAGGTTACATAAGGATTCACACCAACACACGCTCATGCCCCTACCAATCGGGGGTAATTCATGCCTAGACAAACATTATTGACCTATACCACCGCACTAATTTATTCACACAGAGGGGTTATCCTATACCAAAATTTGCAGGAACATGCGTTTTGTATGTAACATATAAGGAATATTTCTGAGCGAAGGGGTTTATGCAATGCCAACACGTATGACTGACCATGCAGAGTGGATTTTTACAACATTGGAGGGTGTCAAAAATCGCTGGCATACTCGTAGCGAATTAGCGGAGCTGATGAATCGCAAACGACTCACACCCTACGATATTTTGTGCTTGGAGTTACTCATCAAAATGGAGTTAATTCAGGTAGATAAAGAAGAGGGATATTCGCGGGATGGCTATCGGTGGCGCTACGGGATATTTGACGCGCCACCGCGTAATTAGGGACGATTATTTTATTTTTTATATTGCTTTTCCAATGAAGCGATTTGCTTTTCGGTGCTGGCAAGCAATTTTTCGGTCATTTCTAAACCAAATTGTTGGGCTTCTGGCTTAGATTTGATGTCATCAATCTTTTGGCGATATGTCGTTGCCGCAGAATATAATTTGCGGAGCGTTTCTGCAATTGAGCTTGGCACACCATCTTCGATTTCTTTTTCGACCGGTGTGGGTGCAGGGCGTGGCGCGGATTCTGTATCAACCTCTTTATTATGTGGTGCTTTACCTGCTTTATTCACAGGTTTTTTAGATACAGGCGCGTTAGATGGCACGTTGCCATTTTTACCTGCCTTTTTAGACTGTGGAGGAGGTGCCGTTTGTTGTGCTTCTCTTTGACGGGCTTGAAATTGTTCCATCCTATATGTTTTACGTGTGCTGGCATGTGTTGTATAAACTGCTAACACTTTGAATTCATCATCAAAGCCACAGAAACCTGTCACCATGAGCAAATCGGTTTCATCTGCCTGCAAAATTGGCTCGACCTTCTCCCATTGGCGGATAGAGATATACACCACAAAATCCGTCTCTTTGGGGGGCAACGGCACGCCTACGGGCATCGTGAAGCCATCGGCAACAATCGCTTTCATGGCAACAATCACCAACGCCTGACGACGTTCTAGTTCTTTATAACGACCAATGAGGGTAATATTCACTTCTTCGACCTCCCCCGGATTTGCCAGTAATCGGGTAAGCACTTCGGCACGTTGCTCGTATATAAATGGCTCATAGATAGATTCTTTGCTTACAAATTGCTTTTGACTATAAACCCAGTAGACAAAAATGCGTTCACGGGTATTTTGGTCAATGCGCTCACGCACCAACTGAAAAAATATCCCACCGGGTGTTCTGCGACGTTCCCCAGTGAGGACAAGCATCCCCCCATGGGCTTCAATTTCGAGCATGTCATCATAGACTTGTTGGGTAAAATTTGTCCCACAATATCTGGCGACATTCCGAACTTGGTTGCGTGGTTTTTCTTGCGTTTCACCCAGTGCATCAGCGAGGCTATCAGCAAACGCACGTTCACGTTTAATACGCTCAATGCGTTCTTTGGCTTCATCATCTAATGGTGGGCGATTGTCGTGACTTTTTGAGGGAAGTTTATTTTTTTCACCCAATGGAAATACTCCCAGAGAATTGTCCGTATGATTTAAGAGTAGCACATTTCATTGCGATTTGCGAATAGATCTTCGATTCATTGTAATAAATGCCATCATTCAGGGAATATCTGTGCATTCTGAGTGATTATCGCTTAAAATGAAGGGCTATGGTGAATTATATCAGAAAAGCAGAAAAAAATATGAAAACACTCACACTGTTGAACGAAAAAGGGGGAGTTGGAAAAACAACTCTCGCCACTCATATCGCCGCGGGCATGGCTATTCGTGGCAAGCGTGTCTTATTGATTGATGCAGACCCACAAGGTCATGCTAGTGTCGCCTTTGGACTCAAAAAAGAACCCATGCTCCATGACCTGCTCGTGCGCGATTTGCCCTTTAAGCAGGCAATACGGCGTATTTCACCAGAGTTATATGCCATGCCCAATCAGCCAACAACGGGCGATTTGCTGGTCATTCCATCCGATGTATCCACACGGGTTATCCCCATGATGACGGCGGATGTGATGATTATGCGGAACAGATTCCAAGAATTAGAGAGCATCATTGACGTGATTATCATAGATACCGCGCCAACACCCTCCCAGCTCCATGCCAGCATTTATATGGCAACCGATGCTATTATCTATCCCACCAAGTGCGAATTCCTCAGCTTTGATGGACTCATCGAGAGCATGAAACACAAAGACCAAGCCTCTCAAGCGCGGCGTAATTTGAACCTACCCGATGTACTTGTGGGCGGAATTGTCCCCATGATGTACCGTCCGGGGACATCCGCAGACGACTTTGGCATCGAAGTTCTCAACAAACAATTTGCCAATATGGTGTGGCCCGCTATCAATTTACGCACCGTTTGGAGCCAAGCCTCTTTTGCAAAACGCCTCGTATTTAACTTTGCACCCGATAGCAAAGCCGCCGAAGAAGCATGGAAAACGGTCACATTAGCGGAGGCAATATAACGCATGGGCAAGAAAAATTTTAGACAATCTGCCGATAATTTTTTCAATAACAACGATGCCACACCCACCTCGTGGGATGCCACCGATAGCCAAATTTATGGCGGTAGCGAGATTTTTGAGCAACTCGGCAAAGTAGATTCACAAGTCACACGGGTGCAAAAACTGAGCATTTTTAGCATCATGCCAGACCCCACCCAACCCCGTCGCGCTGTGCCTTCTGCCGTCCGTCAATATTGGGACGGCACCCCAAAAGGCGTGCCGTCCCTACTTCATCAATGGTGGGAAGCCATCCAAAATGAACGCGGGACAGTGTTCGATTTGGGTGCATATCTCGAAGAAAATGAGCGTGTGCGCGAATCCGATGATGCCATCAAACTCGGTATTTTAGAAGAAAGCCTCATGACATTGGTCGCGCTGGCGGTCAGTATTCGGCGCGCTGGACTCACTAATGCCATCACGGTTGCCCCCATCAGTGGGCAATATCGGCTAGAAACAGGCGAGCGCCGTTGGCTGGCATATCACCTGTTATATGCGTGGTTTGACGGCACAAACGGCAAACCCGATGAGCGTAGTCTGTGGGAAAAAATCCCCAGTCGTGAAGTCGAAGCTGTAGATGTCTGGCGACAAGCCAGCGAAAACAGCGTCCGCGCCAACCTGAATACCATCAGTCGCGCCCGTCAATTTGCCTTGTTGATGATGGATTTATACGCCCATCAACGGCGCTTTCAACCCCTCAATGCCTTCCCACATGAGCGTCAATTCTATGCCCAAGTCCGTGAACTCAACACACCTGCGGGCAAAAGCGAGACCCTCCTCAATGCTATGGGCGTGAAGCATCGTTCGTCACTCGCACGTCTCCGCGCCATGTTTGTCCTGCCCGATGCCGTATGGCAACGAGGCGATGATGAGAACTGGAGCGAAGAATGGTTATATGAAATGGCACATCTCGAAGAGGATAAAGCCCTCGCTCGCATGGAGCAACTGCGCGAGAATACCGCCCTCATCCGCGAGTCTGAACCCAATGAATCATCGGCACTCCTACAAGCCATTGACCTCGAAAACGATAAAAATCAACCGGGGACAAAACGCCATTTCTCACGTCTAGCACGTCTTTTAGAGAGCGCAGGCAAAGGCAAATATCGCACCAACAACGAGGCACTCAAAGCTGTGCGTGACCTGCAAATGTGGCTCGATGAACAAGAATCGCGCCTCAAAAAATTCCTAGACTAACCCCTTTCCAACCTCCCCTACCCCACCGCCAAAATCACGAAATATCCCAAAAATATCCCCAGAATGGGATTTTTTGGGGCATAGACCACTCTCGCCATCGGTGGGGTAGGGGGGTTTTTAGAGTTGTGGTCCGCAACATTCGTGTTACAAATTCCCTTTCAGACGGGCTTCTACTCGCAACACTGTCCGTAAGTAACCAGCAGGGTTTCGCACATCTGTTTTACGATTGAGCATCGCCATCCCGCGCTCAATCGCCTGTGTGCCATAGTCTTTTACCAACTGTCTGGCTAACCGTTTGGTAATACTTTTCTCGGTACACATCCCGCGCAGGGTAGCATATAAGCGCTCGGCACACAGCACCCCCGCTTCATCCAAAACCCGCTTATCCCCCGTTGGCACAAACCCAGAGGCTGGTCTGTCCATCTGCCTTTTTTGTCGCCGTTGTTCAATCGGCAATGGCAGGGCATACTGACCCCATTCTGCCGAGATTGTTACCACATCCGATTTTGGATACGTCCCCAAAAACCCCAATTGCTCCGCCATCAGGTGGGGCATACTGCGCGGAATAACAGGCAAGTCGGAGACACTAACCTTGCTCATTGCCCGCTCCAATGCCAATGCAACTTTCTGCTTGTAATCGGGTTGTGCTTTCACCACAGGCATCCCCATTTGTGGCGCTATGGATGTCACACTAACTGTCTCTTGATTGGGGATAAAATAATAATTTGCGCCCTGTTGATGGAGCATCAGTGTGTGTTTTTGCGCCAATAATTTTTGTACCATCCGCCGTTTTGCGGGATGGCGTTTGCCCGTCTCGTCAGTCACAAATACACCATATTGAACATCATCGGGACAATCTTTTTCGCAGTTCATCCATCCCACAGGCTTGCTAGTGAAGGTTGGGACAGCAGAAATTCCACACCGTTTGTCATAGCGTTGCGCCGTCTTTTTGTGAATACCAAGCCGTTGCGCCTGCCACTCGCGTCCATAGGGCTTGGGCGCACGGACAATCAATGCCTTATGGAGCGCCTGCCGATACACAGCAGGACTCCGCAGGTCGTCTGATGTGATTGGGTCACTGCCCATATCCTTCACACCCAACCGTTGGCACAGCGATTCCGTGCTAGGCATGATGAATTGGCGCACAGGTCTCCCCCGATTTATTCCCGCATTTGTCCCCCTCCCACTCAAGCATTGAGGGGGGGAGAGGCTTTTATCTCTATCAGCTATAGCATTGGGGTGAAGGGGGTGCGGGGGAAGCGGGGCAGATGCCTGCGCGGTGAGCGCCACAGGCAATACGGTCTGTCCGTTCTCCAACACCGCCCCAAGTGCCACATAGACCGCATTTCTGCCAATGCCCCTGTCTGCCAACCACCCATAGGCATCTGCTACTGTGAACACCGCATTGGGGTGTATACCCGCCAAAATCAGCCCATCCAGCACCCGTGCCGTGTTATCTAACCCCAGTTGCAACAACCGCTCACGTACCGCATTGGGCAAACCAGCCGTGCGTTTCTGCCGATTGCGAGGCTTGGCGGGACGTTTATACACACTGTCTAGCGTGCGCTGTCCCTCAGCCATCCGTTGCGCGGTGGTCTCTGGCGGATGGTCGCCATTGGGGGGTTGCGTTACATACACACCAAGCAATGCCCCAGAAACCTGTGCCTGTGACCATCCCAAATCTCGTGCATAAGCCCCCCCCGCAAATAGCGCATTATTGCGTCCGTAGATGCGGGCATTCTCGCCATACCAGCGCCGTAATCCCTCTAAGGTCAATTTCTCTGATAGGAGTGGGGTAGGGAATATGTGCAGTGGGGTTATTTCTGCGCTTAAGGCGGTTTTCTGCGCTTTTTCTGGTTGCTTGCTAGTGTAGAGACCTAAGAAGCCATAAATCGCGCTTAAATCGTCTTCTGTGAGGGTTAGTGGGGCAAACGGATTCTCTACACGCCATGTTGCCTCACCAATGACTGTATGGGGCGCGACCACATATTGCCCATCGCTACGAAATTCAATACCCTGTCCCGTCCGCGCAGGCGCATCCAATCCAGTTGGCAATGCGTAGTAATAATGGGGTAGCTTTCTGTTGCCAGAACGTACTGTGTAAGTATTCACCAGATGTGGCAGGGCATTTCTGAATGCTGTTTCTATTTCTGGCTTATCTATATCAATCACCACAATCCCAGACACACGTCCCAATACAACACCAATCGCACCATAACCCTCATCCATAAACCATTCCTGCAATTCGGGCAGGGCAGGTTTGCGGGTCTGATAAATTTTCCATGTGGATAGCGCAGGCGCTTTAGGCTTTGTCACATCACCCATCCCGCGCAGGGGAATCACAGACCAACCCGTCATCACCATCTGATAGGCTCTGTTAAATAGTTCTCTTTTTATTGGTTGTGCAGATGCAATGCTCATTTCTAACCCTTTTCATAGATTAAAATGCTTGCACTCTGCCCAAAATTCACATAGAATGAAGACAGAGTAGAGCTAAGTCGTAAGTAAGTAAACAAATAGCTCTTATTACCTCTGATAAGGTAATGAGTAGTTTGGCTCTAAGAACCTTTTGAGACTGGTTCAAGTGAAATAGCTTTTTCACACCCCCGATGACAAGTCGGGGTTTTTAATTCCCCCAAAACACACCAATGTGTGGAGTAGGGGGAATATACCTCTGATATAACCAACTTTGATATTATCTGCAATTAGATAATTAATAATTGCATTAGGTCATATTAGTAAGCAAGTCCGTTTTGGGGTATGCAAAAAGAAATATTCCGCAAATAAACGCAATGTGGCTCACTTTGGCGCTATTCCACCCTCGCATTTACCCGTTCTTGGTGATATACTAGATTTATGTAAATGAATCTAGCACTAGTGTGGGTGGGCGGGCTTGTGAAACCCTTGAGGGTGGAACAGTCCGTTTTTTCTTTTTAAGGTACTAGAACAAAATAACTATCCCTGATTTGTTCTTATGACATAAACTATACCGCAAATTTATTTTTTGTCAACGTTTAATGTATCAATCTTTTTAAAAAGATTAGAGATTCCTTCCCGTATCTATAGTGTATACCCCTTGTCAATACCCCCAACCCCGTTAAAACACAGATTTGCCTATGGTCGCCCCGCATAAAAAACCACCCTATCTATCCACATCATCCCCGCCAGCATCCCATTTTTCTCCACAATTTCTCCACAATTTATGACGAAATGTTAAGAACTTATGGAGTTTGTAGCCACTTTATAAAATTTGTGTAAAATATCCTCAACCTGTCTAATGGGAAAAACCCATTGGTCGGTGTGTGAAACCTCAAAAGTTTGTTGATTACTTTTTAAGGAGAATAGTTATGAATCGTTTTTCTAAACTTTTCGTCTTGGCAGTGATGTTGGCACTCGTCGCAGTGATGATGCCTACATTCGCTCAAGAAGAAGAAGACATGCCAGAACCCGGTACTGGTGGCGCAATTATTGCCCCCAACATCGGTAGCGATATTGCCACACTCAACCCCATTATTACCTCCGATGGGTCTTCAAGTTCCGTCTCTAGTCGTATCTTCCCGGGCTTTATTGGCATCAGCACCGAAACCGCCGACTTTGCCCCCATGTCCCAAGGCGCAATTGTCGCCGACTGGACAATCTCTGAAGATGGTCTCGTGTATACCTTCAACCTGCGCGAAGACCTGTTCTGGAGCGATGGCACACAAATCACCTCTGCCGATGTGCAATATTCTTATGATGCAATCGTCAGTGGCGAAGTAGAATCCCCACTGGCTTACATCAGCGATGATGTTGCCAGTGTCGTGACAATTGATGAATTCACTCTCGAAATTACTGTGAATTCAGCTGTCTGCTCGGCTTTGTTCAATATTCGTGCCATTCCTGTTGTTCCTTCACACATCTACTCAGCTTGGTTCCCAACCTTTGCAGATATGAACAACTCCCGCTTCAACACCACCGACCCAGAAGCCACTTGGGGTCCATGGACATTCCGTAACTTCCGCCCTGGCGAACAAGTTACCCTCACTGCCGATACCTCCTATCCAGATGCCACACTCGGCGCTGGCATGGTTATCCCAGAAGGCTGGATTTTCCGCACTGTTGCTGGTCAAGCACTCTTGCTCGAACAATTTGTCGCTGGCGAATTGACCACCATCGGTGTGCCTGCCGCTCGTAAGGCAGATGCCCGCGCTCTCGCCGCCGAAGGCAATGGTATCATCTACGAAGCCCCCGGTAACGTGCGCTTCGTTGCCATGAACACCGCCAACCCCGCCAACCCACTTCCCGGTTTGGACGAAAATGGCGACCCCATCGCCCAAGACCCACACCCCATCCTCGGTGATGTTCGTGTGCGTCAAGCCCTCAACTATGCGATGGACTTTGCTTCGTTGAATGCCGCCGCTTTGGGTGGTGAAGATTATCAACTCGCATCCATGGTTCGCCCCGACTCTTGGGCATTCGACCCAGACCTCGCTGTCTATCCTTTTGACCCCGCGATGGCTGACCAATTGCTCACCGAAGCTGGCTGGATTGACACCGATGGCGACCCCAACACCCCCCGCGTGGCTCAAGGCGCTCTCTATGCCACAGACGGCACAGAATTGATCCTCCGCTTTGTTGTCAATTCTGGCAATACCTCGCAAGAAACCATGGGCTTGGTCTTGGATGACCAATGGACACAACTCGGCTTTGGCATTGACTTTGAAGCCATTGACTTTAATGTGTTGGTTGACGAATTCACTGGTCAAACCTTTGACCTGTCATCCATCTTCTGGGGCTTGGGCTTCCCCGCAGACCCCAATGGTTTGCGTACCCTCTATGACCCAACCAACGACCTCCCAGGCGCAGGCTTCAATGCCTCCTCCTACTACAATGCTCGCTTCAATGAAATTCTCGACATTGCCAATGACCCACTCCAAACCAATGGTTGCGACCAAGAAGCGCGTACAGATCTCTACCTCGAAGCCTATCAAATCTTGCAAGAAGATGCACCCTGGATTTGGATTGGTGGTTTGGGCATGAGCCTCATCCAACCCAATATCGGCAACTTTGAAGTTCGTTCCAACCTCGGTCCTCTCGGCTTCACTTGGAATCAAGAAGCCTGGTCAATCGCTATTGGTGAATAGTTATACCCGCACCCTATCTTAGGGACGTGTTTACTCGTAGGGACGGCATCACTGCCGTCCCTACTGTCTACCTAGAGGAATTTACTTATGTATCGCTATATCATCCGTCGTTTAGTTCAATCTATTCCAACTTTTTTTGGTATCACCGTCCTAGCCTTCATTTTGATGATTGCCACACCGGGCGGTCCAGAAGGGGCGCTGGCATTTAACCTCGCTTCGGGCGGGGGGGGCAATCAATCATCTACTAGCAATACCGGCGGGGGTGCATCCTCAGGCTTGTCTACCCGTGACCGCATTGAGATGCGACTCGGCACCAATGACCCCATTGTAGCCCGTTATCTCAAATGGCTTATCGGCGATGATTGGATGCGTGTAGATACCGATGAAGACGGCTTTGCCGATATTGGGCGTTTGGTTAGCCCGACCTTTGTCGCCTCTAATGGTCAAGAAATTCAATATACCGCAGGCGCACGCACAGGCATTTTGCGCGGTGACTTTGGTTTTACCTTCAATGGTAGACCTGTTTTAGATGTATTGGGCGAAAATATTCCTGCCACCCTCGAACTGAGCATTGCCTCACTCATCATCGGCTCTATATTCGGCATTTTGGTCGGTATTTTGGCGGCGGTGGGGCGCGGTGGTGCGTTTGATAATTTTACCCGTGTGTTTGCGGTCATCATCAGCGCCATCCCACTTTTTTGGCTGGGCTTGGTTGTGCTGTTGGTATTCTCCTTTGAACTGGGATGGTTTCCCACAGGGGGACGGTGTGCCGCCACCATTGACGATGGTTGCCCACCAGTCATTGAACGCCTCAATTATATGTTCCTACCGGTTTTGTTATTGTCATTAGGCGGTATCGCTGGCACATCTCGTTTTATGCGTGCCTCGATGCTCGATGTCATCGGACAAGATTACATCCGTACCGCCCGCGCCAAAGGCTTATCTACCCGCCGTGTGTGGTTTAGACACGGAATGCGTAACGCCCTCATCCCCATCGCTACAGGCTTGGGACCAGCCATCACGGGCGTGTTTGGTGGTGCAGTCATCACCGAAACCATTTTCAATTATCAAGGTGTCGGCTTAAAAACACTCGAAGCCATCACCCAACGCGATTATAACGTGGTCATGGCTATCACCATATATGCCGCCCTAGCCACCATTATCGGCTACCTCATCTCGGATATTTTGTACGCGCTGATTGACCCACGCATCCGTTATTGATAGGGCATAGGAGAGACACTTATGGAATTTATCACCCTTGCCCTTGCGGGGGCAATACTCACAACAACACAAACCCTTATTCCTGCCAGCTTTGCCCTGCGTAAAAATCAGCCAGCCATCGCGCTTGTATTTGTGGTGATTGGCTTAGGGATTGGTGTCGTAACGCCACTCATCACGCTCCCCGTGAGCGTCTTTGGGGCGATGGCAGTTATGGTCGTTGGCTCACTGGCAATTGTTTATGGATTGCCAACACCCGCGCCGTCCATCAAAGAACCTGCCATTCGCCTGTCTGCTCCCGATGCTTTGGCACTATTAGCCACCAGCCTCATGTTATTCTGCTTTGTATTCCTCCCATGGTATACACGCCTCCCCATAGATATGGATGCCGTACCACAAAGCCTGCTGGCGCGTTTGTATGGTGGGTCTATCAGACAGCTTGATGTGAATTATGTGTTAGAATCGCGCACCGCCCTCAGCGATTTTAGACCAGAGATGTTACTCTATCTTGTCCCAACAATATTTGCACTTGGCACAACCCTGATGGGCATCTTCTCGGCAAAAATTCGCCCCAATGTCGCCAAATGGACACTGTGGAGTGCCATGGTGGTTGCTGGCTATTATCTTCTCTATGCGCTTGGTAGCAATTTTTATTTGCCAATGGTCAAAACAGCCGGTGAAGGGTTTTGGATTGGGCTTTTCTGTGTGGTCTTATTGACCCTACAAGCCATGTTGCCCAGACCAGTCGTGATTGTCCAAAAAGAACTTATCAAGCGCAAACAAGTCGAAATGGTCGGTGAAGATGGTGTTATTAGCCTACAAACCGAACATATCACCAAGAGCATCTCCAATTTTGGACGGGCATTACGCCGTTTGCGCCGTGACCGCCTCACCTTATTGGCGCTTGGCTTGCTCGCAATCCTGATGGTTATCACCTTTGTCTCTCCATGGATTAATGAGCTGGCATTGGGTAAAAATCCTATCAAGACCAATGGTGTTGCTCGCTTGATATCCCCGGGCGGCTGTTATGATACACGCGGTGTTGTCGAATGTTATGTGATGGGTAGCGACCAAATCGGACGCGATTACTTGGCACGTATCATGGAAGGCGGACGCATCTCGTTAGCGATTGCGTTCATCAGCGCCATCCTCACCGCTACTGTTGGGACAGTATTGGGCATGGCGGCGGGTTATTTTGGCGGGGTATTCGATGATTTTATGAACTGGGTCATTACTACGCTCAACGCGCTACCACAACTCTATTTATTGATAGCGATTGCCGCGATTCTGAGACCAGACCCCACTTCGCTTATCATTGTCTTTGTCCTCACGGGCTGGACGGGCAGTATGCGCCTCATACGCGGTCAGACCATCGGCACGCGCAACCTCGATTATGTGTTGGCGGCTCGGGCATTGGGCGCTTCCCCATGGCGCATTATGTTCCAACACATCCTCCCCAACCTTATCTCGTTGCTGTCTGTGTCATTGGCATTGGGTATCGGCGGGGTTATCCTCGCAGAAGCCGCCCTCAGCTTTTTGAATCTGGGTATTAGCTCGGCGACCCCCACCTGGGGCAATATGTTGTCTAAAGTCCAAGAAAACCTGCAAGGCTTTTTCCGTGATGCACCCCATATCGTGATTGTACCCGGTGTCCTCATCACCGTCACCGTGCTATGCCTGTTTATCGTGGGCGATGGTGTGCGTGATGCCTTCGACCCCACCATCAACGAATAAATTTTTACACCCAATAAAAAACATCTCCTCTCCTCACTGGATAGGCGATGTTTTTTTATTACAGACAATCGCCCCGATTCCGCGACACACCAATTATGGGGCTTCGCTGAATCAGACAGGTGCTTTAGCGTAATACCGTTAAGATAAGATGCTTAGCCCCACCCCTAAATCCCCTCCCCATTGCATGGAGAGGGGACTTTTTACCCCCCGAATGGCGGTTTTCTCCCCCTTTCTCCACGCAGTGGGGCGTAGGGGGCTGGGGGGATAGGGGTGCTTTAAGCTGATAATTGACTTGAAAATGCTTATCCATTGAAATTTGAAAATCATTTGAATTTAAAATCGTTACTCCATTATCTATAAGTGACGTAAAATAAAACACACACTTGGCTTTTTTACATCTCACCACGCCTGCCCAATTAGCCCCTGCCTATGCTATAATGAGTGCATGAATAAATAAATAACCGCCCTTTGACTAAACACTGTAATGCCAATGCTTGGCACAAAAGAGAGACCCCTATGGACAAATTAATCCTCAAAAATGGCAAATTTATTGACTCCTCTGGACGTGAAGTTATCCTGCGTGGTATCAACCTCAGTGGTAGCACCAAAACCCCACCCGATGAACCTGCACAAATCGCCAACACCTTTAGCCGTCACCGTGAAGTCTCGTTTGTGGGCAGACCATTCCCCCGTGAAAAAGCACATGTGCATTTTTCCCGTCTGCGCCATTGGGGATTTAATTGTCTGCGCTTTCTGACCACATGGGAAGCCATTGAACACACCGGACCCGGACAATATGACACCCAATATTTAGATTATTTTGCCGATATGGTCAAATTAGCGGGGGAATATGGCTTTTATGTGTTCATAGACCCGCATCAAGATGTATGGTCACGCATGACTGGTGGCGATGGTGCGCCCGGTTGGACACTCGAAGCGGCGGGCTTTGATATTTCCAAACTCGACCTCAGCGAAGCCGCCATCACCCTCCAACGGCGCTATCCCGATTATGGACGGATGGTGTGGATAAATAATTATAACCGCTTGGCGTGTCGGACGATGTTCACCCTGTTTTTTGCGGGCGATAAATATGCACCCCATGTCAAAATCGGCGGGGCATCGGCACAATCGTTCTTGCAAACGGCTTTTATCAACGCCATCGCCCAAATCGCCCACCGCATCAAAGACATGCCCCATGTCTTGGGATATGGCGCGATGAATGAGCCGAGTGGTGGCTTTTTGGGGCTAGATTCGTTAGAGACCATCGGCGGAATTCCGCATCAGTCGTTTGTCCTCACCCCCGCAGAGAGTATTTTCATCGGCAGTGGTTTTACCCGCAAATTGCAAAAGACAGAAATGCAAGGATTCTTTGCCATACCTGTCGAGGGCGAAGTGATTGTGAACCCCATGGGCATCTCGGCATGGAAAACGCCAGAACACGATATTTGGCGCAAGGTGGGTATTTATAACATAGACAAACACGGCAATCCCTACATCACCCGCGATTTTTATTTTAAGGGAGGCACCTTTTTGGAAGATGGCTTGTTGCCATTCATGCAGAATTTTATTACCAAAATTCGGTCTATCCACAGCGGTGCGATATTATTTGTCGAGACTGAACCCACCGATGTGCATCAACTCCAACTTAATCCGATGGAATGGGGCGCGGTGGTCAATGCCAGCCATTGGTACGATAATCTGACCCTCCTCACCAAGCAATTCACAGGCGAAATGGCGCTCGATTTGCAACAAATGACCATCGTAGAGGGGCGCGATGAGGTGGCAGAGTCATTCAAAGCAAATATTGCCGATTATACCCGCATCTCGTATGAGCAAATGGGCGGAGCGCCAACGCTCATCGGTGAATTTGGTCTGCCGTTTGATATGAACGATAAACGTGCCTATAAAACGGGTGATTTTGCCATGCAAGAATTGGCGCTATCTATGTATTACGATGCGATGGATGCCAACCTTGCCCATACCACCCTCTGGAACTATACCCCCGATAACAGCAATCGTTGGGGGGATAATTGGAATGAAGAAGATTTGAGCATTTTTAGCCCAGACCAACAGACCAACCCCGCCGATGTGAATAGTGGCGGACGGGCGATTAAGGGATTTTCGCGCCCATACATCATGAAAGCGGGTGGCGCTATTAAGACCATGCGCTTCGATTGGCAATCTGGTGTGTTTGTGGGAGAGATTATTTGTGGCGACAATGCCCCCGATACCGAGATTTATATCCCCCAATTATGGTATCCCAATGGGGTAGACGTGGTCATCACCAGTGGCACATGGACACACGATGGTCTGGTATTGCGCTGGTCTGGTGCAGATAAAGGTATGGGTCAAATTACATTATTACCGATGAAGGGGCACCCACAACCATGACGATTGATTTCGGCAAAACCGCACACGATTATAAAACGCATCGGCAGGGATTTCCTCCCGCCTTATTTGACCGTTTGGTGCAGATGGGGAGCATCGGCGCGGGCAAGCGTGTGCTAGATTTGGGGACAGGCACAGGCACATTGGCGCGGGGGATGGCATTGGCGGGGTGTGAGGTCACGGGCTTGGATATTTCCCCAGAACTCATCGCACAGGCAAAAATTTTGGATGCAGAGGCAAATGTGACCACCCGCTATATCATCGCCCCCGCAGAAAATACAGGCTTGCCAAATGTGTCG
>Ga0105045_10002858_pt1 | contig 14670 bp, 14 predicted proteins | sample MAT02_FD_78089 | JGI IMG/M metagenome (GOLD analysis project Ga0105045, IMG submission 78089) | Freshwater microbial communities from Lake Fryxell liftoff mats and glacier meltwater in Antarctica - MAT-02 (megahit assembly) | ecosystem: Environmental > Aquatic > Freshwater > Ice > Liftoff...
CACCCCGTCGGGGACGATCACGACCTCACCGCGCCGCAACGCCACGTCCTCGATCAGGTCGTCGACGACGTCGTCGACCACGTCGGGGGCCTCGAGCTCGGATGGGTCCACCTGGACCAGGTGCGGGCCGTCGGTACGAACCGGGACCGCGTAGTTTCGTTCGACCACCAGCAGTTCGACACGGGACTCCTTGGCCAGCGCCCAGATCTCATCGAGACCGGACGCGAAGCGTCGCCGTCCACGCGCCTGGTCCAGACGGTGCAGCGCCGTCGCGTTGCGGGTGCCGACCCACTCAGAGAGCGGACCGCTGGCGAGTTCGGCGAGTCGGCTCCACGGGGTCGTGTCGTGGTTGCCCAGCACCACCGCAGCGGGTTCCACCCCGCCGGAGCGCACCAGCGTGGCCACCCGACGGCCGGCTCCGAAGAGCACCAGTGGGAGCGGTCCTGAGCCGATCCGGCGGAGCAACGACACGGTGCGTCGTTCCCATGCCGGGTCGCTCTCCTCGGCCAGCCGTTGCAGCGGCGCACCTTGGCCCACCAAGGGCGTCATGACCTCGCCGACGCCCTCGAGCACATGCACCGCCCGGTCGCTGACCGTGGCGGCGAGAAATGCGACGGTCCGGCGCACCTCATCGAGCAGATCCCTGGTCGCGAAGGTGTCATCGACGATCGTGCGCTCGCGCACCTCGATGTTCAGGTGGTGCAACATCGAGGTCGACGGCGACGCGAACAGGGCGACCGAGCGCCGGATCGGCTCGAACTCCAGGTCGCTCAGCATCACCTGCAGACGCTCCATGATCTCCACGGTGGTGTCGGTGTCGACGTCACCGAGCAGTCGCCGAGCAACGTCATCGACGCGCTGCTGGATGAGTGCCCGGTCGCGATCAGTCAGTCGCGGCCCCGGCTCGACGGGGACCAGGATCGACACCGAGGGGTATTCCCGGAGCCGTTGCAGACCGAGGACGGTGGAGGTCTTCATGTGACGCGTTCCTTCCGGACGACAGAAGGTCTCTCCACTCCGTCGCCGGAGCGGGGCGCCGGACCCCTCATGGGGTCGTGCTGACGACGTGCCCGAACTGGATACTCCCCTTCGACGGCCATCCTGCACCCGACCGCTCCGTGTCGGAGGTCACCCCGCCGCCGCGCTGAGAGCCTTCTCGGCGTGCCGGGTCCACAGAGCCGCACACCTGGGCACGACCTCCCGAGAACTCAGGCCGGAACAGCGAGGAACAACCACTGCGCAGCGACGCACGGCCGATCCGGCCCTCCCGCCACCCGGAGCTCGACGTCGACCACGAGCACCGCCGAGCCGTCGCCACGCGGACGCACCTCGCTCAGCACCCCACGCAGTTGCACAGATGCGCCGACCGGCACCGGCCGGACGAATCGCACGCGTTCGAACCCGTAGTTGACCAGCATGCTCACCGCCCCGAACGGCGGGAAAACCAGTCCGCCGGACAACCGGGTCAGCAACGCCAGCAACAGGAATCCCTGCACCACCGGACCGCCGAAGGGGGACTCGCGCCTGGCGCGTTCGGGGTCGTTGTGGATCCACTGCTCATCACCGGTGGTCGCCGCATGACGATCGACCATCTCCTGGGTCACCAACACCGGCTCGCTCTGGCCCAGCGCGATCGGCACGGTGGCGGCGAGCTGTTGCATCGACAGTGGCTGGTCCCGGTCGGCGGGGGTCGTCATGGAGCTCCTCGGTGGCCGGCCGCGGTGCACCGGTGCGGGCCTGCACGGGCCATGCTAGAGCCCGATGTCGGCCACCTCGCTCCCCGATCCGGGCACGACGATCACCGCGCCGCCCCTTCGTCTGGGGCCGTTCACGGTGGATCCGCCCGTGGTGCTCGCCCCGATGGCGGGCGTGACCGACGCGCCCTTCCGGGTGCTCTGCTCGTCGTTCGGCGGAGGGCTGTTCGTCAACCAGATGGTCACCGCTCGAGCACTGCTCGAGGGCCACGCCAGCTCGTGGGAGCTGGCCCGGTTCCACCCCGCCGAACGCATCCGCTCACTGCAGCTCTACGGCACCGATCCGCTGACGCTGGGCGAGGCCGTGCGGCGACTCGTCGCCGAGGACCGTGTCGACCACATCGACATGAACTTCGGCTGCCCTGCTGCCAAGGTCACCCGGAACGGCGGCGGCGCGGCGCTGCCCTACAAGCGGCGCCTGCTGCGCGACGTGGTGCGCGCCGCTGTGCAGGCGGCCGACGCCGAGTCCGGCGGACGTGTCCCGGTCACGGTGAAGTTCCGACTGGGCATCGACGACGACCACCTCACGTTCCTGGACACTGCCCGCACCGCCGAGGAAGAAGGTGTCGCATGGGTGGCGTTGCATGCCCGCACCGCACTGCAGCACTACGCCCCACCCGCGCACTGGGACCGGATCGCCGAGTTGAAGCAGGCGATCACCTCCATCCCGGTGCTGGGCAACGGCGACATCTTCTGCCCCGACGATGCCCGTTCGATGATCACGTCGACCGGTTGCGACGGCGTGGTCGTCGGCCGAGGCTGCCTGGGCCGACCGTGGTTGTTCCGCGACCTGGCCGCAGCGTTCGCCGGCGAGCAGGTCCCGCCGCCACCGCTGCTGGGCGAGGTCGCGGACACGATCCGTCGGCACGTGTCGCTGATCGTCGAGTGGCAGGGCGGCGAGGAGCGCCTGGCGCACTTCCGCAAGCACCTGGCGTGGTACCTGAAGGGCTATCCGGCGGGTAGTTCGGTGCGCCAGCAGGCCGGCCAGGTGGCCACCGTGGCCCAGATCGATGAGCTGCTCGACCAGCTGGACCCGACCGCCGAGCCGGTCGAGGGCGTCGAACGCATCGTGCGCAGCCACTCGAACTCGCTGTCTCGCGTCGCGCTGCCCGAACGGTGGCTGGATGATCCTGACGCCGAGGTGCAGCTGCCACGAGGAGCCGAGGCACTGGTGTCGGGCGGATGACGCGCCCGACCGACCCGACACGAGCAACGACGGTGAGCACCTCGACCCCGCAACTTGTGCTGGCCTCCGCATCGCCGCGACGCCGAGAGCTGCTCGAGCGCGTCGGCATGTCGTTCGCCGTGGTGCCCGCCGACGTCGACGAGTCGCAGCTCCCGGGTGAGTCGGCGGACGACTACGTGGTGCGGGTGGCGACGGACAAGGCCCGGGTCGTTGCAGCCCGACGACCCGGAACCGTCGTGCTCGGCGCGGACACCGCCGTGGTGTGTGACGGGGTCGTGCTGGGCAAGCCCTCCGACGCCGCAGCGGCTGAGCAGATGCTGTCGACCCTGGCCGGGCGGTCCCACCAGGTCCTGACCGGTGTCGCGCTGCTCGACGCGGACGGGATCGAGCACTCGGTGCTGGCACGAGCGACGGTCACGATGGCTCCGAGTACCCCCGCCGAGCTCGCCTGGTACGTCGCGACCGGTGAACCGATGGACAAGGCGGGTGCGTATGCGGTGCAGGGCATCGGCGCCGTGCTGGTCGAGCATGTCGACGGGGATCCGACCACGGTGATCGGACTTCCCCTGCGCACCACGCTCGACCTGGTGCGCGCCGCCGGTGTCCACTGGCCGGTCAGTCAGGTGAACGGCGGAGGTCGCGCACCAAGCGGTGATCCGGGGTGAACAGACGCCGGCTGACGCCGATCGCCACGACGGTCGTGGTGGTCGCGACCGAGCCGAGCACCAGGTACATCACCGCCACCTGCACACGGACCGCCTCGACCGGGTCGGTGCCGGCAAGGATCAGCCCGACCATCGCCCCGGGCAGGAACACCACCCCGACCGCCTTGGTCGTCTCGATCTGGGGGGTCAGCGCGGTGCGCGCCGCGGAGCGCAGGAACGGGTGCGCGGCCTGAGCAGAGGTCATACCGAGCGCCAGTCGGGCCTCCACCTCATCGCGATGATCCGCCAACTCGCCGACGATGCGGCGCCCCACGAGCACCGTCGCCGCGAGCGAGTTGCCGATGACCATCCCGCCCAGGGGCACGACGGTCCGGCCTTCGACGGGAAACACCGACAGACCGAACAGCACCCCCAGGCTGACCAGGCACGAGGCGCCATAGGCCATCAGCGCCAGGGGCAACACGCCCGGCACCTCCGATGCGCGTCGCTGGGTGGTCCACGCGGCGAACCCCACCATGACCGCAACCCAGATCCAGCTGAACGCGATGGGCTGGCCCGGATCGATCACCAGCCCCAGCGCAGCACCGATCACCAGCAGCTGGACCAGGGCGCGCAACGACGCCCACAGGATCGACCGTTCCAGCCCCAGATGGCGCCACATCGAGATGCCCACGGCCACAGCTACCAGCACCCCGCTGGCGGCCAGGCCCAGATACGACGGGTCAGTCGACAACGCGACCCTCCTCGACCCGCACCCGATGGTCCGCCAGCCGGTCGGCCTGGCCTTCGTCGTGGGTCACCCACACCACCGTGTCACCGTCGGCCGCCAACGCTCGGGCCGTGGCTTCGATCGCGGATGTCGCTGCGGCATCGAGCGACGACGTGCACTCGTCGGCCAGCAGCACCTCGCAGCCCGTGGCCAGGGTGCGCGCCATGCACATGCGCTGCGCCTCGCCACCCGACAACACCATGGCGTCGCGCTCCACCAGATCGACCGGAAGCCCCACGCGGTCCATCAGCGCGGCGATCCCGACGTCGTCCAGCAACGGATCCGCTGCCAACAGGTTGTCGCTCACGGTGCCGGGAAACGGCGTGGGCCGCTGGAACACCATCCCGACCCGACGGCGCAGCTCGATCGGATCGAGGTCCATCAGGTCGTCGCCCCGGAAGGTGATCGAGCCCGAACTCGCGACCTCCAGGCGGTTCAGCAGACGCAGCAGCGTCGACTTGCCCGACCCCGACGGACCTTGCACGACGGTGATCCCGCGCTCGTTGACCTGCAGATCCACTCCGCGCAGGATCTGCTGGTCGCCATCGGCGACGTGCACGTCGTGCAGTTCGAACAGATGACCCACGAACCGCAGTGTGCCCCGTGGACTGGCAGGATGTGCAGATGGGCACCTACCTGCGCGACGAGATCGAACGCGCTTTCACCGACTACCAGCACGCCGCAGCCCTTGCCGGCAGGACCGGCGACTGGCGACCCTGGGCCGACCTGTTCACCGAGGACGCCACCTACATCGAGCACATGTTCGGCGACTTCACCGGCCGCGAGGCGATCTACGAGTGGATCCAGGGCTCGATGTCGCAGTGGCCGAACTCGGCGTTCACGTCGTTCCCGATCGAGTGGCACATCATCGACGAGGAACGCGGGTGGGTCATCTGCCACGTGTGGAACCGCCTCGAGGACCCCGGCGACGGCTCGATCCACCAGGAGTACAACCTGACGGTGCTGCACTATGCGGGCGACGGAAAATGGTCCTTCGAGGAGGACGTCTACAACCCCGAGAAGTTCGCTGTGGTGTTCGGCGAGTGGATGCAGCGCCGGCGCGAGCTGCGCGGCGGGAAGGACTGAAGCACCGATGGAGAAACTCGTCTACCTGATCCGGGATCGAGCGAGTCGCGACGGAGCGCATCTACGTGGCGAGGTGCTGGGCGACGTCGTACCGCAGCTGACCGACCTCGGAGCGCAGCACCTCTCGGTGCACCTCGACGACGACCGCGTGTCCATCCCCGGGCCGATGCCGTGCCCCGGCGGCGAGCTCCCGGTGCGCGTCGGCATGTCGCTCTGGCTCGACAACCACGACGACCGCGCGGGTGTCGAGGAGTTGCTGGCGCCGATCGGCGAGCGGTGCGACGGCTACCTGGTGACCGAGTCGGTGTACTCCGAGTACGGCCAACGCCGCGGCGAGCCCCGGTCCTGGCCGGCCGGTGAGCGGTCGCCGGGGCTGGTCACCTTCGCGCTGGTCCACCGTAACCCGCTGTTGGACCCCCGAACGTTCCGCGAGTTCTGGTACGGCCACCAGTCCCCCATGTCCGAAGCGGTCCAGCCCCGGCTGCGCTACGTGCGCAACACCGTTGCGCACAGCGTGACACCGGGTGCGCCGCCATTGGACGGGATGGTGGTGGAGTCCTGGGAGTCCGAGGAGCTCGTGTCCGACATCGAGGCGTTCCACCTGGGCGACCTGGAGAACCTGACGGTCATGTTGGACAGCGTGGGCACGGTGTTCGACATGTCGCGGCTGCGCAGCATCGCCATGTCGGAGTACCTGTACTGAATGGACCCGCTGCACCCTGACCCGACCGAGCAGGCCGTGCAGGCACTGACCGAGGCCGTGCGACTGCTCGACCGGTCCCTCGCGCCGGGACAGAAGGTCCGGGCGTTCCAGCGCGCCGCGGCAACGATCCAGGAGCTGGACCCGGACGAGCTGTGTGAGCGGGCCGGCGGCGGGACCTTGACCGATCTGGAGGGCATCGGCTCGTCGACCGGGTCGGTGATCTCCGATGCCGTGCTCGGCCGTCCGAACGCCTACCTGTCGGATCTCGAGACCCGCACCCGGGTCGATCCCGGAGTCGGCGCGTCGCTGGCAGCACAGCTCAAGGGCGACTGCCACACCCACACCACCTGGTCCGACGGCGGTGCACCGCTCGAGCAGATGGCCCGTGCCGCCATGGCGCTCGGGCACGAATACCTGGTGGTCACCGACCACTCCGCCCGACTCACGATCGCCCACGGCCTGTCGGCGGAGCGCCTGAGCGAGCAGCTCGGCGCCATCGCGACGCTCAACGAGCAGATGGCGCCGTTCCGCATCCTGACCGGCATGGAGGTCGACATCCTCCTCGACGGCTCGCTCGACCTGGCCGACGAGATGCTCGACCGGCTCGACGTCGTGGTCGCCTCGGTGCACTCCAAGCTGGCGATGCCTCGTGAGGAGATGACCCGACGCATGGTCCTCGCGGTGGCCAGCCCCCATGTCGACATCCTCGGGCACTGCACCGGACGCAAGGTCGTGGGGCATGGTCGGCCGCCGTCGGACTTCGACCCCGACATGGTGTTCGCCGCGTGTGCCCAGTTCGGCACCGCGGTCGAGATCAACTGTCGTCCCGAGCGCCAGGATCCGCCCGAGGAGCTGCTGTCACTGGCACTCGGGTGGGGGTGCGACATCGCGATCGACACCGACGCGCACGCGCCGGGACACTTGGAATGGCTGCCCTACGGCGCGGACAAAGCGGTGCGCTGCGGGGTGCCCGTCGAGCGCATCGTCAACACCCGTGACGCAGATGACCTGCTCGCCTGGACCGCCTCACACAACTGAGCGCCTGCGGCTCAGTCGGCCGTGCGGCTCGGGCGGCCGACTGTTCAGCCGGCTGCCTGCTCGGCCGCCTGTGCCTTGGCCCAGCGGTAGTCAGCCTTGCCCGACGGTGACCGCACCATCTCGTCGACGAAGCAGAGTTCCTTGGGCAGCTTGTACGACGCGATCAGCTCAGCCCCGAAGTCATGGAGCTCCTGCACCGTCGGACGCTCTCCGGGTCGTGCCACGATCACCGCGGCGACCCGCTCACCCCAGCGCTCGTCGGCCACACCTACCACGACCGCATCGAAGACCATCGGGTGGCCCTTGAGCACCAGCTCGACCTCTTCGGGGAAGATCTTCTCTCCGCCGGAGTTGATGCTGACCGAGCCCCGACCGAGCAACGTGATGGTGCCATCGGCCTCTGCGACCGCCATGTCGCCGGGCACGACCCATCGCTCGCCGTTGATCACCGGGAACGTCTCGGCGGTCTTCACTTCGTCCTTGTAGTAGCCGAGTGGGATGTGGCCCCGACGCACCAGCCGACCCACGACACCGTCGCCGGGCGTCGTCGGGTTGCCGTCGTCGTCGATGACGATCGTGTGCTCACCGAAGGAGAACCGCGGCCGCCCGTGGCTGTCGGCACCGGCGCTGGCGCCCTGGTAGCCGGTCTCGGATGCGCCGATGGCGTCGTAGACGAACACATTGGGCAACACCTCGGACAACCGCTGCTTCACCGACGGCGACAGGATCGCACCACCGGAGCTGATGAGGAACAACGACGACAGGTCGAACTCGCCCTCGTGCTCGGCGAGCGCCTCGACCAGGGGGCGGATCTGTGCGTCGCCGACCAGGTTCATCGTCATCGCGCCCTCGTCCGCGGCGATCTTCCAGACCTCGAGCGGATCCATCTTTCTGGCCGGACTCAGCACCATCCGGGTCCCGCCGAGACAGTTGGTGATGCTGGTCCACTGCGCGGCACCGTGCATGAGCGGGGCGACGGGGAAGCCCACGCCCTCGCCCGATGCAGCGGCGCGCTCGGCAACCTCCTCGGCACGTGCGATCGGGCCGGTCAGCGCGGCCAGGATCGGTCCGATGGTCGACTTGAAGAAGTCCTCGTGGCGCCACATCACGCCCTTGGGCATGCCGGTGGTGCCGCCGGTGTAGAGGATGTAGAGATCGTCGTTCGAGCGGGGTCCGAAGTCACGTGCCGGCGAGGCACCAGCGAGGGCTGCCTCGTAGTCGAGCGAACCCGAGATCGAGATGTCGGCATCGGAGCCGTCGTCCCACGCCACACACACGCGCAGCTGCGGGCAGTCGCCCATGACATGCGCGATGCGGGGCGAGAACTCCGAGCCGTGCACCAGCGCGACCATGTCGGCGTTGTCGAACAGGTAGCGCAGCTCGCCCTCGACGTAGCGGTAGTTGACGTTCACCGGCACTGCCCGCAGCTTCCATGCCGCCCACTGCGCCTCGGCCCACTCGTTGGAGTTGTAGCCGTAGATGCCGACCTTGTCGCCCGGGCCGACGCCGTTGTCGGCCAGCACGTGCGCCAATCGGTTCACCCGCTCCTCCATCTGGGCGTAGGTGAATTCGCGTCGTCCGTCATGCGCGTTCGGTATGACCAGACAGGCCCGCTCGGGGAGGACGTCGACGACGGATTCGAACAGGTCGGCCAGGTTCCAGGTCATGGCCGGCAGGCTAGTCAAGTGTGCATGCCCGCTCCGGGCGGTCAGTGCTTGAAGTGGCGTTCGCCGGTGAAGACCATCGCCATGCCGGCCTCGTTCGCCGCGGCGATGACCTCTTCGTCACGGATCGATCCGCCGGGCTGGATCACGGCGGTGGCACCGGCCTCCGCGGCCGCGTCCAGGCCGTCACGGAACGGGAAGAACGCATCGGATGCACACGCGCCGCCGACGGCGCGGCCATCGGCCTTCTCGGCTGCGATGCGCCCGGCGTCCCGACGATTCTGTTGTCCGGCACCGATGCCGACCGCCTGGCCGTCCTTGACCAGCACGATGGTGTTCGACGTGACCCTGGCGGCCAGTCGCCACGCCAGCTCAAGATCGCTCCACTCGGAGTCAGTGGGCGTACGGTCGGTGACCACCGACCAGGCGGCACGGTCCATCGACACCGAGTCCGCGGTCTGCACCAACAATCCACCGGAGATCGATCGGATGTCGAGCGGCGGCACGACCGGCGGCGGCGCGGTGAGCACCCGGAGGTTCTTCTTCGCGCTCAGCACCTCGAGCGCGCCATCCTCGTACCCGGGAGCGATCACCACCTCGGTGAACACCGGCGCCAACGCCTCGGCGAGGCTCACCGGCACGACCCGGTTGACCGCGACGATGCCGCCGAAGGCCGAGGTGGGATCACCCTCGTGTGCTCGCACGTAGGCCTCGGTGATGTCGGCGCCGACCGCCGCGCCGCAGGCGTTCGCGTGCTTGATGACGACCGCCGTCGGCAGGTCGCCCAACGAGTGCACCAGACGCCACGCGGCATCGGCGTCGTAGACGTTCAGGTACGACATCTCCTTGCCGCCGTGCTGGATCGCCTCGTCCCAGCAGGAGCCGCCCGGCAGCGAGTAGCGAGCACCCACCTGGTGGGGGTTCTCGCCGTAGCGCAGCTCCTGGGTGCGGGCGGCGGACAGGTGCAGCGTCGCCGGCAACGGGCCCTCGTCGGCCGGTGCGCCCGGACCGCCGTCGTCGAACCAGGCCACGATCGCCGCGTCGTACGCCGCGGTGTGGGCGAAGGCATCGCGAGCCAGACGGCGCCGTGTGCCGGCGCTGACCTCGCCGTCGGAGCGCAGTTCGTCCAGCACCACCTCGTAGTCGGCCGGGTCCACCAGCACGGTGACCTGCGAGTGGTTCTTCGCTGCGCCGCGCACCATGGCCGGACCGCCGATGTCGATCAGTTCGATCGAGGGCTCGGAGCTGAACGGGTACAGGTTGACCGCCACCAGGTCGATTGCGGTCACCCCATAGGTCGCCATGTCCTCGATGTGGGACTCGTCGGTCCGATCCGCCAGGATGCCCCCGTGGATCGCCGGGTGCAGGGTGACGACGCGGTGGCCGAGCATCTCGGGGAACCCGGTGACCTCTTCGGTGGCCATCACCGGCAGACCGGCCTCGGCCAGAACGCGGGCGGTGCCGCCCGAGGAGACGAGTTCCCAGCCCAACCCGACGAGCGCCCGGCCCAGCTCGACCATGCCGGTCTTGTCGTACGCCGACAGCAGTGCGCGGCGAGGGGTGTCGCCCGAGGACGCTTGATCGGCGGGGGTGGGGTCAGTCATGGGACTCTCTCGTGCTCGATGATCGATCGGATGGTCTCGACGTAGAGCCGGCGCTCAACGGTCTTGATGCGTTCGTGCAAAGTCGCCTCGTCGTCGCCGTCGAGGACCGCCACGGGTTCCTGGGCCAGGATCGGTCCGGTGTCGACCTGCTCGGTCGCCACGTGCACGGTGCACCCCGTGACCTTCACCCCGTAGGACAGCGCTTCACGAACAGCGTTCCAGCCGGCGAAGGCCGGCAGCAGCGAGGGGTGGGTGTTGACGATCCGCCCGGGGAACGCAGCGAACGCCGCCGGCCCGAGGATCGTGCCCCACCCGGCCATCGCAACCAGGTCGATGCCCGAGATGCTCAACCGGTCGAGGACGCGGTCGGTGAATGCTCCGCGATCGAAGTCCGCCGAGAAGTCGGTGCGCTCCACCACCTCGAGCGCCAATCCATGGCGCTGCGCGACCTGCTCGACCGCACAGTGGCGGTCGACGAGCACCAGATCGATCGGCAGGCCGGCGACGGCCATCGCGTCGAGCAGGGTCCCGCTGCCGGAGGCGAGGACGGCGAGTCGCATAGGGGCGCCAAATCTATCAGCCAGCTGTGCAGGCCCTCTCCACGACGAACCGGGGGCACTTCTGCACGCAAGAGCGTGCAGAAGTGCCCCCGGTTCGAACCTGGTCGTGGCGGTGCGGGCTCAGAGGCCCTTGATGATCTCGACCATCAGTTCGCCAGCCTCGGTGGGGTTGGCCCCGACACGCACACCGGCGGACTGCAGGGCGTCCATCTTCGCAGCAGCCGTGCCCTTGCCGCCCGACACGATGGCGCCTGCGTGGCCCATCTTCTTGCCGGCAGGCGCGGTCTGACCGGCGATGTAGCCGGCGACGGGCTTGGTCATCTTCGTGGCGATGAACTCCGCGGCTTCTTCCTCGGCCGAGCCGCCGATCTCACCGATCATCATGACCGCCGAGGTCTCCGGATCCGCCTCGAAGCGCTCCAGGCAGTCGATGAAACTGGTTCCCGGGACCGGGTCGCCGCCGATGCCCACGCACGTGGTCACACCGATGCCCTGGAGCTTCAGCTCGTAGAGCGCCTGGTAGGTCAGCGTGCCGGAGCGGCTGACGATCCCGACGTTGCGCTCCCCCGCCACGGGCTCCTTGGCGATGTGCCCGGCGGTGATGCCGATGTTGCACTTGCCGGGGCTGATGATGCCCGGACAGTTCGGGCCCAGCAGCTGCACGTTCGGGAATTCCCGCTGCAACTTGTTGTAGAACCACGCCTCGTCCTGTGCGGGCACGCCCTCGGTGATGCACACGATGAACTCGACGCCACCCTCGGCGGCTTCCATGACCGCCGAGCGCACACCCGCGGCGGGGATGAAGATGCAGCTGGCGTTCGCGCCGGTGGCCGCGACCGCGTCGGCGACCGAGGCGAAGACGGGCACGCCGTCGACATCGGTGCCGGCCTTCTTGGGGTTGGTGCCGGCCACGACGTTGGTGCCGTAGTCCCGGTTGAGCAGGCCGTAGTAGCGGCCCTGGCTCCCGGTGAGGCCCTGGTAGACGACCTTGGTGTTCTGATCGACGAAGATGCTCATGGGTCAGGTCTCCTTCAGCGTGCGCCGGCGAGCTGCACGACCGTGCGGGCTGCGTCGAGCATCGTGGGCCGCATCTGCAGCGCATCGGACAGGTGTGGTTCGAGGATGGCTCGGCCCTCCTCGGCGTTGGTGCCGTCGAGACGGATGACGATCGGGGCGTCGATGGTGACCCGGCCGAGGGCCTCGACGATGCCGTTGGCGACCTCTTCACCACGGGTGATCCCGCCGAAGATGTTGATGAAGATCGACTTCACCGCGGGGTCGTTGTTGATGACCTCGAGCGCTCCGGCCATGACGTCCGCGTTGGCGCCGCCGCCGATGTCGAGGAAGTTCGCGGGGCTGCCGCCGACCTGGTTGACCACGTCGAGGGTGCTCATGGCCAGCCCGGCGCCGTTGGCGATGATGCCGACCGAGCCGTCCAGCCCGACGTACTGCAGGCCCTTCTCGTGTGCAGCCTGCTCGCGCTCGTCACGCTCCTGGGTGGCCTCGTACTCGTCCCATTCGTGGCGGTACGCAGCGTTGGCGTCCAGGGTGACCTTCGCGTCGAGTGCGTGCACCTCGCCGGTGGGCTTCAGGATGAGCGGGTTGATCTCGGCCAGGTCGGCGTCGCCCTCGGTGTAGGCACGGTAGAGCTTGACCAGGATGTCGACCGCGCCCTCGGTCGCCTCGGGATTCAGCTTCGCCGCCTCGACCCAGGTGCGTGCGGTCGCCTCGTCGAGTCCGTCGACGGGATCGATCCAGATCTTGGCGAGGGCGTCGGGGTTCTCGACCGCGACGGTCTCGATCTCGACCCCGCCCTCGGCGGACAACATGCCCAGGTGCTGCTTGGCGGAACGGTCCAGGGTGAAGCTGGCGTAGTACTCCTCGGCGATGTCCGACGCGACCTCGATCCAGATCACCTTGACGATGTGGCCCTTGATGTCGAGCCCGAGGATGTTGCCGGCGTGCTCACGCACCTCATCGAGGTCGTTGGCCAGCTTCACACCACCGGCCTTGCCGCGGCCACCCACGTGTACCTGCGCCTTCACCACGACGGGGAACTCGCCGATGCGCCCCGCCGCCGCAACGGCGTCCTCGACCGTCGTGACGGCCTCACCCTTCGACACGGGGATGTCGAAGGAAGCGAAGAACTGCTTTCCCTGGTACTCGAAGAGGTCCACCCTCGTCTGCCTTCCTGCACGGCCTGGGGCCCGACCGGCGGCGCCGGCACTGTTCGGTGGGTGTGGACCGCGATCCGCACCCGGCGGGGGATACTAAGCGGGTGATCTCGCCGAACCCATATCGAGACAGGCCGACCGACCCACGGAACGACATCGGACGCTGCTGCTGATGCCGGTCGAACGACGTTCCGGACCAAAACAGATCAGGGCTGTCGCCTTCGGCATCATCGCGGTGCTGCTCGCGATCGGCATCGCCTGGGGGATGCTCGCGTTGGCATCGGGGGGCGACGGGCCGGTGCGCATCGAGCTCGGCGACGACGAGTTCGACGCCGGTCAGGCGGTGCGGCTGACCGGCCAGATCCAACAGGACGGCCCGGTGCTCTTCTCCGACGTCTCGGGACGTGGTCAGCTCCAACCCATCATGGTCAACCATTTCGGCGACGACCCCGAGACCCGATGGGTCGCGTTCCCCGCCGTGGCTCCAGGGGCATCCCAGGGCTGCTTCCTGGCCTGGAATTCCGAGGAGGAGATCTTCGAGGACCGGCGCCGCCCCGAGGGCGCCGGACGCGAGGACCTGGGCGAGCTGTGCTCCGACGTGACCTATCCCGCCAACGGAGAAGGCCTGGAGCAGTTCGGCTGGCAGGTCGACGACGACGGCAACCTGATCATCGACGTCCGCGGCGACGAGGAGACCACGACCACGGGGGGCTGAACCACGACAGGTTGGTCCCGTACGAACTGACCCTTGGGAGGTTGGCCCACAGAGGCCGGCCCACGGGCCGCCGGTCGCCGGTCGCCGGTCGCCGGTCGCCGGTCGCCATCGGGCCGATAGGTTGGACCCGGTGGCGGTCAGGAAGTGGTCGAACGGTGAGGAACTGCGGGCCATGGGAGCCTCGCTGTCACGGGTCGGGATCCTCTGGCTCCTCACGGTGTTCGGCCTGTGGGGCATCGACCTGGACAGCGGCGCCCGGATCGTGCCCTTCCTGTGGTTCGCTCCACCCTTCCTGTTGACCAGACTGCTGGCAGCAGCTCGGAACTCACGCGGTCGGATCGGTCAGCTGATGCTGGCAGCGGTGGCGATCGGTTGGGCGGCGTGGCTGGTGGCGGTTCCTGCATCGTTGCTGGGCTGGGACGAGGTTCTCAGGACCGCGCAGTGGCTCGGCACCCAGGTCGGCGCACTGCTGTACTGCACCGCGATGCTCCGGCTGACCTCATCGCTGCGATGGGGGGATCATGCCCGCCGGTGGCGACAGACCCAGTTGACTCTGGGGATGGCGAACGCGGTGTTGCTGGTCGCTGGTGCGACCGCACTCCTCGGCGGAATGCTCGATGACGAGGGGGAGGGCGTCCTCCTCGTCGCCACCGGCATCGCGGTGGTGGCGCTCCTGCTGGGAGCCGTTGGCCTCGTTCGACTCTCCCGGATCCACGCGGCCACGAGCAAGGGCCTCGCCGAGATCCCCGACG
>Ga0105045_10002859_pt1 | contig 14669 bp, 6 predicted proteins | sample MAT02_FD_78089 | JGI IMG/M metagenome (GOLD analysis project Ga0105045, IMG submission 78089) | Freshwater microbial communities from Lake Fryxell liftoff mats and glacier meltwater in Antarctica - MAT-02 (megahit assembly) | ecosystem: Environmental > Aquatic > Freshwater > Ice > Liftoff...
AAGGATGCAGAAGGAAATACCAATGAAGATCTGTTACAAAATAATTTTCCGGATGAAAAAGCACCTGTAGAAAAGAAGGAAGTAAAAAAGGTTGCAAAGCCTGTGGTGCCAAAGAAAAAAACCGAACAGTAGTTGATTCCATTCCTTTATGGTCATGCAACAATGGATTACCTGATCATTCATTGAAGACGATAGATTTTAAAAACCAGACAAATTGCTGTAGAAAGTAACCAGTGGAAAACGTAAAATACAATCGTCCAAACCAAACTCCTTTTTAACAAAAAATCCGCCCCAAGCGAATTAAATATTTTTCTGAAAGTTTTTTTAGACGCTTAGCCTTCAACCAGGAAAGTACCCAGATCAATTATTTCACCTTCACCGGGTTGATAATTTTCAAGAGCGGCCAAATTTAAATCCTCCATTACTTTGCTTTCAAAAACAGGCACTTTGTTGTTGTACAACACAAAATAAAAGTCGGGTAATTTCTCTAAATTAAATGCATTGCCAAATGCTTTATGTCCAAAAATGATTCGCCCCTCTCCTGCCTCATTCAATTCACTTTCTCCCAGGTAGTCATCCCCAAACACATCTTTATCAAATAATCGCAATGTATAATCTTCGCCAGTGACAGGTATGTTGTCGCCCTTTGAAATAAAGGTAGCTTTCACCTCAATGTTCATGTCTTTGTCCAATGAAAATTTGCTCATAATCTGATAATATAAATGTTAGCAATTAAGTATAATAATAATCTCGAAATTCAAAAAACAAGGACCATCATAATTCGAAACTCGCCATTCACTATTCACCTTTCACAATTCACTATTCACCTTAATCATTTAACTTCAACACTGCCAAAAACGCTTCCTGCGGCACTTCCACATTGCCAATCTGCTTCATTCTTTTCTTACCTTCTTTTTGCTTTTCTAACAATTTACGCTTACGGCTGATATCTCCACCATAACATTTGGCGGTTACATCTTTACGTATGGCACTAATGTTTTCCCTTGCAACTACTTTGGCACCAATACTGGCCTGTATCGCAATCTGGAACTGTTGTCTTGGCAAAAGCTCCTTCAATTTTTCACAAAGCTTGCGACCGAAATCATGTGCCCTTGCCCGGTGAATCAATGCACTTAAAGCATCCAGTTTTTCTCCATTTAATAAAATATCCATCTTCACAATATCACTTGGCCGGTATTCGATCGGATGATAATCAAAGGATGCATAGCCCCTCGTGATACTTTTTAAACGATCATAAAAATCAAAAACAATCTCCGTTAATGGCATATCAAAAGTAAGTTCCACCCTTGTTGGTGTAAGATATCCCTGGCTAATTAGTGTGCCTCTTTTGCTGATACACAACGTCATAATATTACCAATGTATTCCGGCTTACTGATCATCTGCGCCCTGATAAAAGGTTCTTCAATTTTATCAATCCGGGTTGGGTCGGGCATTTGTGAAGGATTGTTTACCGTAACCACTTCGCCTTTGTTGGTAGTAGCAATAAAACTCACGTTGGGAACCGTGGTAATCACCGTTTGGTTAAATTCTCTTTCCAGCCGCTCCTGGATGATTTCCATGTGCAGCATGCCTAAAAATCCGCAACGGAATCCGAAGCCCAATGCCTGCGAAGTTTCCAGTTCAAACGTAAGAGAGGCATCATTCAACTGCAGTTTATCCATACAATCCCGCAACTCTTCAAAATCATCTGTTTCCACCGGAAAGATACCAGCAAATACCATTGGCTTCACATCCTGAAAACCCTGGATCGATTCGGAAGAACCATTTACAGTCGTGGTGATGGTATCGCCCACTTTCACTTCACGGGCATTTTTAATACCGGTAATGATGTAACCAACATCGCCGGCCCTCATTTCATTTTTGGGCGATAAACCCATTTTTAAAATACCTACTTCATCCGCCCCATATTCAAGCCCCGTGTTACTAAATTTAATTTTATCATTTTTCTTCAGGGTACCATTAAAAATGCGGTAGTAAACAATGATACCCCTAAAACTATTGTAGACACTATCAAAAATCAATGCCTGTAACGGAGCACCTTCATCACCGGTTGGCGGTGGAATGCGCTCGATGATGGCGGTCAATATTTCTTCGATGCCAATGCCACTTTTACCACTTGCCAATAAAATATCTTCCGGTTTGCAACCAATCAATTCTACAATCTGGTCCGTTACTTCCGGTATCATGGCACCATCCATATCAATTTTATTGATTACGGGAATGATTTCGAGATTATTATCAATAGCCAGGTAAAGATTGCTGATGGTTTGCGCCTGGATACCCTGTGATGCATCTACCAGCAATAGCGCACCTTCGCAGGCTGCCAACGCCCTGCTCACCTCATAACTAAAATCAACGTGACCGGGCGTATCAATCAGGTTAAATACATAATCAACACCTTTCCAATTGTAGTTTACCTGTATGGCATGGCTCTTAATGGTAATGCCTTTTTCTCTTTCCAGATCCATATCATCCAACACCTGTGCCTGCATATCCCGTGCACCAATGGTATGGGTAAATTCCAGTAAACGATCTGCCAGTGTGCTTTTCCCGTGATCAATGTGTGCAATAATGCAAAAATTTCTAATGTTCTTCATCCCTTCTAAAATGATTTTAAGTGCTACAAAACTAACTGATTTCCGATTGATTCAACGTTTTGTTTATAGGGTATTTTCGATGGTTTAATGGATGATGAAGAATAAACAATGAATGATGCATTTCCCTAACGCTAGCTATGAATAAACTGTGAACGACAGATTAACCAAAGGCTTCCATTATAGAAAAACTGGCAGCATCTTGTGCAGGCCAATGCTCCCTGAAAGTAAAACAATGGCAATTTAAAGACGCACACATTTGTTACTTCGACGAACTAAGCGGCGCAATAATTTGTAAGTTCTCCCGGTAAGTCACTCCCAAAGGGTGACTTACCGGGAGAACCCGTCTCTGATAACTTAAAGTTGACCCGTCACTATAATATCTTCCATTAAAGTACACGATCATATTTCTAACATTGAAAGATTGCTTAATGAACATCGGCGGCACAAAGAAACTATTTCCAGTCCCCGAATTTCATCGGGTATTCCAGAAAATAAAAGTCTCCAATTCCTTATGCGAATAAATTGCTGATGTTGCATTGACTTATTATTGATATTGAACAAAAAGTTCCCCTATGTATGTAGTTATAAAATTTTCTTATAAAAAATCAAAGAAGAAATGCATTTGACAAAGATTTTACCCTGCAAGCAACATCCAACGAGCAATTATCAGAGCCGGGGGTTTTGCGCCTATAGTTTTCACTGATTGTCTTTAATAAATTCTATCTCTTCTAATTCCATAAAGTTGGTAGGTGTGTCCACACCTTCGTTTACAAGGTGAGTGTAAGATCCGCTGCTATGGTCATTACCCATGTGACGTTGCCGGGTATCAGAAGAAATAAATTTTATTTTTTAAACACCGCAGATGGCAATGAAAATTAACATCAAGAGTAGAAAATTAGTAAAATAAAAAAGGTCTCTGTTTTTAAAAACAAAGACCTGTATCAATTATAATATAACTGATATACTAAGACGGTTATGTTAAACTGCTACAGTGCTTTGCGCCCTGTAAGCACGTTATAAATTATTGCGATAACAGCTATCACTAATAAAATATGGATGATACCCCCTGTGAAAAAACCGCCCAAAAAGGAGACTGCCCAAATAATAACCAGGATCACTACAACAGTCCATAAAATGTTTGCCATGTTAAAAAATTTTAAAGATTAATAATTGATAGATAATTATGTTGATTATTATATATACAAAATGCTGCCAAAAAACAATTAACTGTTAATGAGCCACTTAAGGGTAGTTATGGCAGCGTAAAACAACATAAAATTTCTTGATTGAGGAATTAGTTGCTCATAATATTAAAAACGCAACGCAATCAGGTCGAAATCAAAAGTATTTTTCTTCCATGCGGAAGCCCTTCCAACACTTAGTCAGAAGCGCCGAATACGTTGCGGCCACAGATTTGATGATTGTGTTTATTAAAGGACATCTCTAAAAACTCATTTTTTTATTTAACCTCATCTTTATTCCCCTCCTAAAGAGGGGAAAAGGTAAGTTTTTAGAGATGCCCTAAAATCTACCTCTTCCGATTAAATAAAGTCTGTAATTGTGTAAATACCTTACTCATCTGGTTAACGCACCCTTACTCAGCCTTGCTTATTTCACACCCGACGTTGCTGTAATTAGTTAGCATTCTTTGCAGGCAAATGCAATTTGATTATTGAGAATCAAAATTAAGTAATCCTCAGTCAAGCCAATGGCTCCATCGATCATTGCAAGGTTACTAAGAAATATCATCGGTGCAACGAAAATATTTTTAATCCCAGGAAATCATCGGGTATTCAAGAAAACAGAAGCTTCCAATTACTTGTTTAAATTATTCGCTGATACTCCTTTGGTTTACTTGATTTAAAAAAGAAGATTAAGATAAATTTTATGACAACAGAAATCACTTATATACAGACGTTTAAATTTTTAATGGTTTATAATCGAAGAAATGCTCCACCGCAGTTTTCCACATTTTGGTATGCATGGCATAGTTGTTGTTTTCCGGGTTATCGTACCTATTCTAAACACGGATATACCAATGGTTAGGAAATATCCAAAAATTAATTGAATGATAAAACACTACATTTTCGAACATTCATTAACAAAAAAAAGTACATTATGAAAAAGACAATCGCAACAATTTGCCTATCCGGTTTTGCAATATTTGGTTTATCCTCAATGAAGGATATAACAGCTTCGGGTATTAGTGGAAAAGTAACACCAGTGGAAGGTGTTGAAACTGTTTGGGCTATTAAAGGAACGGATAGTTTAAAAACGACTGTTAGTACAGAAGGTGCATTCACCCTGGAAGTGGCACCTGGAACCTGGAAATTGGTTGTAGCTGCAAAAGCACCTTACCGCAACGCAGAAGTTAAAGAACTGGTTGTAACGCCAGATAACACCACAGATGTTGGTGAAATCAAACTGGACAAATAAGTATATTAGAATCTTACAATCATTTAATACCCCAGTACATTTTATAATATTCTATAAAATGGCTGGGTATTTTTTTGCGCTTTTCCATGAAAATAAAAGACGGAGGCGAAATATCCCATTGTGGCGGGTGGCTAAAAAAGGAACTGACAATTTAAAAGAATTTACAACCATTTTTCCTCATTTTTAAAATTAAAAAAAGGCCGGCTCAACCAAGAGACGGCCTTATAAGTGTTAGATGCCAATGTTTATTTCACAATTACTTTCACAAAAGTTACGGCTTTATCGGGTCCCGTTACCTCCAGTTGATAAATACCAGCGATCATTTTGTAATCCGGCTGAATCTGCTCCATTGAAGTGCCGGGTGCATGGTTGATTGTTTTACTTAAAATGGTTTGACCACGATTATTTAGCAATCTTACGTTGTAAATACCGGCGTCCATGTTTTTGAATTCTGCACCAATGATACCATCTGTTACCGGGTTGGGATAAATCCGGATACCCGAGGCCTGGTTTCCCATCTTAACCAAAACCGTCCTACTGTAATCATATTTACCATCTGCGCCAATGCTACGGATTCTGTAGAAATTATTACCATTTACCGGATTGGCATCCAACCAGCCATACACTGTACTGATGCGGTTGGCACCTGTTGCAATAGTGGTATTTACTTTGGTAAAAATTACTCCATCTGCACTTTTTTCTACCTCATAAGTTTTGATATTGATCTCATTCTCCACAGTCCATTCCACTGCTATATTACTTGCCTTTTGGTATGCCTTGACTGCTTTAAATGTAACCGGTAAAGTGGTCATTATTAATTGCTTAAATACAATCCTGAACCTGTTTGTTACGGCACTTTTCGGATCTGCAGTAATTACAAAATCAAAAGTGGAGGCAGAACTAACATTCAATGGTGTGCTCAGTTTAGTAAAACTATCTTCCAAAAAGGCCGTCAGTGTTAAATCCAAATTCGTTGGCGTAAACTCAAACCTATACTTACGCTGGGTAGTTCGTGCCAGGTGCAGATAAACCGTATCCTTTTCCGTTAAAAAAGGTCTTCTTTCCACCGATAACAACGTATTGTAACGCATCATCCCCAGGTTTTCATGGATGTTGGTAAACTTCAGGGCATCCTGTATGTCTACTTTATCATTGAACCGGTCATCTGCCTGTAAATAAATACCATCCACCATCAAGGTCGTATTATTTGAATTTACTTGCATCAGGGTTGTTCTGAATGATTCAGTGAGACCTGTTGCAGTTTGAGGACGGAAAAGCGATAGGTTATCATCGGTTGATTTATCAGCTTCTTCAAATACTACAGAAGCTGCACCAGCGTTCACCTGTACAAAAAATGCCTGGCCCGACTGGATATGATTTCGTTGCACAGAAGTGGGCAAACTAATGGGCATAAAATTACCCGTATTACCTAGATCTTCCATCACTACAAATAGTCCCACGTTTCCTAAAGAAGGATCGAAAACATAGAATCTGGAGGGGTTTACATTATTCTTGGTAATTCTTGCAAAGTCAACTGCAGAAGCATAAGGATTACCAATCAAAGCATAGGTACCCACACCGCTGGTGATGTTAAAGGTTTGCGTTCCGGTTTGTAATCTCCCGGTACTGCTCAGCGTTGTGTTATTCATATTGCCGAAAATGGTATTATCCGGAGATCTTCTCCTGTCCCCTCTTACAAATGTATAGTAACCGATGTTAGCCGCAATACCAGGTGTTACTGCATCATCGGAAAGATTACGGGTTCTGGTGTTGCCCACATTTACATAACTGCTTGAATTAGGATTCCAACCCCTCATTGAAAAATTATTAAAGAAACTGTTGTCAAGTCCATTTCCTGTACTTCCGCTCGGTGCCGGCCCTGTTACAAACATGCCTTTTCCGGGTATATAGTTGGTAGGAGCACCTGCCTGCCAGGAATTGAAAATGTTTCCGGTATTGCTAAGTGGCGATGTTACCAGGCGCCAGGAACGGCTCATCGGGTAGTACCTTTCAACCGTAACTTTTCCGGTGGCCGAATATGCTATTGTACCACTCACCTGTCCTACCCTTGCTGTGGTTGCAGCAATAGACCTTAATATCAGGGTATCATTAATAGTAAGTGTGCCTGCTGCGGGTGACAATGTACCATAAATGGCTGTTTTAGTTGTAAGCGTTACGGTTGATCCGGCACCATTGATATTTAGGTTTTTAAGCGAATTAGTAACACCATCTATCGCTTGATCAAAATTGATGGTTGTAACACCCCCCGCTGCATTGTTTGTTAAAGTGGAGGCAGCGGAACCTTTAAATATGCCCGCCCCGGTGAGTGCTCCAAAGTTGGTGAAATCCTGGCCGTTTAAATCCAGCGTAGTACCTGCTTGCAACACTACGGAATTACTGACTGAGGCAATCGTTAACTGAGGCATTCTTGGTGCTGATGTTGGTATCAATACATTAGTTACCGTAATAGGAACAGCTCCACACGACCAGTTATTTGCGTTGGACCAATTGGTACTGATAGCCCCCGTCCAGGTATTAACACCGGAAGTTAATGTTCCGGTAGCCGCTGCAATGCCACATGATCCTGTTGCATTTATAGTAAAATTAAAAGTACCCGATTGTGTAGGTGTGCCGCTGATTGTAAATATGCCTGCATTGAACGTACCAGTTATTCCTGGTGGCAAACCTGTTACATTGGCATTGGTTGATACTCCCCCCACACTGTAAGCAATGGTAAACATTGGGCTACCCACACAGAATGACTGGTTAGCGTTGGCGGTGGTAAGTGTTAAGGATGTTAACGCATTTATAGTTATTGTACCGGTTATTTGCGCCGCAGATGCATTACAATTACCCGATGTAGTAATGGTATAATTGAAAACACCTGACTGGGTTGGCCTACCACTGATGGTAAAGAAGCCACTGTTAAACACGCCGGCTACACCAGCCGGTAAGCCACTTACACCAGCCCCTGTGGCGGTTCCGCCGATAGCATAGGTGACACTGCTGATGGATGCGTTGAAACAAATAACCTGGGCCGTATTACCGGAAAAACTGGAAACAGTTTGTGTTTGTGCTATGATGGTACCTGTTGCAGTAGCTGCATCACAACTACCCGTTGTGGTAATTGTGTAATTAAAAGTTCCTGAAACTGTAGGCGTACCACTGATGGTAAATGTGTTTCCCGATCTAGCCATATTTACTCCGGCGGGTAATCCCGTAACCGTTGCATTGGTAGCTGTGCCGCTGATGGTATAAACAATATTTGTTAGTAATCCGTTTCTGCAACCTGTTTGTACACTGTTACCCGAAGTAAGACCGATCCTTTGATTTACAACGGTGATAACACCGGTTACTGTCACCGGGTTACAGGTTCCCAATGTAGTAATGTTATACACATAACTTCCCGGAACGGTTGGTGTACCGCTAATGGTTAAATTGATACCGTTATAAAATGAAGTTACGCCTGTTGGTAATCCTGCTACTGTTGGCCCTGTTGATCCACTACCAACCGAATACACAATATTGGATAAAGGCGCATTGGCACAAACTGTTTGACCATCTGTACCCGGCGCAGATAACAACGTGATAAATGTGGATAAAGTACTAAAAGATATATCATCCAGTGCAAAGTCATTACCACCTGCTGCGGGGTTAAGGTTGATGATTCTTATAACAGCAGTAGTTGCACTGGCAGACGACCAGGTTGGAGTGCTGTAAAAGCGCACCCAGTTATTGATATTAACAGTTGCATTGCTGTTTGGCTTGGGTGCAATATCCAGATCAGCAATTGTTCCCACCGCAACACCGTTTACTTCAAACTGCAATCGGGCAGGTGAGCCAGGATTGAGATTCATTCCGTAGGCACTAAAATAATAATTGGTATTGGGTATGACAGCCACAGTCTGCTGCCAAATGGTTCGTTGCCTGGCAGGGGTTCCAATGAGTGTAGTACTACCATTGATAAGCATAAAATTACCTGTTTGAGCTGAAGTGGTATGCTCTCTGCCAAAAAAAGCAGGGTGATAGTTTTGTCCGCTGGTACCAACCGCATAAGTACCTTCGGGCACCAATTCGCTATTGCCAGCAATATCAGCTCTAAAGTCATATTCTGTAAAGAAACCCATATTACCCGCAGAAAAATCGCCATTGAAAACTAATTCTACTGATACATTTATTGTAGAAGAAGCCGAACAACCTGTTGGATAAGTTGCAGTTACACTATAAACACTTGCGATATCTACATCTATTATAGAACCTGTTTGTCCATTATTCCAAAGGAAAGTAGCACCTGCTGGCGTAGAGGTGGCTGTTAACCTAACCTTGCCTGCTACAATACAATAATCGGCTTCCAATGTAATAACAGGCAATGGGTTTACTGTTAAAGTACTGGTTGCAGACCTTGAACAACCTGCAGCATTTGTTACGGTTGCTGTATAAACCACCGTTCCCGCTGCTATTGGTTTGGCATGTACCGTTGTTAAGCCTTGTCCTGCATAGGCGATCGTTGCAGCAGCATTGGTAAATAAATTAGTCGCAGGTGACCATACAACTGCTGTATTGGCTGTAAGGGTTTGAGTGCCACCCTGGCAAAAACTTGCTGTTACGGGTGATACCACCGGAGCAGACGGCAAAGCATTCACTGTTACAACTACTGCTTTAATGTCGATACATCCAGATGAAGAGACACCTCTTATGAAATAGGTACCGGCTATTGCTGCAGATGGTGTTGCATAAGTCGTGGTAGCAGCCGCATTGGTCCAGTAACTAAGTGTTAAACCAGTAGTTGAACCAGCGGTGACTGCTGCCGCTGTTATGTTAACGGTAGCTGGTGAACATACCGCTGGAGGTGTGTTTATTACGACCGTTGGAATAGGATTTACCGTAACAATTACGGGATCAATATCAAAACATCCGGCCGCTGTGGTGCCTTTGATAAAATAGGTGCCGGCGATTGCTACTGCTGGCGTTGTATAAACAGTTGTAGCCGCTGCATTTGTCCAATAAGTGTAAGTAATTCCTGCGGTAGAACCGGCTGTAACTGCTGCCAGAGTGAGATTAGCAGTTAACGGTGAACATACTGCGGCAGGATTCGTGATCACTACATTTGGGGAAGGATTTACCGAAACTGTTACCGACTTTATATCAAAACATCCGGCTGCTGTATTACCCCTTATAAAATAGGTACCTGCACTGGCTGTTGCCGGAGTCGCATAAGCGGTAGTAGCGGCAGCATTGGTCCAGTAAGTGTACGTTAAACCTGGGGTAGAACCAGAGGTGATAGCACCAGTAGTTAAATCAACCGTAGCAGGCGAGCAAATAACTGCCGGCGTATTAATAACCACTGTGGGCGAAGGGTTCACCGTTACTGTTACCGGTTGAATATTCTCGCAGCCTGCTGTTGTAGTTCCTTTAATAAAATAAGTTCCTGTAGTGGCCGTATTTGGAGTGGTATATGCAGTACTTGCTCCGGCATTGGTCCAATATGTTAATGTATAACCAACAGTAGATCCAACTGTTATAGCTGCTGCTGAAATATTAAGGGTAGCAGGAGAACATACTGCTGCGGGGTTATTGATTATTAGATTTCCGGTTGCATTTACAGTAACCGTGACCGGCTTAATATCTACACATCCTGCTGCATTGGTACCCATAATAAAGTACGTGCCTGCTCCGGCTGTTGTAGGTGTTGAATAAGCGGCTGTAGCCGTTGCGTTTGTCCAATAGGTATAGGTTAAACCTGCAGTTGATCCGGCGGTAATGGCCGAAGCAGTTAAATTAACAGTAGCAGGAGAACAAACAGCCGCTGGATTGCTTACCAATACAGTTGGTAATGCATTGATAGTAATGCTTGCAGATCCTGTTTGCAGTTGAGAACAAGCGGTACCTGCCGCATCCTGCACACTCACCAGGCTATAAGTAAATATATTGGCTGTTGAAGTATTTACCGAAATGGTTGCAATATTTCCAGTTGAGATTATTATTTGATTGGCACCTCCATTTATCCGGTAAGTAAATGTGTAGGGAGCATTGCCGGCAGAACCGGTAAATGTGATATTGGGCTGGATTGCATTTTGGCAAACCGCCATAGTTCCGCTAATGGTTGCAACCGGCAATGGATTTACCGTTACGGGTCTAACTGTTGCAGAAGCAGCATTGCAACCAAAGGCGTCAGAATAGTTAACACTGATGGATCTAGCGCCAGCGCTATTCCAGGTTACGGTAGCAGTATTGTTTGTGGCGGTGCCACCACTTGTAATGGTACCTCCTGAAATTGTCCAGGTGTAATCAGCTTTTGCGGCTTCTGTTGTGTAAACATTGCCGGTTGAATTTAAGCATACATTCGACGGACCCGAAATTGTTGGAAGAGCGCTGCTTGGCGCATTTGCTACAGATGCAGATGTTGCACCCACACAGCCATTGCTGTTACTATAATTTACCGTGATATTTTTAGCGCCTGCTGCCAGCCATGAAATCGTGATGGTATTTGAATTGGATGTTCCGCCACTGGTAACGGTCCCATTAGTGACTACCCAGTTGTAATTGAGTTGTCCTGCTTCGGTAGTATATACGTTTCCGATAGAACCCTGGCAAATAGGATTTGGACCTGTGAGCGTTGGAACCGGTAATGGATTTACAGTGATTGTTCTTGTTACGGATGATGTACAGCCGTTGCCATTGGTAAAACTATACGTAATAATTGAAGTTCCTGCTGAAACTCCGGTTACAATTCCTCCGGCACTTATGGTAGCAACACCAAGCGTGCCGCTGTTCCATGTTCCACCGGTTGTTGTATTGGACAAAGTAATACTACCGTTGGCACAAACTGAATTGGCACCTGCGATAGCAGTCAACACAGGAAGCGCATTCACAGTTATTGTTTTAGAAACAATTGTAATGCATCCGCTACCATTGGTAACGGTGTAACGAATGTTAACAGTTCCTGCATTTATACCGGTAACTACTCCTGCACCATCTACACTTGCACCCAGGCTATTACTGCTGCTCCAAACACCGCCGGCGGTTGCATTATTTTGCGAAATAGTTTGTGCGATGCATACACCCGAAACGCCGGTGATGGCAGCCACAACTGGAAGCGCATTCACAGTAAAGCTTAGGGTACTTGCATTTGAACAGTTATTCGCATTTGTTACTGTATAGCTAATGGTTACCACACCAGCGGCAACACCCGTTACTACGCCGGTTGAACTAACAGTAGCGAAAGCCATGTTACTGCTTGCCCATAATCCTCCGGTGGTGGTGGTTGATAAAGTGCGGGTACCATTCACACATACATTCGCTGTTCCGGTTATAGCAGCTACAACTGGCAAAGGATTAACGGTGAAAGCAGACGAAGTATAAACGGAACGACAGTTGGTTGAATTGGTTATTTCTACGGATACAATATTACCGGTAGCTAAAGTAGTATTTGTGTAAATATTAGTTGCGCTATTCTGAACGGTTGAACCATTTAACATAAACCGATAACCGGTAAAACCGAAACTTGCGGTAAAAGTTGCTGTTGAACCAGCACAAATAATGAAATCATTATTGGCAATACCTGAATTTTCTGTTACTACCAGTGTGCCAACCGGCAAGCTGTTTACGGTTATTAACTGGCTGTTAAAGATGGTGCTGCAACCATTGGAGTTTGTTACATTTACGGTAACCGTTACGCCATTTGCTAAACCTGCATTGTTGTAAATATTGGAAGCTCCGGACTGAACGGCAGTACCATCTAGTCTAAAGACATAATTGCTGAATCCGGCAGTTGCAGTGAATGTTACATTCGTTCCCTGGCAAATGGTAATTGCAGATGCTGCCAATATCCCCACAGGCAAAGGATCAACGGTGATTTGCACCTGGTTAACAACTGCATCACAACCATTTGAATTGGTTGCGACTACAGTGATGATATCATTATTCGATAAAGTAGAACTACTATAAGTATTTAACAAACCGCTTAATTGTGATATACCATTTACTTTAAAATTGTAATTATCAAAGCCGGCACTGGCTATAAAGTTTACTGTTGAACCAGCGCAAATTCGGTTGTTATTTGCCGTACCCGAGTTTTCAGTTGCGGTTAGTGTTGCTGTTGGCTGATCGTTTACTATTATAAATATTCCAGGATAAGTTGAAGAACAACCCGCTAAATTGCTAACATCCACAGTAACTACAGATGCGTTGGCCAATGTTGTCGTACTAAAAGTATTGGCGGCACTAAATGCCTGCACAATGGTGCCATTTATTTTAAACTGGTAGGATGTACCACCTGTTGCGGTAAATATAATTTGATCGTTTTCGCAAATGATATTAGCTGGCGTTGAAAGTGTTCCGGCAGGCAATGTATTAACAGTAATGGCAATGGGCGCAGAGGTTGAATTACATCCAAATACATTAAAAACATCCACAGTTACCGCAGCAGCGTTGGTTAATACATTGCTGCTAAATGTAGCAGCGGTGCCGCTTTGAACAGTAGCACCATTTACTTTGAATGCATAGCTGGTTCCGCCACTAGCCGTAAAGTTGATGGTTTCGCCCGGGCAAATACTTGTTTTATCAGCGATAAGTCCTGCTGACGGTAAAGTATTCACTGTAACGGCTGGAGCTGTAAAAATGATCGAACAACTGTTTGAAAAGACTTCAACGGTTACAACTTCGCCACCTGTTAAAGTGGAGCTGTTATAATTGGCAGATGTTCCGTTTTGAACAATACTACCGTTTACTTTAAAAACGTATCCGGCGAAACCTCCCGGAGTTGAAAAAGTAACTAACGAACCAAGGCAGATACTGGTAGCAGATGCCGATAACCCTCCGGTTGCAACCGCCCTTACATTGATAGCGCCACTTGCTGTTGGATTTGCACAAGGCCCCGTGGTGGTTACCGTATAATTGAAAGTACCGAATGCGGTGGGTATTCCACTAATTGAGAAAACTCCGGCAGCAAAAGATCCGGTAACACCCGCAGGCAAACCAACTACGGTTGCTCCTGTGCCACCGCCTCCAATTGCGTAGGTAATATTAGCCATTGCGGTGTATCCACAAGTATTTTGGTTGGTAGTAGCTACCGCAGAAGTTAAACCAATGGTTGAATTCTGATTGACAGTAATCGTTCCGCTTGCCGACGGTCTTACGCAAGGGCCGGTAGTTGTAATGGTATAATTAAATATCCCAATCGCAGTTGGAGTTCCGCTAATGGTAAGTACTCTCGAACCTGAATTATAGCTTCCTGAAACACCTGAAGGCAAACCAGTTACGGATGCACCGGTTCCACTTCCTCCAACCAGGTAAGTGATCGCAGTAAAGGCCGAAGTTACACACCTTGTCTGAGCGTCTGTACCCGCCGCCGAGGTCAAGGCTATTGTGCCATCGGCATTTACGGTAATCGTTCCGGTAAGTGAAGGATTGATACAAAGCGATCCGGTGGTGGTCACCGTATAGTTGAAAGTACCAGCCGCTGTGGGTGAACCGCTAATGGTGAAAACTCCTCCGCTAAAAGAAGTAGTTAAACCAGCCGGCAAGCCCGTTGCAGTGGCACCTGTTCCTGCACCTGCTATGGGATATGTAATGTTGGTAATCGCGTTATTGATACACCTGGTTTGTATATTAGT
>Ga0105045_10002861_pt1 | contig 14668 bp, 9 predicted proteins | sample MAT02_FD_78089 | JGI IMG/M metagenome (GOLD analysis project Ga0105045, IMG submission 78089) | Freshwater microbial communities from Lake Fryxell liftoff mats and glacier meltwater in Antarctica - MAT-02 (megahit assembly) | ecosystem: Environmental > Aquatic > Freshwater > Ice > Liftoff...
AAGTAAGTAAATCGTGTCATGTCTTTAGCGTGAAAAGTTTAGTTAAAAAAAAGGTGATTGCTTCGCACTGCTATATCTACCCAATAAGCAACCTTTCACATCATTGCATCATAGTCGCTTTTCAAATTCCTTCGCTTCTTGTATTGTCATGTTCGATCTTTCAGGGTCGCACAATCTTATGCTTTTTTGATCGCAGGGAGAATATAGATCCTAAAATTGTGATAGTTTTGCTCTCAACTTCGATTATGGCTTTAGCTTTACGCCAATACGGGGGCAACGGCATAAGAATATACACTTGAACCTCCAAGTATTTTCATATCTGATATTTTGAATAGTGTCCTGGCCATCAATTGTAGAACTACCCTTACAGTCAAGTGTGTAAGCTCCAATTAACTTTGATGTGCTCAGAATCGTGCTAATATAGGTATTGATTTTGGCAAAATAATAATTGTATTTAGATATATTATTCTTCTCTTTGCAACTATTTAGTGTAATAAAAAGAAAGGAGAAATAATAACTATTTTAATATCCATATCTAGCATCAGTTTGTTTTATCATGTTTCACTCATAAATATACGAAAGCTAGTTAATAAGAAACTTCGTTTTTGATAGTAAACAGCCACACTTTTACGCTCTTGTAGCCATTACTAGAGAGAATTTTTAGAATGAAGGATAAACCGATATTAAAATATTTACAAGATAACGATATTTATTTTGATGAAAGGCTGCTATTACAATAAACAAAAATACCAGAGTGGCTAAAAATATAATAAATGTGATGAAAACAGCAGAATAATAGAGTAAATAACTTACTCCATTTTCTCCATTAGCCTAGCGGTGATTTTGAGAAACTCTGTTTCAGAGATCAGACCGACTAGCTCATCACCATTTACTACTGGCAGACAGCCGATCTTATGTTCTTTCATTAATCTCATGGCTGTAAGTATGTTGGTGTTTTGAGTGATTGTTATAGGTTTATCGATCATGATATCAGAGACGATGCCAACTTTTTTGGAGGTACGTTTATTGATATAATGTCTCAGTAGCAATCTTGCAGTTACGAGACCTACGAGTTTGCCTTTACTGTCTTCTACAGGAGCATATCGAAGTGTATTCCAGTCCATAACTTCTGCTACTAAATCTACCAAGTCATCTTTTTGTACTGTATATAAGTCAGTAAGCATAAACTCTGAGACAACTAAATGAGTAGGACGGTACATTTTTAGATCATTGAGATCAGGCAGTTCCCACTCGTGTACTGGTTTATTTGATTTTTGGTTTTCTATCATAGTTGCTGTCAATACACTGAGTGCTTCATCTATGCTACTGTTTTCACTTAGTTTAGTAAACGCTCTTAGCATCCACCTAGCGCCATTCATGTGTTTATCCGCACGTTGCTGTATAACTCCCAAGTATTTGTCTATATCAGCAGGATTGACATTTCTGGATTCTAGTCCTTTGCGAGCTATAGGTATCAGCTCTCTAACCAGATCAACAGCAGCGACTTTGCGGTCCTCGAACCACGTGAATTTAGAATCAACACCAAACTTAGCTGCCTTGCCGAAGTTATCTCTTGCATCTACGAAAGACATTTTGGTACGGATATCATCTACCTCTAGTGACATGCCTATCATAGCACCGAGCCAGAAAGTAGCATTAGCAACTTCATCGAGCACAGTCGGTCCAGCAGGTAGGATTCTATTTTCGATTCTTAAGTGCGGTTGCCCGTTCTCACTGATACCATAGCAAGGGCGATTCCATCTATATACTGTACTGTTGTGTACCTGAAGCGCTCTAAGCTTGGGAACTTGACCAGCTTTGATTACAGCGAGAGAATCTTCCTCTATATCGCTGCTGAGGAGTACTCTGAATCTAGCGATATCCTCTTTATATATTTCGAGTATAGAGTTGTGCAGCCAATCTCTACCGAAGCTTACCCTCGGACTGCGCTCACGCATGTGGTCGTGTGTGGTACGTGTATCTAACGATTGCTGAAATAAGGCAATCCTAGTTTCATGCCACAGTCTCTTACCGAATACGATAGGACTATTGGCAGATATTGCCATCACTGGGCCAGCTAATGCTTGAGCGATGTTGTACATTTTTACAAAATCTTCGGGTTCTACCTGTAGATGCACCTGAAAACTCGTGTTGCTTGCTTCTAACAATGGAGAATCATGCTTGACGAGTAACTCATCTATACCCAGAATCCTGAGTTCATAAGATTGGCCTATGAGTTGCTTGTTGAGGGCTTCCATGAGTGCATAGTATCTCTTTTTGGGTGTGAGGTTGTCCATGTCTAGGTGATACTTGCGGAGTGTAGGCAAGATCCCTGTCAAAACTATTGAAGTATTGAACCCATCTAGTACTTCTTGTATTTTTTCGAGCTTGGTTCGATTTTCTGTTTCTAGATCCGAAAAACAATCGCCGGTCAGCTCCTTGGGATCTATGTTAGTCTCAAGGTTAAACTTGGCTAATTCTGTCTCCACCCAAGGATAATGCTGCATCAGCTCTAATGCTTCCATAGCAATCAAAGAAGGTTTAAAGGTGTTATTATCCACCATGACCATCTCTTGTTCTGCACCTATCCTAGTGATCCCAGACTCAAAAAACTTATTTTTAATCATATACTCGAGTGCACTCACATCATTAAGCAACGCCTTAACGAATTTTTGCATTTGCCTTTGATCATCCACTGAAGAAACTCTTTGTTCGCCCATGTTTTGGTACTTTAATTGTTATCGCTATTTTAACCACTTTTCTGAACCATCAACAGGATGCTGATAACAGAAATTCTAAAATTTTGTGCAAGATACTTTAGTGTTTGCGAAAATACTTAATTATATGTAAAATATTTTTTCAGTTTCTAAATTTTCTTCTTTTATAGATTACTCTAAATGTAACTAAGTGACAACTTATACGTATGATTACTGGTTGTAATAATGGTCTATTCTTATATTTTCGGCAGCATAGGTTTCCACATAACGAGTGCACTATAGCAATAATTATTGATTATTACATTCAACTAAATTTTTTATTTTTGAAGTTTTATACAGTAGATACCTTTAATTTTTTAAAAAAGTTGACTTTTTGGAGGTTGCTCAATGCTGCGCAGCTTTATATTTCTTTTTATGTCACCCAGTGGAAAAAGAAGCCTATACAATGGGGACAACCCATGACCATATCTATAGAGCCTACAACGGCTTGTAACCTGAAATGTCCCGAATGTCCGAGTGGATTACGCAGTTTTACACGTGAGACGGGTAATTTAAAAGAAGATTTTTTTAGAAAAACTATAGACGAATTGCAACAGCGGTTAATCTATCTGATATTTTATTTTCAAGGCGAACCTTACATAAATCCTAAGTTTTTGGATATGGTAAAGTATGCTTCCGACAAAGGCATTTATACGATTACTTCTACCAATGGACACTTCTTGAATGATGAAAACGCCAAAAAAACAATAACCTCAGGCTTAGATAGGCTGATTATTTCTGTAGATGGCACTACGCAGGAAGTATATGAAAACTATCGCAAAGAAGGAAAACTAGCAACCGTCCTCCAAGGCGCAAAGAATGTAGTCAAATGGAAAAAAGAGATGAAGTCTAGTACTCCTCATATCATTTTTCAGTTTCTAGTGGTTAAGCCCAATGAACATCAGATCGCTGACGTATATCGTCTTGCCGATGAAATAGGAGTAGATGAAGTGAAGCTTAAAACGGCTCAGGTCTATGACTACGAAAACGGAAATGAACTCATTCCGACCATAGAAAAATACGCTAGATATAAGAAAAACGAACAAGGAAAGTATGAAGTTAAAACAGAGCTCCTCAACCATTGTTGGAAGCTTTGGCACGCATGCGTCATCACGTGGGATGGGATAGTAGTGCCGTGCTGTTTTGACAAAGACGCTACCCACAAACTTGGAGACCTCAAAACGATGTCTTTCAAAGAACTGTGGCAAAGTCCAAGCTATTATAATTTCAGAAGCAAACTACTCCAAGGTCGTAATCAAATAGATATCTGTACTAACTGTACCGAAGGTTGCAAGGTTTGGGCTGAATAGTAAATAAGAATTATTATCTCAGCTTACACTGCACTAAGCGTATTTATTAAATTTACTCACCACATGCTTAAATATAAAAGTGGATTTAGTCGCCCACAGACTCAACTTATAGCTAAACCATGCAAAAGGTGGCGCAAAAAATACATCTACTGAATAGTGTACATGCTGCATCATCAGCATCGCACCCACTATCACCGCAAATATAAATAAAATCGTTTTTAAAATCTTGTTTTCTAAAAGCAGACCTATCAACACCAAATTAGCTGTGTGCCCAGAAAAAAATAAATCTTTATTTAGCCTATTGCCTGCATAAAATAGCTCTTCGATCACGGGATCAGTTAGTGAAATGATCGTAATAGGAGGATCTAGTGGAAAAAGATACAATGTCATCGTCCTAAATAAACAGATAAATATAGTTGCATATAGTACTTCTACTGCCTTCTCTGGAAGTCTAAACAAATACACTTGCCCAGCAAAAATAGGTATCAATGTCAATGTACTGATATATTTACTCAAATCAATGGGTGTAATGTAGTTTAAAATAAAATCATTTAATACAGGAGCAGACCTTGTCTCATTCCAAACCATGAATTGAGCAAAGCTATAAAGTAATAATAACGTAAATGCTGCAAGCAATACAAATCTTACTACATTACTTCTATATTGTAAAAATGATGACCAATTAACCGCTGTCATATTTAACTCTATTTTATGCGATTTTAAAAAAAGTTAGCAAAATTACTTCTTTTAGGTTTAAATCATAGGTTTTAAACTGAATTATATACCAAAACGATATTCAAACACTAACATTTAATAAGATTTTAAGTAATTGAGTCTATATTTATGTAATTTAAAAAAAAATATTGATAAAATTAGTATAAATTATTCTAAATACTTTTATCTTTGCGGCTTCAAACAGAATTGACCCATGGTGTAATGGTAACACATCGGTTTTTGGTGCCGCCTTTCTAGGTTCGAGTCCTAGTGGGTCAACAAAAAAAAGACTGTAAGTTTTCTTACGGTCTTTTTTTTATCATACTTTTTCACTTTTCACGATATGCATATATTCCGTCTGTGCATTCTTAAAGGATTTTTAGCTAAAAACATATTTTGGAAGTTAACCAATTTAAAAAAATACTCATCATTAGGTTTTCTTCGATAGGAGATATCGTCCTGACTACGCCTATTATCCGTTGTATTAAGCTTCAGACAGGTGCAGAAGTCCACTTTCTAACTAAGCCTGGTTTTCAAGACTTACTAAAGCCCAATCCATACATTGATAAATTTCATATCCTTCACGATACCGTAAGTGCCACCGCACCTAAGCTCAAAGACGAAAATTACGACTTGGTCATCGACCTTCAAAAAAACATAAAATCTAGGTACTTATGCGTTTTGCTTGGCGCAAAGATGATCACTTTTGACAAACTTAATATTGCTAAATGGATTGAAGTCAATCTCAAAATGTCCGTATTGCCCAAAGGAAAGCATCTAGTAGATAGGTATTTTGACAGCTTACGCAAAATCAATATCTCTAATGATGGAGAAGGCCTAGACTTTTTTATCTCTACCGAAGATCGAATGGAAACCCTCAAACTAACCAATGGATTGCAATATAATGTCCTCGTGCTAGGTGCTAATTATTATACCAAACGAATCCCACTGTCAAAGTGTGAGGAAATCATCCATAACGCTACCTCGACCATCGTACTGCTAGGTGGCAAAGATGTACTAGAAATTGCAGAAGCGTTAAAATCAAAATTCCCAAGCAAAGTCATTAATCAATGTGGTCAATTATCGCTAGGCAAAAGTGCTGCTTATATAAACTATGCTGATGCGGTCATAAGTGGTGATACCGGGCTGATGCATATAGCCGCAGCTCTCAAGAAAAAAATGTACGTCATCTGGGGCAATACTATTCCTGACTTCGGTATGTACGCCTACTATGGTCAAAAAAGTGAGGTAAAATCCATCAATCTAGAAGTCAAAAATCTTAGCTGCCGTCCATGCTCTAAGCTAGGATATGACCGCTGCCCAAAAGGCCACCTCAAGTGCATGATGGAAAATGATGTCTCAGTTATCCAGATATAAATTTTGCTATTATCTCAGATCAGTTGTTGTGAGGAGCTCTATTTCATTGAGTGTGTTGTTCATCGATTGTAGGATAGAAAGTCGATTGAGTTCTGCATTCTGAACCGTGATCTGTACTGTTCTGTAATCAAATGAAGTGATCTGACTCAGGCTAAAACGTTCTTTTGCTTCATTGAGGTTAGTGGTGGCATTTGTAATTTGCTTTTCAGCTACTTGATATTGGCTAAGGGCAAAATTGTAGTCATTGATGAACGTTTGTAGCTGATTGCTCAGTATTAGTGCAGATTGATCGTAGATTATCGCTGCTACGTCTTCCCTTATTTTTCCGATTTGAACATTTTTTTTATTGACCATGCCATCATATAGTGTGTATTGGAATGTTAGTGCTATATTGGAATTGATAACATTACCGAATGTCAATGGCACTTCTGTCCCTGTTCTGGGATTAATACCTATAAATTTATTGGCGTTTTCCTGTGCACCTATACCGAATCCTAGATTTAGAGTAGGCTTAAGTGCTGCCGCTATGATTTCAGTATTGGCTTCAGCGATTTTACGGTTTACTAATAGTTGTTGGAGATTGAGGTTGTTGGTCGTTAGGGCTACTTTGAGGCTCTTAGGATCTAGCAACGCAATGTTTTGACTTAGTCCATCTGTCAAAACATAACGCTCTACACTGGTGTCATTCATAGTGTTTTTTAGCTGCACCATAGCGTTGGCGTAAGCTCTATTTTGCTGAATCAGGCGTATAGAATCCGCAAAAACTGCATCCTGAAGCGTCCTTACGTCTATACCGCGGAGCTTTCCATATTCTAATCCTGCTTTGCCGTATTCTAGTCTGTCTTTAGATAATTTTATGGATTCTGCGATGATATTGATGCTTTGATTGATGATCAAAACATTATAATAAGCATTTTTGATATTGCGCTTTGTCTCTAGCGTAGCGAGGTCTTTATTGATGAAACTTTGTGATTCATTTAGGTCTTGTTGTCTTTTAGTGGCATCTACTCTACCTCCCGTGAGTAGTGGATATATGATAGAGATATCAGCGCCTGCACTAGCTTGATAAAACGTACCGTTAAGGAAACTTGCAGGGTTGTTGTTTCTCGAGAGGTTTTGAGGCAGATTACCATTTAGGATGATTGTAGGCACCCTGCCTGCTCTAGCCCATGAGTTAGAGAGCTGATCTATATACATCTCTTTTTCTCTGATTTTAATCTGATAGTTGGCATCTAGTCCTCTTCCTATCGCATCTTGGAGACTTAATGGAGTTTGAGCTGTGAGGCTTTGGGTGAACCCCAAAAAAGAAAATACTATTAATATATGTTGAAAATTCATGGATAAAAGATTACTGATTAATACTGCTTTGCACATCTAAGCTATGACTAAAAAATATTTTGGCGGCAAGCCAGAAAATATATCTAACTGTTAAAAAACTGACGGCTGACTCGATGGTATAAAGCTAAAATTGGTACTAAATATTATTGATAAAATACAAAATGCGCTATGAAACTATACTTGTGATCTTGATGGCTGCAAAAATGATACCTCCGAGCAAAACCAAAGCAATCAACGCTCCTATGAGATAGATGCTCACATTTTGAACTCTAAGGGCGTAGGCTGGCTCGACTTCTTCTTTTGAGAATACTCTTCCCTCCCAGTATCCGATGGCATGTCTCTTGATCCTGTTGATAAGTACTAACATGGACGGTAAGAATAATAGCATCAAAAATGTAGAAATAACCAATCCTGATGCTACAGAAACGGCCATTGGTATCAGGAACTGTGCTTGAAGACTTTTTTCGAGTACGAGAGGTGCTAGACCTGCGATGGTCGTAATGGAAGTCAGAAGTATAGGTCTAAACCTAGTGCTTCCAGAATCTATCACCGCCTCATCAAACGGCATACCTGCTTTGATCTTTTCGTTAAAGGCCGTTATAAATACCAGTCCATCGTTAATCATCACACCTATCAAAGCAATCACACCGAGGACTGAGAAAAAACTAATCGGCAACCCTACCAAGTAATGACCCATCGCTACGCCTATGAAACCAAATGGGATCAGAGAGAACAGTATCAAGGTCTGACTCACAGAGTTAAATGTCAATACTACGATAAAAAACATAATCAAAAAGATAAGCGGCATCACTTTTTTGAAAGACGCAGCGGTTTTTGCTTGCTCTCTGTCCTGTCCTTCAAAACCTACATTAACGTTAGGGAAGTCTTTGAGAATCTCAGGCAATAAACTAGATTTGATATCAGATGTGATGTCACTTACAGATGAGTTGTCACTAGCTAGATCTGCCTCTATACGCGCTTCTCGCTGTCCGTCTATATGATTGATATTGATAATGCCTCTAGCGATCTCAAAAGTAGCTAACTGACTGAGTGGAATCGTCTGCCCGCTTGGGCTTCTGATGCGCATATCTTCTAGTTTTGAGAGATTAGAGCGATCTTCTTCCGAGTATCTAACCCATACTTTGACTTCATCTTTACCACGTTGCAGTCGTTGCACCTCACCACCAAAGAATCCTTGTCGCACCTGACTGACTATATCTCGAAGCGTAAAACCTAGATTGTAAGCCTCTGGTTTGAGGTTGATTTGTACTTCTTTGAGCCCTTCCTTATTGTTATCTACGATGTCTTTGAGTTCTGGAATTTTAGCTAATCCTGCTTTTACAGCGATGATGGCTTCGTTAAGTTCCTTCTTGTCAGCACTCAGTAAAGAGATAGATAATGGCTTGCCAAACGGACTGCCACTATAGAATGTCAATGATTCTGCTTCTAGTATCGGGCCTAACTCTTCTCGGATCTTATTCATGATCTCTCGTGCGCCTAGGTCGCCTCTTGCTTCTCCATCTAACAATGTCATATCTAGTTTTGCAATATTGCTGGCTGGACCTATATTTTTTTGCATTTTGATGATCGGCTTATTTTCACCACCATAGACATCCTTACTAAACTGATCATTGACACGAATCGCTACACGCTCTATGCTATCTGCAAGACTTTTGGTGATAGATTCTCGTGTACCTGAAGGCAATTGTAAATCTATGAAGAAGTTGTCTCTCGGTAGGTTAGGAAAAAACGTACCCTTGATCAATCCACCTCTAAATGCTCCTATCACTATAAACAACAGTACCACAGTAGTCATCACGGCAGGTATCGGATATCTAATAGCTTTGTGTAATACGGGTAGGTAAAATGTTTTCTTAAACTTGATCAGTAAGTCGTCTAGTTTTCTATTAAACTTATTTTTGTCGCCCCCTTTGGACATTGCCTTGCTATGGGCTATGTGCGCCGGCAATATAAAGATGCCTTCGACCAACGAAAATAGCAATGAAAATATAACCACGATAGCCATCTCTCTGAATATATCGCCTATCCTCCCGTCCAAGAAAAAGAATGCCGAAAAAGCTACCACTGTGGTCAACACTGCTGATATAACGGCTGGAATCACTTCCATACTACCTTCTAATGCTGCTTTGTAAGGTGGATAACCAGATTCGTATTTTTGATAGATGTTTTCGGCGATTACGATTCCATCATCTACTAAGATACCTATCACGACGATCATACCGAATAGAGATATCACATTGATGGTAATACCAATGGCAGACGCAGCGATAAACATCCCTGCAAAGGATATGGGAATAGACAATGCTACCCAAAATGCCAATCTATAATTCAAAAACATCGCTAAAAACAGTAATACTAAAAACGAACCTATCAATCCGTTTTCTTTCAGCAAGTCTATACGTTGATTGAGTGTGACTGAACTATCTATAATTATGACGGCTTCTACATCGGTAGTTTTGAGGTTAAATTTATCTATGTATTCCCTCATCTGCTCAGTGATTGTGAGCATATCTTCTTCTAGTGTATTTTGGACTTTGATGATGACTGCGGGTTTGCCATTGAGGTAGGAACGTGCGGGCACATCTGCCCACTTATCCACGATATCTGCTACCTGATACAGTCGCACTATGCCACCTTCTGTATTGGATTTGACGATGATTTCATGCAACTCATTGGCATTGTACTTTTTATTGTCCGCCCGAATGAGCAATTCTTCTTTTTCGGCTTTAAGTGTGCCACCTGTCAACTCTAGATTGTAGTTGCGTATGGCGTTAGCTGCCTCTTGGAAGGTGAGGTTGTATTTGCGCAGGTCTGTTTCTCTAAAAGCTATCTCTATCTCTTCTTCAGGAAAACCGCTTATTTCGACTTTTGATATACCTGGAGTTGCTAGTAGTTCAGATTCGACTTGTCTGGCGTATCCCTTTAGCGTTTTTAGATCTACATTTCCCGTAAGGGCAAAATCTATGGCACGACCTAAGTTCTCCTGCTTAAAAGCAACTATAGGTTCCATGTCTATAGGAAAGGAATTGATCCTAGCGATAGCGTTTTTAATATCGTCGAGTACTAGATCTGTTTCGTAGCCTTTGAGGACTTCTATGTTGACACTGCCACTGTTTTCTGAACTGACTGATGTGACACGATCTATACCTGAGACACCTTTTAGATTTTCTTCAATCTTAGTGACGATACCTTCTTCTATCTCCTCGGGTGATGAACCTGGATAGACGATACGCACGGTTATATTGCGGCTTTCTCTTTCAGGAAAATAAGTAGTATTAAGGTTTTTTAGACCCAAAAAACCAAAAATAATGAGTGCAACCATGATAAGATTGCCTGCTATTTCGTTTTTTATAAAATATTCTATGATACTTCTCATTGATGGAGATTTATTATTTGACTAAGGTAGCTTTGACTTTTTGTCCTTCATAGAGACCTGATATCACATCCGTTACGACCATTTGATCCGGCTTAATAGAACGGGTATAAACAGTCTTTGATGAGTTTTTGTAGATGTCTATGGCTTGGGTGGTAAGTACTGAATCTTTGACTACATAAACTGTGTTTTGAGAAGGCATATACTCCTTATCTATGGCTACGACATTGGCTAGTTTTTTGCCATGTACGATGCCTGATAGGTATAATCCTTCTTTTAGTTCTTTGCCTTTGACGTGGATATATATAGGTACATATTGAGTTTTGTCGTCTATCTTGTTACCTATTCTTTTGACTATGCCATCCCATGATTGCGTAGAGGAGTTAGTAGCTAGTTTTACATGCTGTCCTATACTTATATAATTGAGGTCACTAAGGGATATGGGAGCTTCTAGCTCAAATTCGTTGCTGTTGATGATCGTTCCTAACTTTGTGCTAGGTCCTATGAGCATGCCTGTGTAAGCATTGGCTTCAGTCAATACTCCAGAGATTGGAGCTTTAATATAGTATTCTTTCATTCTAGTCTCTAACGACTTAATATTATAATATTGATTATAAATACTTTTTGACGCTACAAAAAACTTCTCTTGGTTATTGCTGACAAGCGGAAGAGGTGCTGTGGTTTTTTCTAAATCAAAACTTAATAAGTAATTTTGCCATTTTTCAAAAGCTTGAGGATAATCAAACTTTAGATCTGGCATGATCTGCGTGATGCTATTGAGCAAGACACTGCGCTGTGATAACAATGTGAATTTTGCTTCTTGGTCGTCTAGTCTAAAGATCAGCTCACCTTTAGTATAGTAAGTTCCTTCTTTGAAAGGCTTAGAGGATTGTTCTATCTGTGCACTTACTTTTGAGAACAAATCTACTTTTTCATACGGAACTAATCGCCCATCGATATTGATTTCGTTTGGCAAGTCGGTACTTATTAGATTGCTCACCTTTACTGATCTGATAGACACTTTGGAAGGAGCGTCAGAGATAGTTGATTTTTTTTGATTGCTCAATTTATGAAAACCAAACATTCCTAGTAATAATATGAGAGCAGTAGCTACTGCTGAGATTTTGACTTTGCGAGACATAGATTTATATATTATATAGTTGATATAAGTTTTGGTATATTAATTTTAGTGTGTTTTTAGTACAAAGTAGCTCTGCTTCAGAGACTACTTCTGTAGCAAAGTTCTCCTCTAGTTCGGCTGCCTCCATCATGGAAGTGATGATAGTATGACCTGCTGGAGTTAACCAAAGTTTTTTTGACCTTTTGTCTTTTGGGTCAGGCTTGCGCATGATTAGTTTTTCTTTTTCTAACGACCTAACCATAGTAGATACATTGCCTTTGTCATTGATCGTATGGATTGCCAGATCTTGCTGACTGATACCATCAGTGTGCAATAGATCTACTAGCAGCCCTATACACGTTACGGGCAAGTGCCCAAAGCCCGCAGCGACCCAATGGTTATGAATCTTTGCCTTTAGTAATTTACCGACTCTGATGGTCAGATAGGTTAGTAAGTATTTTGAGGGTTTGGTTTGTGATTGAATCAATTGTTTCGACTTGAAAAAGTAATGAGTTAAATCCATGGATAGCTCAATAATTAACTAAAACCAAGGTTTGATTAAAACTAGTTGAGAAAACATCTATTCTTAAAAATAGTTGTAAAAACAACTAATAAAGTTTTGGGGTTTTGTTTAATATTAACAACTGTTACATTTTGCAATTACTTTGCTCTAATTTATAAGTATTTTGTTGTGTTTTCACTATCGTCTTACTTCCAAAATGATAAATGTCTAGTTCAAATACATAACCTATCTCTGAAAACTTTACTTTTGCAAAATAAATCCTGACCTATGCAGTTGTTCTCTACCAATAACCCTAAGTATATCGTTGACCTCAAAACGGCGGTGATGCAGTCGCTCGCTCCTGATAAAGGTCTGTATATGCCTGAAAACATACCAGTTTTGCCTCCGCAGTTTTACAGTGAACTAGACAATATGACCCTGCCCGAGATAGGGACGGAAGTAACTGCCGCACTTGTGGGGGATAGTATAGCGAGAATTGATATCGAAAGCATAGTGACCCAAGCCATTAATTTTGCAGCTCCGTTAGTGGTATTAGATGAGCATATCGCAAGCCTAGAGTTGTGGCACGGACCGAGTTTGGCATTCAAAGACTTCGGTGCTCGATTTATGGCACAATTGATGTCCTACTTCATGAGAGGCGAAGACCGCAAAACCACTATACTAGTTGCTACATCTGGGGATACGGGCGGAGCTGTTGCAGCGGGTTTCTACCAGACTCCAGGCATAGAAGTCATCATACTTTATCCATCGGGCAAGGTCAGCCACCTCCAAGAAAAACAGCTCACAACGCTAGGCGACAATATATATGCAGTCGAGGTCGATGGCACATTTGACGATTGTCAAGCCCTAGTCAAAGAAGCTTTTCTAGACGATACACTCAATGAAAAATACAATCTTAGCTCTGCCAATAGTATCAATATAGCGAGGTTGATTCCACAGAGTTTTTATTATTTTGAGGCTTATCGCCAAATCCAAGACAAGTCCAAAAACATAATATTTAGCGTACCTAGCGGCAATTTTGGGAATCTCACGGCCGGCCTAATGGCAAAAAAAATGGGACTCCCTATTCATCACTTCATCGCCGCTACTAATGCCAATGACATCGTGCCACATTACCTAGACACGGGTGTTTATATACCCAAGCCATCTGTGGCAACCATAAGTAATGCCATGGATGTAGGCAGCCCGAGTAATTTCGTAAGGATTCAAAACTTATATGACTTTGATCATGCAGCCATAAGCAGGGATATAAAAGGATATATGCTTAGTGACGCAGCAACGGTGCTAGCGATCCAAGATGCCTACGATAGGTATGGTTACATCACTGATCCGCATGGAGCCATAGGATATCAATCCTTAAAAAATCTAAAACCTAATGAATATGGTATCTTTTTAGAAACTGCTCACCCAGCCAAGTTTCTAGATACGGTCATTGAAGCACTTAATCAATCGATAGACATCCCCAAAGCACTCAGTGCCATTGCCCACAAAACCAAAGTAGCGACAAAGCTATCTACTGATTTTGAAGGATTTAAAGCATACATGATGGGCAGGTAAAAAAGGAAAAAGCCAAATGAGGATATAGAAATCCCTACATCAAAATATCTACCCCAAAAAGGTTACTTCACATATAGAGTTAATAAAAATGTAAAAATATTTTGATAATAATTTGTTAAATGTCAAAAATAGTTTTTATATTTGCATCGATAAAAAAGTTTTTTCAAAATCGATCTACTTTGGCTAAATCCTAACTATTAGTTTCCCAAAACCGATGCTAGCTAATTTAAAGGAAATTATCATTAATACCTAACTACAGCGAGATCACAAATTTTACTACAATGAGTGCAAAATTCAAAAATGAAGTTTTAGTAAATCCTGCCGAAGGAAGGATTTACGTTCCTACTAATTGTACTATTTATGACTTTAATTAATAATAGTCTATCAGCGAGAATAAATTGGGATTTGATTACTATTGATAATAAGATTTCGTCACCAAATCTTAACTGTGTTTCTAATACTGGATTTACTATAGGCAATGCAGTGTTTAGCGCAGATGGGAGCAAGTACGCTGTCATAGATGGCGGCTACTATACCCTCAGAGGGTGGATAAGTGTATTTGATTTTAACCGTTGCACA
>Ga0105045_10002862_pt1 | contig 14668 bp, 12 predicted proteins | sample MAT02_FD_78089 | JGI IMG/M metagenome (GOLD analysis project Ga0105045, IMG submission 78089) | Freshwater microbial communities from Lake Fryxell liftoff mats and glacier meltwater in Antarctica - MAT-02 (megahit assembly) | ecosystem: Environmental > Aquatic > Freshwater > Ice > Liftoff...
TTCCCTCAAAATCCTGCACACCTTTTAATACTTTCACCCACTTTTCATGCAGAAATCCTAAAGGGTATTTGGTTTAAAATTGGGCCGGAAACTTTGATTCATATTCCATTGGTGGGACAATTTACCAGGGATAATTATCCGTTTTTTTTAGATCTTACGTTTGATAAAGAGACTAAATAAGATATTATAGAGAAAACCTATTTGTGTTAGTAATTCAATGAGGTAGAATTTCTGAAATTAAACAGAAAAACAAATGTTTCCTTCTATTTGTCTGATCTTACAAGTGTAAAAAACTACTTGCTCTTAAATTAATCGTTAAAATGTTAATTACTTTCACAAAAAACCTAATCTTTCATAAATTTCAAAACCTGAACTGAATTTTCCAGCTTGATCAAATAGAATCCATTAGGCAGTTTGGCAACATTTGCATCTGATATTTTTCCCATATATTTTTTTTTGCCTTTTGTATCATATAAAGTAATTAATTCAGAAGGATTCACTCCGGAAATTTCAAATTTCTCATAAACCGGATTGGGATATAATATCAGTTTTCTTCCTTGTGAGCGTAATAATTGAGCACTCGTTACAGTATCTTTAACTTTAATGTTAAAAAACTGAACTGCAGATAATCCTTGTGCATCTGTAGCTACTACTTTTATCCGGGCAAAACCCGGCAAAATTGGGGTAACTCGAAACAAACTAAAATCTCCTAAACTAGAAACCTGGATAGACGTTTGGGGAATTATGGTTTCATTGAAAGAAAACCCTTTTGCAGTTGCCAGCGACACCTGTCCATCAGCATCTTCTATTTGAAAAGAAACTTGTTTTTCAAAACTTCTATAGGCAGAAACGGTATCTGCACTGGCTATAATCACAGGATACCTGAAATCATTTCGAAATAAGTCAGAATCTGGAATTAGTCGTTTAGAAATTCCGTTACCAGCATATCGAACTTCCAGCGTTTGGCCACCATTTCCTTCTTTATACTGCACAGTTAGTTTGTGAAAACCAGCTCGTAGGTTGGCAGTTCCAGATCGTTCCCGCGTGCTATGGCTGCCATCGTTGTCCACCACTTTTGTGTTGCCAATATAAAGCACAGAACCATCATCAGAATTTGTGAAAAAGGTATAAACCCCAGCAGTTTTTATTTTGATAAATCCTCTAAATTCCATTCCATAAAAATCCTGATTAGGATCTGCCGGATCTAAATTGAAGTTTAAAATTTTACCAACCTTGTCTGGAAGAATGTTGGTAAAGTTCAACACACTACCACCATCAGCCCTTGCCAAAAGATAATCCAGGCCATTTACCGGACTAATAACTGGATCCGGACTTCTAAAAGTTGAGGTATCTCCAAAAGTTACTACAAATGTCTTTTGCTGCTTTCTATTGGTAGAATCTTTAACTTCATAGGTGATGGTAGAATTCCCAACTGCATTGGCTACCGAAGAAAAAGAGAGTAGTCGGTTTGCGCCTATGCCAGTGAAAATAAACGCAGAATTAAGAACCAATGCTTGATTGCTGGAAGTAGCGCTAAGAATCAGGTTGTTCAATCCATTGTCAGGATCAGAGACTTTTATTGGAATATTATTTACAGCCGAATTAGTAAGGAAAAAGGTATCTGAAATTTGAGATATGGATGGAGCTTTAGTTAAAACATTGATGGTAAAGACAGAGGAACTTACCAACCCACCTGTAATTCTGGCGTTCACATATATGATCACTGATCCTGTAATATTAGCCATGGTTTTAATTTTAATAGTCCTGTTGGAATCAACACCTGTAAAAACTATTTCAGAGTTTGGAATACTAGTCTGGTTAGAAGAACGTGATTTAAGGATAACTGTGCTTAAATTCCCTCCAATTAATTTCAACTTAAATGGAAGGACAATACTGTCTTCTTCAAACATTGTGCTATTGATAAGCCCTGTAATGCTTGGAAATGGGAATCCGTTGCGGTACAGAACAGAATCGGGGATATCAGCTTTTGGTTTTGAGGCAAAAGCATACAATACATTCAGATTTTCATTTCCCCCCACTTCATTAAAGTAAACCCTGATTTTGTGGAAACCTGCCTTTAAACGAATCGTTCCGGATTTTTCCTGAATTCCGTGTGCGCCATCATTCGAAACTACTTTAAAAGTATCTATATATAAATTGGAACCGTCATCAGAACTGGTGTAAAAGGTATAAACTGTATCGACTGGTACTTTTATATACCCTCTATAATTAAATGTGAAATTATCATTCCGTAACTTTGGCTGCAATGAAAAATTGGCAATCGGACCCGATTTAATAAACGATTGAAGCGTATCTAAACCTGCCGGCTCATTGGTTATGGTTTGTTCAAAATAGTAATATTCAATTCCTTTTACTGGGTTTGTCGGTTGTACCGGATTTAGATATTGTGCATTGGCAATCTGAAAAGAAGTAAGCGTCAACAGAAATGTTGCTAAAACTATTGGAAAAAATCTGGTTTTCATTTGGTAATAATTTAAGGTGGCAATTTCTTTATTTTTTTTCTTAAATTCGATCTGTCCAAATTTAAACATCCTTTGGATAAATTTGGATAAAGAATATAACCAATTTGCCTTTGTAAGCAGCCTGCAATTGGTTCGAAGTTCCATTACTTTTAAAATTCCAATTGGCCAGATGGAATAGATCAAAAAAAAGCCCAATCCGAAGAAAGGGCTTTTAAATATTAGTTGATAATAAATTAAGCTTTGCCTTTCAAAACTGGAGCGGGTAGAGCCTCATCGGTCAAAACTTCTACATCTGCAAGCACTCTTCCGCAATGTTCGCAAACAATGATTTTCTTTCGTTCTCTGATATCTGCCTGTCGCTGAGGTGGAACCTGATTGAAGCAACCTCCACAGGCACCTCTTCGTACTTTCACTACTGCAAGGCCATTGATTGAATTCTGACGAATTCGGTTGTAGCTATACATCAATCTTTCTTCAATCTTTCCTTCAGCTACTTCTCTACTCACACGAAGTCTTTTTTCTTCTTCAGTGCTTTCAGCTACAATAGAGTCAAGCTCAGATGTTTTTGCTTCCAGATCCGACTTTCGACCCATCATTCGGGTTTCAATATCAGCTATTTCAATATTTTTCTTTTCAACTCTAAAAAGTGTTTCTCTATTTTTCTTTTCAAAAAGCTGAATGTCAAGCTCCTGAGATTCCATTTCTTTGGAAATGGCCTCAAACTCACGGTTGTTGCGGACATTGCCTTGCTGATCCTGATATTTTTTTATCAGTTTTTCAGACTCTTTCATGCCCGCTTTACCTTTTATAACCTCTTGGTTCAGATCTTCAATTTCAGTCTTAAATTTACCAATTCTGGTTTCATAACCGGCAAGTTCATCTTCAAGATCTCTCACTTCTTCAGGTAGATCTCCTCTTATTTTCAACAACTCATCTATCTGAGAATCAATTTTCTGGAGAGCCATCAAGGCATCTAGTTTCTGCGAAACGGTACTTTCTGTTGACATTTTCTAAGCGTAAAAAACTGGATTTGTCACTATTTTAGACAAAAGGACCGCAATATTAGGAAATTGATTTGATAGTTTCTCTATAATTAATTCGGAAGTAAATTGCTCTGATTCGAAATGCCCAATATCCATCAGCATCAAACGACCTTCCGAATCGAAAAATTCGTGGTATTTGATGTCAGAAGTAATATATGCATCTGCTTCTTGTGCCACAGCATCGCCCAAAAGAAAAAAACCAGAACCACCACAAAGGGCTATTTTTTTAAATGATTTTTTTTCAGTTCCGGTAAAGCGCAACATTTCTACACTGAATTTTTGCTTTACGAAATCAATTAGCTGATTTTTGGTCATGGCCTGCGATAAATTTCCTATCATTCCTGAGCCTGCATCTTGCCAAACATTTTCCAATTCTGTAATAAAATAAGCGACTTCTTCATAAGGATGTGATGCAAGCAAGGCAGACAAGACCTTGTTTTTTAAATGTTTGGGCAAAATTACTTCTATTTTAAGTTCTTGTACATCCTCCTGCTTTCCTACATTTCCAATACTTGGATTTGAATTTTCATTGGGTAAAAACCGGCCTTTCCCTTCGGTTGAAAAGCTGCATTGGCTGTAGTTTCCAATGTTTCCAGCGCCAGCAAGATGAATGGAGTTCAATACGTTTTCTTTGTCCGCAAGAGGAACGAAAAAAGAAAGTTGCAAGAGTTTTCCAGCAACAGGTCGCAAGGGTTTTAGATTTTGGAGGCCCAATTTGCTGGCCATTTTTAAATTTACCCCAGTTGAAACTGCATCCAGATTTGTATGCAAAGCGAAAAGCCCAACCTTGTTTTCTATGGCTTTTTCAACCGTACGGGCCACGTAGTTTTGACCGTTTAGCTTTTTTAAACCTTTAAATAAAATGGGATGGTGGCTGATAATGAGTTCACAACCCAAATGTATAGCTTCTTCAACAACCGCTTCAGTGGCATCTAGTGAGACCAGAATTTTAGAAACGGAACGCTCCTTTTTGCCAACCAAAAGACCGACATTGTCATATTCTTCTGCTAAAGCTGGATGGGCCCAATTGTCTAAAAAGGAAATAATTTCGGATATTTTCATTAATTATTAAGATGCAAAGAATTCAATTTCAATGGGATAAGAAAAATGATATTTCACTTTAGCTTCTTTGCCGTGTAAAGGAAATGATTTTTACCTCAATTTCCATAGAATGATTTGGAGAAATTGCGTTCAGATTTGTTGGAAATAAATGCACTTTAAAAATCAGAAAATTCTTCAATTAAAAATAAGAAGGATTTGAAATGCCAGGTTTAGGAAAGCAAATTAAGCAGTATCTTAAAAAAGAAACTTGGTATAAATAATATTGCGCCTAGCTTCAATGCATTTTTTCTAAAATCACCACTATCTGATAGTTTTTGGAAGAAGGGAGCAAAAACTCTATTTGCCAGATAGTTGGCCAATCGTTTGTTATATAGGACTATAAACAAGATATAAACAACTGTGAAACAGGCCACAAAATAGTTCCAATATAACCAATACTCAGTTTTGGAAACACGCCATCCGCCAAAGGCCAAAGAAAATTCTAATATAGTTCCAGAAATTCCAATGAGTAAACCTGGCATTTTGGGTTCAGCTTTTCTTACGGCTTCCTTTTGGCTTTCATTCTCTTTTCGCCCAATAATTCTGGTGCAACCATCCAAAAGCAAACGAATTCCAGAACATCTATCAGAATGCTTATTATTTTGAACATCAGGTAATAATGCATTAAAAAACTTGGATAAGCCAAAAAGTCGTAGTTGATATTATGAATGGCTATTGTATTTAGTCTAAACCTTAATCTGTCTTTTTTTAAATATAAATAGTCATTCAAACTTTGAGTGGTCATCTTTGCAGTCGGTTAGGATGCTGTAATTTCAGACATTTTAATCCTTTTCAAACCACATAATATATTGAAAATGAATTTAGTAGATGCAAAAGTACTGATTACGGGGGGAACTTCAGGTATAGGTTATGAGATAGCCCACCGCTTAAAATTAGCTGGTGCACAGGTAGCCATTACAGGTAGAAACGGAGAAAAACTTTTTAAAGCCGCAACCGAACTTGGTGTACATAGAATTCAGGCAGATGTGGCTCTTGAGGCCGATGCCATTCGCTCTGTAGCAACTGCAAAAGAACAAATGGGCGGACTCAATGTACTGATTAACAATGCTGGTTATGGTTATTTTACAAGTCTGAGCGAATTTAAAGCTGAGGAGTTTGATAAAATGATGAATACCAATGTGCGTGGTTTGATTTTGATGGGCCGGGAAGCTTCTAAAATTTTTACTAAACAGAAATCAGGCAACATCATCAACATTTCGAGCACGGCTGGTTTGGCTGGCTTTGCGAATGGTACTGCTTATGTGGCCTCAAAGTTTGCGGTAAAAGGTATTACAGAATGCTGGCGTGCCGAACTTCGAAAATCTAATGTTCGGGTTATGCTGATCAATCCATCTGAAGTTCAGACCAATTTTCAAATCAATGCCGGAAGTGGAGAAAAACCTTTCAACAGCTCTAAACTTGAAGCACAAGAGATTGCCCACGTGGTAATTTCAATGTTGCAAATGAGGGATATTGGTTTCATTACAGAAGCCACAGTTTTTGCTACCAATCCTCAATAATCAGGTTGAATCTAAAACTGGTAAAGGCCTTCAATCAAATGAAGCATTAGCAGTAAATTCTTCGAATATAGATAACAAAAAAGCCACTCCTTTTCAGAAGTGGCTTTTTTATTTTATGGAAAAGCGTTGATTACATCATTCCGCCCATTCCTCCGCCGCCGCCCATTGGCATAGCGTCTTTGGATTCCGGATCGTCAGCTATCACACACTCAGTAGTAAGCAATAAACCAGCGATGGAAGCTGCATTTTCAAGAGCTAGTCTTGTTACTTTAGTTGGATCGATGATACCAGCTGCGAAAAAGTTTTCGTATTTGTTATCTCTCGCATTGTAACCATAGTCAGCTTTGCCTTCACGCACTTTATTTACCACTACTGAACCTTCGCCACCAGCATTGGCTACGATAGTTCTGATAGGAGCCTCTAATGCAGTTCTGATGATATTAACGCCGATATTTTCATCTTCGTTGTATCCTTTCACATCTCCAAGAGCCTCTACTGCACGTAAATAAGCAACTCCACCTCCTGGAACCACACCCTCTTCTACGGCAGCACGTGTAGCATGTAGTGCATCGTCAACTCTGTCTTTTTTCTCTTTCATTTCTACTTCTGTAGCAGCTCCGATGTACAATATGGCAACGCCACCAGACAACTTAGCCAATCGCTCCTGAAGTTTTTCTTTGTCATAGTCAGAAGTTGTATTTTCAATCTGAACTTTGATTTGGTTGATTCTTGCAACGATATCTTCTTTCTTTCCAGAACCGTTTACAATAGTTGTATTGTCTTTGTCAACCAAAATTTTCTCAGCTACACCAAGAAATTCTAAAGTAGCGTTTTCAAGTTTGAAACCTCTTTCTTCAGAAATTACCTGTCCGCCAGTCAAAGCAGCGATGTCTTCCAACATTGCTTTTCTCCTGTCTCCAAAACCAGGCGCTTTTACAGCAACTACTTTCAAAGCACCTCTTATTTTGTTTACAACCAAAGTTGCAAGGGCCTCTCCATCAACATCTTCAGAGATAATCAAAAGTGGACGACCAGATTGTGCAGTAAGTTCAAGTACAGGAAGCAGTTCTTTCATTGAAGAAATCTTCTTGTCATAAATTAGAACATAAGGACGATCTAATTCAGCCTCCATTTTATCTGTGTTGGTCACAAAATATGGAGAAAGATAACCTCTGTCAAATTGCATACCTTCCACAGTTTTTACTTCTGTTTCACGGCCTTTTGCTTCTTCTACAGTGATTACACCATCTTTACCTACTTTTTCCATTGCATGGGCAATCATATCGCCAATTTCACGGTCAGAGTTTGCAGAAATGGTAGCAACCTGTGCGATTTCAGAATTGTTGCTGATCGGTTTAGATTGCTCTTTCAGATTTTTAACTACAGCAGTAACTGCTTTGTCAATACCTCTTTTTAAATCCATTGGGTTTGCACCTGCAGTTACAGATTTGATACCTACAGTGAAAATAGCTTGGGCAAGAACGGTAGCAGTTGTAGTTCCATCACCAGCAGAATCAGCAGTTTTAGAAGCTACTTCTTTCACCAGTTGAGCGCCCATATTTTCAATAGGATCTTTCAGTTCAATGTCTTTAGCCACCGTCACACCATCTTTGGTAACAGTTGGTGCACCAAATTTTTTATCAAGAATGACGTTTCTACCTTTTGGTCCAAGTGTTACTTTAACTGCATCAGCCAAAGTGTCAACACCTACTTTTAGTTTTTCCCTTGCGGTGGTATCGAAGAAAATTTTCTTAGCCATGTTTTTAAATTATTATTTTATCTATTTGATAATTAAAGGATTGCAAAAATATCAGACTCACGCATGATCAGGAAATCTTTTCCTTCTACAGTAATTTCTGTACCGGCGTATTTACCATATAAAACATTGTCTCCAACTTTAACTTGTGGTTTTACCAAAGTACCGTTTTCAGCAGTTTTTCCTTCTCCTATTGCCACTATTTCTCCTCTTTGTGGTTTTTCTTTGGCTGTATCTGGAATAATGATACCGGAAGCTGTTTTTTCTTCTGCGGCAGCTGGTCTTACCAAGACTCTGTCTGCCAAAGGTTTAATGCTAACTGACATATATAATTTTAATGAATTTGCATGATTATTAATGCGAATAGGCTATCCCAAAAGCCATGCCACGGAATCCATTTTAAAGTAAGCAAGTTTTCAGTGTCAAAAGGACAGTATTAGAATTTTGTTTTGTCCATTTTGTGGAAAAAATGACAGGTAAACCCAAAACTTTAAACTTTAAACCAAACTAATACAGGCTGTCAAGATTGCTGTCCATTTGGGTAAAAACCTGAATAGCCTTTTCTGAAAAATCAGCACTGGAAATAAGTGTTTCAATCTCCGTCAATCCACTCACATCTATTTCAGGAATTTTGTATGTCTGTTCCAGATTACCTTGTTCCAGCTTTATCAGATATTTTCCATTCCATGAAAAAAGAGTACATTTTATAGAAGATGAAAGGGTTACTTCTTTGATAACACGCATGTTTTTTATTTTAAAGTTGTAGTGAAAAAAAACAAGTACAATTGGTTTTTAAATTTATTATGTCTAATTATTTCTTAAGCGTAAAAGCCTCTTTCCACATTAACCAAATCGCAAGTAGTCCTTCTCGCCTTGTTTTGTTTTTTGCCAATTTTGAAACTTCGGAATAGGAAAATCCAGTTTTTTCTGCCCACCACCTTATATCCTCATCGCTTGAAATAGTATCTAACCTTGCCTCAAACTCTGGAATCCAGCCAAGCAATCCAATTTGTTGGAATTTTTCAAAATCAGGACTCAATGTCGAAATGTCACGGAAGTAAAGGAGATTTACTTTTTGCCCGATTAGATATTTTTGAAGGGAATCGATTGAGAGATTGTGAATGCTGGTTTTATACTTAATTGAAAGTGCAGCTGCAATTCCTGCTGCATGGCCTAAACTCATCCAACATGGCTCCATTCGCAGACATCCATAGCCAACATGAGATGCAGAAACTGGAACAGGCACAAGTATATTGTCTTTTTCAATTGGTACTATTACTTCAAATGGTATAGTAAAAGGCATAGTTTGGTAAGAAATAAAACCGTCAAGCGTTTTCTTTCCAGCTTCACGCTTAAACATTGCATGGCTATCAATGGCATAATGGCTTGTAGCTATTGAAGTTGTGTGTGTAGGAGGACGTTTACCAGTTTTAACAGGGATGGCATCTTTGGCCGTAAACATATATTTCCCTTCTACCCTTCTACCTTCCCTAACATATACCATTCGGGGAAAATGACCATTGTCTTTATATTCATCTTTTGGTAAGCCATAATCCAGGGCCTCGATTCTGGCAGATAAAGGAATTGTAGTATCGTTTTGAGAAAAATAAAGCAAGCCGAGGTTATAATTTTTTAATCTAATCGCAAACTGATCTCTCCAGGCCCAATTTGCTGTTGGCCATGGCCAGTTTTCTTCAGGTAAGTCGGTAGAAATAAGCGCTCTATGGTGGTTATTGGCATCAAACTTCATATTTGGAAGCCTTACTGGATTGACAACTCCGGCAGTCTTTCCATTTTTGGGGTAAAAACCTGAAGTAAAACCAGATGCAAAATCTCCTGCCAGGCTTAAAAACTCCGCTCTATTATAAAACTCCGGTTTGGAGATCATTTCTCTGTTTTTAGGATCATTTGTAAGACAAATTCTATAGTTAAAAGCTTGAATAGCAGAATCAGACTCACCTGTTGAACCATCTTGAAGTGAATCTGATCCCCAAATTTTATAAATTTTTCCAGCCATAGCTTCACCAAATTCCGATTTTCCTTCCCGATATGTCCGAAATCTACAACCAAAAGCTGCAGCTAAATCACCTTCGTATGATCCATCGATAAAGACTTTTGCCTTTAACCATATCTCTTTATTTGATTTGCCAACTTTTGTGATCTTTATTTTAGATGGAAACCCATTTTCAACAACTACATTTTCTTTATCGCTATCAAATTGATAATGCTTATACAATTTAATGTTCTTTTCTGCATTTAAAATTTCTTTGAAAACATCTTCAGCTACATGTGGCTCAAAATGAAATCCATTAGATGCATCTTTTACTTGTTTAGATTCGGCACCATATCTTTTTATATAATGTGCCTTTACTCCATCTACAAACTCTTTGAAAAAGCCAGAGATTAAATCTTTTGTGTGAATGTCTGTAGCCCCAAGCCCATTTGATGGAAGTCCGCCAATGTGTTTGGTCCTTTCTACAATAGCAACCTTCATTCCCATTCTTGATGCCACAACTGCAGAGGCAATTCCTCCTGGTGTTGCCATCAAAACTACAATGTCAAATTCTTTAACTTTAACCTTTTGGGCTACAGAATTAATTGAATATGCAAAAAATGAAAAGATAAACAGAAAGTAAACCTTGAAACTTATATGAGTAAGAAAATAAATTGGAGAAAACTTCATATAAATTATTACAATTTAAACTGGACAGTAACTTTTATGCCAAATCTCCTTGCTCCTGGATTATCCAGATAGGTTACCCTGTGAAAAAAATCTATTCTAACAAGCCGTAATATATTTTCTATTCCATAACCAACTTCGGCGTAAGGTTTAGTTGGATCTAAACTGGTAAATCCTTGTATGGCTTGTTCGCCATTTTTTTCCGGAACCAGATTCTTATTTTTTTGACTAACGGTTCCAATCAATAAATTTCCCTGAGCTACAAACCTAAGCTTCAACTTATTAATCAAAGGAATACTATTTAAACCCAAGCCTTCAAAGTTATGTTGATAATTAACACTTACGAATCGATCAGAAACGAATTCAAAAAATTGCATCATGTTGAAGGCTGATAGATTTGTAAAAACTGTTTGATTTCCAAGGTGTGCTCTCAGAATTGGATAGGGAACTACTGAAGGAACCAACCCAGCTACGATCGAAACTTTACCATTTCCTATCAACCCATATCTAATAAACTGAACTGCTGAAAATTGAAATTTATGATAATTAAGATTTGAATTTAATATTCCTTTCACGCCTGCAGTATATTTAACAGATAAAATCGGCCAACGTATAGCTCCAAGACTTATTCTTCTATTCTGGTTTTCCAAAAAAGTTTCATCCTTACCATATTTGAGTTCAGCTGAGAATTCGGCAGTTTTGAATTCATCAGAAATACTTTGATCTGCCCCTTCTAACGCATGATTTGGATCGTTATAAAAACCGAATTTGTATAAATCTTTAACTGGCCTGAAACTCCAGATATAAGATTGAAGTGTCAGATTTAAACCTCTCTTTACTTCCCGGGCAAATGTTAATTTCGTTTTTTCGTTGTAGTAGGGTCTTGTTCTGTCCAGGTCTCCTAATCTGGTAAAAGCAAAAAATAAAGTATTAGTTGAAAGACTGTTATCTATTAGTGCCAATTGCTCAAGATCATAGGAGTGTTCAATACTTGCAGTTGTCCAGCGTTTTCTACTTAAAATATGATATAGCTCCATACCATATTTCATTTTGGTATCGGTAAATCCATAAGCGCCATATCCAGAAAAGACCCATTTTCTGCTGAAATACGGATTCGTTTTAAATCCTAATCTAAGCCGGTTTCCTTCTACATTATTCCAACTATATGTATATAAATATGGTCCAAAATCAATTTTACCAATTCTTTTATGGCCGTTTATAAATATGTTTACTATTTCTACATACGTTTTGACAGCAGGAATCTTTTTAACCGTGTCTATCATTTTGAAAACATTTCTTTCTGTCAAAGAAAGAGAATCGTGCCTTCGGCTGTTCCAAAACTTATCGTCAGATATTTTTGAATCTTCAGCAAGTTCAATTGGTTTTTCAAAAAAGGCATTATCTAAGGGTTTGTTTACCACATAATTCTTTGTCGAAGTATAAAATTTAGCAATAAGGCCTGCCCAGTTTTTATTCAGGTTGGCAATATCTATGGTCACCCTGTTTTTTAATGGAAGATATGGTCCGGCAGTTGTCTTTTTCAACTCTTGCTGAATTTTTATTCTATCAACGAAATTCAGATTTGCTTCTTTTGGAATAACCAGATCAACTCTTTCCAGAGCCCAATCAGAGCGATTTATCCAGATAGTTCCTTTAAATGCAAGATCCTGAGGTCGTTTTGGAGTTACTTCTATCCGATAAATCCAATCTCCATTTTTTTCTGTGCTGTCTTCCAGCAAATAATCGTAGTAAATTTTCCATCCATCGGCTATTGGCGAAACAAAATCCTTATTTACAATATTGAGCCAATTTCTATAAAAATTATAGTCCTGAAAAGAAGAGCCTATCATTTGAGAAACTATTTCTCCTTCATCGTTCCCCAGACCTGAGATCTTGGATTTTTCAATTTGCTCTTTTTGCTGTTGAGGATTTTTATTGAAGTAATATTTAGAAATGGTTTCTGAAATGAAAAAGGGAAGAATTGGTCTGCCATCTTCACCTGTGGCTTTTCCAATACTATCGAGAACACTTTGAATTTTTCGGATTATTTTTTTCTTCTTAAACTTTTCGGAAATCTTATCAATATCCACTTCCAGTTTGTTATACGCCTCATATTCATAAGAAACCAAAGATCGTTTGTCATTAAAATCTTTATTTCTGATTACCTCCCGCATGATTGGCCATGCTGGATTTTCTCCTGGTTTTATGACAACTTCCTTGAGTTCTATACCTGCCTCTTTAAGTTGAAAATTTAAGTTTGTAGCTCCTTCATTTAGCTTTTTGGTCCTCATTTGATAGCCAATATAAATTGAAGAGAGACTGTCAACTTTTTTTGGCAATTTAAGTTTGTAAAATCCATCAAAATCGCAAACGGTTCCAATTGTTGTTCCTTTTACAATAACGTTTGCAAATGGAATAGGATCACCATTTTCAGAATCCGTAACCCGACCTGAAATGGTAACGCTTTGAGAATAAGAAATATATGAAAATAATATGACAAAAATAACACTAAAGAAAATCCTCATTATACGATTGCCACGGATGGAAATGCTTGATTTTTATTTTGATTGAAGCCAAATAAACGAAAGCTTGAGAAAATAAGAAAAAGATTGGGCTGATGATTTGAGAAAAAAATTTAAAAACCGAAAATTGTGCGGGCATTTTTAAAACTTTACTTTTGATTTATTCGGTTTTTCTAAAGCGAAGTTCTGGCATAAAGAATGGAATCTTCTTGAAAAAATGAATTACAAAAAGGAAGTTTTCGCTCTGTATATTTATCTTAAAATCTCTTAAAAAATTCATCATAAAAATGGCAAATGACCCAATGCACGGCAAAACCTTGGAAATGATTTTGGTAGAATTGGAAGCTAAATTTGGTTGGGATGAGCTCGGCCAGATTATAAACATCAATTGTTTTAACCACGATCCGAGTATAAAATCGAGTCTTACTTTTTTGCGCAAAACACCCTGGGCAAGAAAAAAAGTGGAGGATTTGTATCGGGAAAGTGTGATTCAGAAATAAAATGTGGTTATCATTTGTGGCATGGCTAGAAATGATAATCCTTTTTGATTCTCTGGCCTTTTGATACTATCAATGTGTCGAAGCATTAAAACGATTTGAGTGAACCGCAGATAAAATTGCCGGTCTTAGAAAAATTCCAATACTTTATTTTGAATTTATTTGGTTCTGATTATCTATTTCTATAGGATTTATGCTTAAGGAATTGGCTACAATTAAGAACCAATTTTTAAATGAATTATATAAATAAAACCGTACTTTATATAATGGAAATTGATGGATTTAAACTGAAATTTGGTAATCAATTTCCACATTAATTCATCAAAAAGTTCTTAAAACACATCAATATTATGAGCAGTTTACTTTACCTTTTTGCCATTATGTTTGTTATTATATGGATATTAGGATTTTTTGTTTTCGAAGCTGGTGTTTCTATTCACATACTACCATGGGTTGCAATCTTGTCTATTTCAGTAAGAATGGCGCATCGTGCCAAATCTGTTCGTGTACAAAAACTGAATTGAATCCGATCAAAAAAGAACAAAAAGTCTTACATATTTATTAAGCTTACTTCAATTCAAAACCTACCTCTTTTACATCACTGGAATTTGTGCCTACCATGGCTTTAAATTTACCATCCTCAGCTTTAAATTCCATTTCATCATTGTAAAACTTCAAATCATTTGAGGTGATTTTGAAAGTAACTACCTGAGATTGACCCGCTTTAATAAGAATCTTCCTGAAACCTTTCAATTCTTTAACTGGTCGGGTGACTGAGCCCACCAAATCCTGCACATAAAGCTGGACCACTTCCTCACCATCCAATGTTCCCGTATTTTTAACTGTGACTGAGATAGCCAACGTATCTTTCAAACCCAGATATTTTTTTGAAGCAACAGGAGCTGAAATGTCAAAAGTGGTGTAACTAAGCCCGAAACCAAATGGAAAAAGGGGATCATTGCCTACATCCAGATATTTACTGCTGTATTTATTATTGGCATCAAAAGGACGGCCCGTATTTTTCATGTTGTAATAGATCGGAATCTGGCCCACATTTCGGGGAAAA
>Ga0105045_10002863_pt1 | contig 14664 bp, 6 predicted proteins | sample MAT02_FD_78089 | JGI IMG/M metagenome (GOLD analysis project Ga0105045, IMG submission 78089) | Freshwater microbial communities from Lake Fryxell liftoff mats and glacier meltwater in Antarctica - MAT-02 (megahit assembly) | ecosystem: Environmental > Aquatic > Freshwater > Ice > Liftoff...
AGCAGATGATCGCAACGCTCGCGCACCCGTTGAACCGGGCGCGATTATCGGCCGATGGCCGCCGTGTAATAGCGGGCTACGCGGTGCTCCAACCGCGGGTGAGTTTCCTATACCGCACGGGCTTTCGTTCGTGGTTCGCCCGCATCTTCGCCGGTTCCGCCGGGGTCGATCCGTATTCCTCGGCATCCTCCGATACCTCGATGGATCTCTTCGCGCGCGGCACGTTCACGGGTAAAGGCCTACTCGACCTCGACGCATTCGAAGCGACGGCCGGTCGCGCCTTCCCAGAAAACGCGATCTTGAGCCACGATCTCATCGAATCGAGTTACGCCCGTTGCGCCCTCGCAACCGATATCGAGGTCTTCGATGGGTTCCCCGCGAAGTACCACGCGTACGCCCGGCGGGAACACCGCTGGATCCGCGGCGATTGGCAATTGCTGCCTTGGCTCGGGAGCAAAGTGCCAACGCAAGACGGCCGCCGATTGCCGAATGTTCTACCGGCGCTCGAGCGTTGGAAGGTGATCGACAATCTGCGGCGGAGCTTGGTCGCACCGACCGCGGTGTTGCTCCTCGTTCTCGGCTGGCTATTCCTGCCCGAACTGGCTTGGGCGTGGACGCTCTTCACCGTTACGGCATGGTTGCTTCCGACGATCTTCCTCAGCAGCGAAACGATCTGGTTGCTCAGAAATCGCATGGCGCTGCGGACATTGCCGCACCGGATTCGATTCGAGTTTGCAAACACATTGGGGCAGGCCGCCCTTCAACTCACTTTCCTCGTGGATCAAGCAAAGCTCGCAGTCGATGCCATCGTGCGCACGCTCCACAGGGTATTCTTCTCGCATCGGAAAATGTTGGAATGGGAAACGGCTGCCGCGGCGGAAGCCAGGCTGGGAACGGGCTTCGCCAAATTCTTCGGGACGATGTGGCACTCCTCGGCATTGGCATTCGCAGTGGCGATCGCGCTGGCGTTCGTGGCCCCTCAAAATCTTTTCGCCGCGGCTCCGCTGCTCTTGGCGTGGTTCGCCGCGCCTTTGATCGCGTTTGCGGTGAGCCGACCGAGGAGTATCGAAGAACAAGTTCTCACGGAGGCCGAAGAAACGAAGCTGCGAGTGATCGCCCGCACCACGTGGGATTTCTTTGAAACTTATGTCGGCCCGACGGACAACTGGCTCCCGCCGGACAATTTCCAAGAAGAACCGCTCGGCCTCGTCGCCCACCGCACTTCGCCCACGAATGTGGGTTTGTACTTGCTCTCGGTTCTGACCGCGAACGATTTCGGCTACATCACCAACGCCGAGATGACCGAGCGCATCGGCAATCTCTTCAAAACGATTGACAAGCTCGAAAAGCACCGCGGCCACATTCTGAACTGGTGCGAAACGACCACCCTCGCCACGCTGTTACCCGCGTATGTCTCGACGGTCGATAGCGGGAACTTCCTCGCCTGTTTGCTCGCACTCAAGCACGGCCTCTTGGAAAAGTCGGGCGGGTATTCCCCCCCCGTGTTCGTCGGCTTGGCCGATACTCTCGAAACTGTCCGAAGCGTTTGGTCGAAAGAACGCACCGTTGGGGGAACCGACGATGCAATCGAAAAGCGGTTTGCCTCTGTCGGCGAGGCTATCGCATCCAACGATTTGAATCGCGCGCAATCCTCGACTGAAACGTTGTTGACTGCAGTTCGTGAAGCTGAGCTCGGCCCGCGCACGGAACACTGGGCCGAACGGCTCGCGGGAATGGCGCAACGCCACAAGGATGCGCCTCCGGTTCCCAATGCCGTTTTGGTGGAACTCGCCGAGACCGCCTCGAAGCTCGCCGCAGGGATGTCTTTCGGCTTCCTCTACAACCCGGACCGCGAACTCTTCTCCATCGGCTTCAATGCCACCACCGGCCGCCTGGATAGCAATCACTACGATCTGCTTGCATCGGAAGCCTGTATCGCCAGCTACCTCGCCATCGCTCGGGGCGAAGTGTCGAGGAAGCATTGGTTCCGGCTCAGTCGACTCGTGACCCGCTCCGGCGGGGAAACCGGGCTGATTTCGTGGGGCGGCACGATGTTCGAATACCTCATGCCGAGGTTGCTATTGCCCACCGCGAAGGGCGTTCTCCTCGATCAAGCCCAACGCGTCGCCGTCGAGCAGCAAATCGGATACGGCCGCGAGACCAAGCTTCCGTGGGGCATTTCCGAATCGAGTTACTACCTCTTCGACCCCGGGCAAGTTTACAAGTACCAATCGTTCGGCGTCCCCGGAATGGGCCTGAAGCGCGGGTTGGATCGGGATCTCGTCGTCGCGCCGTATGCTACGCTGCTCGCCGTGGATGTCGATGCGTCGGCCGCGATCCGCAATCTCGTTCGGCTCGAGGAAGCGGGCGGGGCGGGGCCTTACGGTTTCTACGAAGCCCTCGATTACACCCCCGAACGCGCCAAAGCCGATGGCTCGCCCAATATCGTCCGCTCGTATATGGCCCACCATCAAGGGATGGGCCTGATCGCGATCGCCAACCGGTTGACCGGTGGCATCATGCGTCGGCGTTTGGCTTGCGAACCTTCCGTGCGGGCCTCCGACTTGTTACTCGACGAACGAGTTCCCCACCACGCTCAGGAAGCGGAATCGGATTCTCCTTCCAGCGATGGTTCCCGGAGGCTCCAGTCGCCGGACTTCCCGGTTCGCCGGCGTATCACCACTCCGCACACGCCGACGCCGCGAACCCATTTGCTCTCGAACGGCCAATACACCGTGATGGTGACGAACTCGGGCAGCGGCTACAGTCGTTGCGGCGAGAACGACATCACGCGTTGGCGGCCCGATGCGACGACCGACGCGGACGGCTTGCACATCTACATCCGCGACCGGCGCAACGGGCAGCACTGGTCGGTCGGTTTCCAGCCCACCGCGATCACTCCGAGCGAGTACGAGGTAACATTCTCCATCGACAAGGCCGAGATTCGCCGGGTGGATGACGACATCGAAACCTCGGTCGAAATCGCGGTCGTGCCGGATCAGAACGTGGAAGTGCGGCGGGTGACGTTCATTAACCGCGGGACGAAAACCCGCGAATTGGACGCGACCAGCTATTGCGAAATTGTGATGATGCCGCATGCGGCAGACGCCGCGCACCCCGCCTTCGGCAAGCTCTTCCTCGAAACCGAATGGTTGGCCGAACACAACGCGATTCTCTGCCGGCGGCGGCCGCGCACCGCGGATCAGCAACCGCAATTCGCCTTCCACGTATTTTCCAACGATGCGGAGATGGGCCCGATTTCTTGGGAAACCTCGCGGGAAGTCTTCATCGGACGGCGACGGAACACCTCCTTGCCCGCCGCGCTCGATCCGCGCTTGGTGAATCTGGTGGGAACGACCGGCGCCGTTCTCGATCCGATCCTCTCGATCCGCAGATCTTTCGTTTTGAAGCCGGGCGAACAAATTGTCATGGCGTTCGCCACCGGAATCGCACCGGATCGCGAAGCCGCGATTGCGCTGTGCCAACGGTATCGTTCGCTCGGCGCAGTCGGTCGGGCTTTCGAACTCGCGTGGGCGCACGCCGGGATCGAGTTGCAAGCGAGCCATTGGAAAGTCGACGACGTCTATCTGTTCCAACGCATCGCCGGGTATTTGATGTATCCGACCGGGCCGTTGCGGGCCGCACCGGAAGTGATCGCGGCCAATCGGCACGGGCAATCGAGCTTGTGGGCGTTCGGAATCTCCGGCGACTTGCCGATCCTGGTTTTCCGCTTGCACGGTATGGGCGGCTTACAGCAACTCCGGCAATTGCTCCAAGCCCACGATTATTGGCAATCGAAGGCGTTGAAGGTCGATCTCGTGATCCTTCTGGAGAACGCCGGAGGTTATCAGGATGAAATTCACGACGAAGTTCTCAACCAAGTGCGTTCCACCGGGTTGGCTGACCGGCTCGACCGTTCCGATGGCGTTTTCATTCGGAAGGGTTGGCAGATGACCAGCGCCGACCGCGTCTTGCTGCTCTCGGTGGCCCGCGTCGTCCTCAACGATTTGCTCGGCCCCATCGCCACGCAGGTCTCGAGCGCTCCACCCGCGAAGCCCTTACCTCCGAAAAGACCGTACAAGATGGCGCAATGGAGCTACCGCGCTGCCCGCTCCGCTTCGCTGGAGAAATTGCAATTCGACGGTGGCTACGGCGGGTTCTCGGCGGACGGCCTCGAATTCGTCGTGCGGCCCGAACGCGCGCCGCCGACCCCTTGGTCGAACGTCATCGCCAATCCGTCGGGCGGCTTCCTCGTCACCGATTCCGGGGGCGGGTACGTTTGGTCGGTCAATAGTCAATCGAACCGTATTACCCCGTGGAGCAACGATCCGGTTTCCGATCCGCCGGGCGATGTCATTTACATTTACGACGAAGAATCGCAAGCGCTGTGGTGCCCGACACCGTTGCCCATCCCCGGTGAAGCGACCGTCACAGTGCGCCACGGCCAAGGTTACACCCTTTTCGAGCGCAGTTCCGAAGACATCACTTCCGAGCTGACCGTGTTCGCGCCGGCCGTCGACCCGGTCAAAATCTCGTTGTTGAAACTGCACAATACGGGTACGCGGGTACGCAAGTTGGAAATCGCTTACTTCGCCGAATGGGTTCTCGGCACCACGCGCGAAGCCACTTCGACGCACATCGTCACCGAACTGGATGCCGAGACCGGTGCCCTATTTGCGCGCAACCGATACAACCCCGATTTCGGTGGCCGCATCGCATTCGCCGATGCCGAGTTGAGGCCGCGCACGGCCACCGGCGACCGCCGGGAATTCCTCGGCCGCAACGGGAGTACCGCAGCACCCGCATCGTTCGGGCGTACGGCGCTTTCGGGGAGTGTCGGCCCCGGTCTCGATCCCTGCGCCGCGATCCGCGGCCCCGTAACACTTTCGCCCGGCGAAGAAAGAACCATCGCGTTCGTTCTCGGCCAAACCAAAGATGATGCGGACGCCCGCCGCATCGTCAAAACCTATTGCCAAGCTGAAGCGGCCGACGGGGCATTGAAAGAAGCGGTCACGCGCTGGGATGCCCTTTGCGGTAGCGTGATTGTCGAAACCCCCGATCCCGCATTCGACATCTTGATGAACCGCTGGCTCGTTTACCAAACCATCTCGTGCCGGCTTTGGGGGCGCTCGGCTTTCTACCAATCGGGCGGCGCATACGGCTTCCGCGATCAACTCCAAGATGTCTGCGCCCTCGTTCACACGGCCCCGACGGAAGTGCGCACCCACATTCTGCGAGCGGCCCGCCGACAGTTCCCCCAAGGCGACGTTCAACACTGGTGGCACGAACCGGCCGGCAACGGCGTGCGTACCCGCTTCAGCGACGACTTCCTCTGGCTCCCGTACACCGTGGCCGAGTATATCCGTGCGACCGGCGATCTGGACATCTTGAATGCACAATTGCCGTATATCGAAGCGCCGTTACTCGAGCCCGATCAGCACGAGGTCTACGGTATTCCGAATGTCTCCGAACAATCGGGGTCGCTGTTCGAGCATTGCCAGAAAGCCATCGCCTACGGTTGGCAACTCGGCTCCCACGGTTTGCCGCTCATGGGCGGGGGCGATTGGAACGACGGTATGAACACCGTCGGAGTTGGGGGAAAAGGCGAGAGCGTCTGGGTGGCTTGGTTCCAAATCGTGATCTTGGAAGAATTCGCCCGACTGGCGGAACGCTTCGGGAACCCGACCGCCGCGAACGAATGGCAGATGCACGCGGCAAAATTACACGACGCCATCGAAACGAATGCCTGGGATGGCGCTTGGTACCGCCGTGCGTACTTCGACGATGGCACTCCGCTCGGTTCGGCGAGTAACGACGAATGCCGGATCGATTCCTTAACGCAATCGTGGGCCGTCATCGCCGGGGGGAACCCGGAACGGGCCGCGCTGGCAATGGATGCGGTGATGGAGCAGTTGGTGAAGCCGGAGGATCGGCTGATTCTGCTCTTCACTCCGCCGTTCGACACGGGGCCATTGAAGCCCGGTTACATCAAAGGCTACCTGCCGGGCGTACGCGAGAACGGCGGGCAATACACCCACGCGGCGGCATGGGTCGTGAAAGCCTTGGCGGGCCTCGGCCGCGGGAACGAGGCATTCACGGCGTTCGCGCAGATTAACCCGGTGGCCGCGCCGACGGAGAAGTACCGCGGTGAGCCGTATGTGGTCGCGGGGGATGTTTATTCTTCGAAGCAGCACGCCGGCCGCGCCGGGTGGACTTGGTACACCGGATCCTCGTCGTGGATGTACCGGGTCGGCTTGGAAGACATCCTCGGCATCCGCCGGGAGGGGGCGAGTTTGCGGTTCGATCCGTGCGTTCCCGACGTGTGGAAACGGTTCAATGTTCAGTACCGTTTCGGCAAAACCCTCTATCGCATCGAGTACGACAATACGGCAGGGGTGCAACGGGGGGTCGCATCGGTCACGGCGGATGGCAGTCTGCAAACGGATGGCATCGTCGAATTGCGGGACGACCGCCGAGAACATGGAATCGTCGTAAAGATGGGTTGAGTAAGACCGTTTATTCCGCCGCCGGGTAGTGGGGCAGTGTTCGGAATGCCAAGGCAGTTAAGAAACTGGTTTCGCTGCGTGGGAACCAATCCTCTCAATACGGTGGATTTCCACGGTAGCACCATCGCACTTACGGTGGATTCACGCGACGCAAATCCATAATTGGCAATTACTTAGATATTTTGAAGGCGCGAATGGCACGGGACGTGCATTAAATGTATCGCATTGCTCAGGCCACCATGAGGACACACCCATGATTTTCAATACGAGTTTTAACAGGACAGCCGCAATCGCGATTGAATTCGACCCGGCCTTCGACATCCAAGAAGAAGAATTTGTACCGGATCACCGCGCCGGGCTGACCCCATCGGAAGTCGTTCAATCGAAGTTCATCAAGCTGATGTCCGACATGCCGGTACCGATCAGTTGCATGCACATCCAACGCGATACACGCCGGGCGCTTCCTCTGAAAGGCTAAAGCGGGCGTTAGATTCTCGTAGCGGAAGTCGTCAGACTTCCGGCAGAGCAGATTCCGAAAGTCTGGCAACTTCTGCTACGCGGCACCTTTGTATAGAGAACTCTACTATCGCCCGTGCTCACGACTCGAGCTAACAATACGGATCATAAACGAATAGCGGTAAGGTGGATTCTATTTTCCGTTCCCAAGAAAACAATTCTCATACCCTAAACTGAATTGTGTGTTCAATTCGTTCGGGGACATTCGATGTCGATAAAGTGTTCGCTTGTGTGCCTCGCCGTGATCTTGGGTGCCGCACATTCTGCGGTACAGGCTCAAAACCCCATTCAGCCGAGCGAAATGGCGGGCTATCTTCTCGTGCCGCACGAGAAGGTGGACGAATCGTACAACGCGGGGTTCTCGCTATATGTGGCCGCGTGGCCATTGCTCAAGGAGTATCCGGGCAACCGGTTCCAAACCGGGCTGTTCGGCACTTGGATGCACGCCCAATACGATGGCCCCGAACCCGCCAAGCTCTATTCGGATATCGAAGGGGGATTGGGTTGGTGGCGAGACACCCAATACGCCACGGTAACGCCGAAATTCATTATGGGCGGCGTGGCGTTGAACTTCAGCGAATGGGCCAACGGCCCCGGAGCTGGCAAAGGTCGCAATTGGGCGAATCCGAAAGGGAATTACGCGATCGCACAGCTGAGCCCGTGGGTGCTGTGGCCCCCCGATGGCTTGAACCTCAAGCAAGGCACCTGCGGCGAACTCTTCGGTTACGGCTACCTGCCGTTGCCCCTCACTCCGGCCAAAGCGACCACCGCCGGCAAGAACGTTCCGACCGGAGATCAGAGTTGGACGCTATTCCTCAACACGGGGAATTTCAAAGGCCCGGTGGCTTTCTTCACCCCCAGCTTCTGGACCAAGCCATCGCTCGAAGATCCAATGCTCGCGGGTAAATTCCTCGATACCCGCCCTTCCAAGCCCAACAAAGCGCTGCAGATGGAAACGCAATACGTTCCCAGCTTCACCGGTAAAGATGCACAAGGCGAAACCTACGCACGGATCGCCCCGACATCCTTCCCGCGGAACGCCAAAGCCGATTCGATGCTGGTGCATCGCATCACCGCCTACAAGAAGAGCGCCCTGTGGGACAACGTTCAAAAATGGTTCGAAGGTGGCGCGGCCGTGAATGGTACGATCCGCACGAAGGAATCCAGCGTTCACACGTTCAACGGCAAAGGTGGCTCAACGTGGAAGATCTACCCGCCCAACGTGCCCAAAGACAAAAAAACGCCGCTGGATTGGAACTCCTTCGCAACCCCCGTGGCTCTCGATGAACACACTTACGGCTACCGTTGGAACCAAGAGTTGACCGCGAAATCCGAGAACGGTTTGCTCACCACGTTGCCGGAGTATTACCGCCTCGGCAAAGATAAGAACAACAAAGAACAATGGCGCGTGGTGGCCGCGAAAGATGTTCCCGCCGAAACCGGCTTGGCCAAGGCGACCTTCCAACCCTCGCGCTCCGCAAAGATGCAACCGTACGCGACCCCGGACGACGCCAAAAGTTGTTGGAAAGTTCCGGGGCCGAAAGCCGGACCGTTCGAAGCGAAGTTGGGCGACGGCAGCACCGTGGTCTATTACTGGTACCGCTTCGCCGATCAACCGGCGATTCTCAATGCCGATCTCACAAACGAAGAACGCGAAGCGTTGCAAAAGCGGGTGGAACTCCTCCATCGCGATTGGAAGAAGGAGCACGAATACCTGCCTGCTCCCACCGTCGGCAAATTGGCCGATCTCGATGCCGCGGTGTTGGTGACTCCGCCGAAGGGAATGGAAGTTGGCTACGTTCCAATCGCCACTCGACAATTCGGTAAGTGAGTGCTTGAACGCCCATTCAATTTGACAAGCTCAATAGTCGTTGCCGGGTGTATCTTGATTCGGTTAGAATCGTGATGATTCGACGTTCCACTCCCCGAGGGCCTCTCCCATGATCGCTCGTATTTTTGTTCCTGCGATGTTGGCTTGCGTTCTTTTCACCGCGTCGAGCGCCCGAGCGCAAGGGGTGAAGATCATGAAGGAATTCAAGGGGGAGGCCAAGGCAGACGCTTTGGAGAAAACCGTGGGCGGCACGAACTACTTTCAAACTGCGGATACGTTCAAGAAATTTTGGGCCGCGACCGGTTCCAAGACACCATTACCGAAGGTCGATTTCGCCAAGCAGTTCGTGTTGCGCGTATATGCCCGCGAAGCGAAAGATTTGGAGATGCAATTGACGCTCAACGCCAAAGGCGATCTCGCCGTGGGTCAAACGTCGAAAGAAGGGACGAACGCCGAGGTGATGAGTTACCACGTCGTGATTATCAACCGCGAAGGGATTAAAACGATCGGCGGTAGGAAAATCAAGAATTGATCGGCTGTTGTCGAGGCTGAAGTCAGCGAAGCAGACTTGGCTAAGTATGGCGATACCTTCTTCGCTGACGCTTCAGCCTCGGATTCTGCCAAAATCAAGATCGTTTGGCTATCGTTATTTCTTGCCTTCGAACGGTTGCCGGAATGTTCGTTCGACCGCATCTTTCGCATCGGTGGAAACCGGGCCATCGCGCCACAACCATCGCATCATCTCCGGCATGATCGCCCCGCCGAATTTCTGGCCGTGGTTGTTCATTCCCCATGAGTAGTTCACGTCGTAACCCTTCTTGGTGAGTGCTTTCATCAACCGCACGTTCTGATGGAACCAATCGCGTTTCTCGTCGTAGTTGTTGTCGCGGATTCCCCGGTTGTCGTTGCGGCCGTCGCACAGGAATACCCGGATCGGTTTCTTCTCGCTCTCCAGGACCTTCTCCGGGTAGACGTGCCCGCCGCGGAGGTTGACGAAGCTGCCGACGTTGCTGAGCACCTTGCGGAACTGATCGGGGCGTTCCCACGCGACCGTAAACGCGGCGATCGCACCGGAACTCGATCCGCCGATGCCGCGCATTTCCGGATCTTTCGAGACGTTGTAACCCTCGGCCAATGCCGGGAGCAATTCCTCGGTAACGACTCGGGCGTATTTGTCGTCCAGCGAGTTGTATTCGGTCGGCCGGTTGGTGTCTTTGTCCCCCCAGTTCGAGGGGGTCGGTTCGGGCTGATCGGGTTTGCGGCCGGGGTTGATGAACACGCCGAGCATCACCGGGATTTCCCGTCGGTAGATCAGATTGTCCATGACGTTCTGCGCCCGCATGTCCCCCTTCGGGTTCATGAACGCTTGCCCATCTTGGTAGACCATCAACGCGGTCGGAATCTTCGGATCGTACTGGGCGGGTACGTACACCCAATACGTGTGCTGGGTACCCGGGTAGACCTTGCAGGGAAGGGTGAATGGCCCGCGGATTTCCCCTTTCGGCACGCCTTCCTGCGGCAGGGAATCCGGCCCGAGGCGGTACTGAGAATCGGGGTTGGCGACCGCGGGCGGTTGTTTGGTCGCCTTGGCTTCCGGCTTTGCCGGAACTTGGGCGAGCACGACGAACGCGGTTCCCGCGAGCAGTATTCCCGTGGCGGCAATCAACGAGTGCTTCATCGGAATGTCCATCCTGAAGGGAGATCGGTGCGGAGGGATTCGACGCAGTATTCTCCCACACATTCGGCGGCGGGGAAAGCCTCTGTTCGGAGCGAACGGAGATCGTGTATGATGGGGCTACAGTTGCAAGTTGTTCGCGCGGCGTTCATTCAAAAGGTGGTTAGAAATGGCCGAAGGTACCGAACCGGTCGCGCTCGCGCTCGTGCTGTGCGATGGAATTCACGTCGATCCGGGCACCGGGAAGCGCACCCTTTTGGGTTTGTTCAACTCCGCGTATTCCCCGGTGCTGCCGGCCCGCATGAACCAATTGGCCATTTACTGCTGCCTGACGGAATGCTATAGCGAAACTCCGATCGCGTTCAAAATCGTGGATGTGAACGAGGAGCGGGAACCGCTATTCGAATCGTCGAATGTCGTCCACAGCGACGATCCTTTGGGCATCGTCGAACTCGATTTGCAGATCGGCGGCATCGAATTCCCCGAGTACGGGGAATACCGATTCCAACTGCTCTCCGGTGGGTATCCGCTCATGGAACGAAAGTTGATGATGATCGATCCGGCGGGTAGGTAATGCCGGGAAGGGCATCGCCGGAGATGTTACTTCGGCGATTTTGGCTTCAACCAGTTCACGCCTTCTTCGCGCCGGGTGTGCCGTTCTCCACAACGAACGATGCGCTCAATTTGCTCTTCCCGCCCGGCTTCAGCACGTCGTCGATGGCGATGTAATCGCTCGTCCATTGTTTCGGTGTTACGGTGCAACGCACATAGCCGCGGTCGCGGTTTTGCATCTGAACGATCGGATTCTGCTTGCGGATGGTGGCCACCGCCTCCGGGTTGGTTGGCGTGTTCCCGCCGCTGCTGATGCTGGTGCCCACGAATTCCGTGGCCACGCAGGCGGATTCCGGTTTGCGGTCGTCGATGCGGAGATTGTTCACCCAGTTCGAGTGGATATCGCCGGTGAGCACCACAGGGTTCGCAATCTTCCGTTCGGCAATCGTTGCCATCAACTTCATCCGTTCGTGGGCGGCGCCCGGCCATTGATCCATCGAATACTTCGCCGGTGCGTTCCCGACCGAAGAACCCACCATACCCATCATTACTTGCTGGGCGAGCACGTTCCAAGTCGCGTTTGATTGCGAAAGCGCGGCTTCCAGCCATTCACGTTGAGCCTTACCGAGCAGCGTATTCTTCGGGCTGAGTGCTTCCGCGTTGAGTTCCCTCTTGCCATCCCCATTGGGTTGATCGGTGCGGAACTGCCGGGTATCGAGCACTTGGAACGCGGCGAGCTTACCGAAGTGAACCGTGCGGTACAACTTCATGTTCGGGCCTTGCGGCATCGAACTCGGTCGCAGGGGCATCGCTTCGTAATACGCTTGGTAGGCGTTCGCCCGTTGTTTCAAGAATTCGACGGGATCGGCATCCTTGCGTTCCGAGATGTCATTCGCGTAGTTGTTTTCAAATTCGTGATCGTCCCACGTGACGATCCACGGACAACGGGCGTGCATCGTGTGCAGCATCGGATCGCTGCGATACTGGGCGTGGCGAACTCGGTAGTGCTCGAGGGCGGTGAGCTTCGGCCCTTCGTGTTTGCGAACCCCTCTCGCCGTTCCGGCTCTCTCGTAAATGTAATCGCCGAGGTGAACGACCAAATCGAGTTCGTCCTTCGCCATGCGATCGAAGGCGGTGAACAGCCCGGCTTCCCAATGCTGGCATGACGCGAAAGCAAACCGCAGTTTCTCCGGCATCGATTTCTCGTCCGGCATCGTTTGCGTGCGACCCACGGGACTGACGGTATCGCCGGCGCGGAAGCGGTAGAAATAAGGCCGGTGCGGTGCCAACCCGTTCACCTCGACGCGAACCGAGTGGCCCAGGTCGGCGGATGCGATCACTTTGTCCGACTTCAGATTCTTGGTGAACGCTTCATTCTCGGCGAGTTCCCACACGAGGGGAACGTTCTCTTTACCCATGCCGCCATCCGCATCGAGCGGCTTGGGGGCCAAGCGTGTCCAGAGAACGACGCTGGAAGAATCGGGATCCCCAGAGGCAACGCCGAGGGTGAAGGGATTGCTCGGGAAACTGAACGGGCGATCCTCGGCGCTCGCTCGGGATTGCAACAGCGGCAACGCGGCGAGGGCGCTCCCCCAACCGAGGAACAAGCGGCGGCTGAGTTGCCCTTCGTGTTTCACGGCGGCGGGAATCTTGGCGAGGTCGAGCATGCGAGTTCTCGGTGCGAATATTGTTAGAAGCTATTCTCGGGAATCCGCGGTCGAAGGAGGTGAAATTGCGATGCGGAATCGGTGAAGTTTCGGGGCGCTTCAAAAGGATGGCAAGATCGGCTTTGAAGCAGTCGTCGAGTTGTGCCAGCATGGAATTACAATCGACAGCGAAGGCATTCGTCGCTGGGGAACGTTTCCCCGGCGGAGTTCGAAGGCCCGAAACATCCTTAACTGCGTGTCCGTTTTTCGTGGGGAAGTCCACTCCCCGTCCCGAAGTGGGACGACCCTCTCCCCAAAGGGCGAGAGGGCGGAAATCCAAACGCCGCTCTCATTATTGGCCACCGCGAACGATCACGATCCGTTCTTTCGTTCGGAAAGCTTCCGCAGTCAACCCGCTGCGGTGGCTGCGGAGGGTGATCGCTCCGCAAGTGTGCGTATCCCAGATCGGGGCGAGCAAACCGGCGTGCCCCTCGCGGATGAAATTGGAATACAACCCGCCGCGATTCGCGATTACGAATTTCGGGTTCGCCCACTTGGCCAAGCTTTTCGGGAAGGCCGCTTGGCTACCGTGGTGCGGGGCTTGCATCACGTCCGCCTCAACCGGAGGCGATAACATCAACATCGCCGTGCCGCTCTTTTCTAAGTCCCCGGTGAACAGGAGCGTGTGCCCGGCATGGCGGACTACCATCACGAGGCTCCGTTCATTCTCGCTGTTTCCCGGCCCCTTTAAGGGAGGATGCAATACCTCGAAGGCGATCTTGCCCGCCTCGAACTTCTGCCCCGCCACGACCGCCCGCATTTCGATCCCCGAAGATTTCACCGCGCGGAGCATCTCCGCCACATCGGCCGTCGGCTTCTCGGCGAACGAAGGCGTAACGGTGATGCGACCGACAGGGAAACGCCTCAACAACTCCGAGACACCGTTGAAGTGGTCGGCGTCGGCGTGGGATAAGAATACTTCATCCACCTTGCGAATGCCGCGGTACCACAGGTACGGTGCGATCACCCTCCGAACGACATCCGGCCCGGTTACGGCGCCGGTATCGTAGAGGAAGCATCGGCCATCCTCGGTTTCCAGTACGGTGCAACCGCCGTGGCCGAGGGCGAGGTACGTCAGGCGGAGTTCCCCTTCACCCGGCCGCGTTCCGTATGGCCAAACGAATCCCGCCGCGATCCATATGCACAAAACCCACTGCCACTGCCGCGAGTTCTCCCAGCCCAAAAGAACAATCGTTGCGACCAACGCGTAGAAGCCGACGAGCCACGCCATCGGCAACCCCGGCAGGTAGATCGCTCCGCCGGGGATGCTTCCGGCCCAGGAGACTACGGCATCGGCCGAACCCAACGAGAGTTGAACGAACCCACCGAGGAGTTCCCCTGAACCCGGTATCGGAGCAGTGAGGAACATCAGAAAGCCCGCAATTAGTGCGATAGAAGTGAGAACGACGAGCACCGGCCCTACGAGCAACGCCACCGGCGACGCCAAGTTCTGCTCCGCGATCAAGAGAGGAGTATTCGCTGCGAACAGCAGTAGATTCACCAGATAAGCCATGCCGATCGTGCGAATGATCCCCCGGAGCCAACGCAGCCACTGCGGCCGTGAGGAATTGATCAGTTGTTCTTCCGGGCCGGGCGGCGCGGGCTGCAAATACTTGCCGATCCCCCAAACGAGTACGAACACAGAAATGAATGACAACCGACCGCCGAGGTCGAAGGCATCGCAGGGATTCAAGGCGATGACGCCGAGCCATGCCGCTGCAAAGGCGTTCGCTACCGAAACCGGACGGCGGAGAACGATGGCCCCACCCACCGCCGCAACCATGATCGCAGCACGGAGTGCGGAAGGTCTCAAGCCCGTGAGTGCGGCGTAGGTGAAGACCAACCCGGCGACGATCCACGCCGCATTGCGGCGGGGTA
>Ga0105045_10002864_pt1 | contig 14664 bp, 10 predicted proteins | sample MAT02_FD_78089 | JGI IMG/M metagenome (GOLD analysis project Ga0105045, IMG submission 78089) | Freshwater microbial communities from Lake Fryxell liftoff mats and glacier meltwater in Antarctica - MAT-02 (megahit assembly) | ecosystem: Environmental > Aquatic > Freshwater > Ice > Liftoff...
GACGAGCCGCTGCACGGTGATGCGCCGGCACGCGACGCCGGAGCATCGGCCTGGGCGAGGCGGCTGCATCCGGGCGTGCGCCCATGGTGAACCGCGTCACGGCCGAGCCTCAGGAATGCGGGTTCCGCCGCCTGAGCACGCGGCGGCCGCACGCAGGGCTGTCGCTGCCAGGCACCACTGCCAGCGTTCACGCCATGCTCACCAAGGCGATTTACCTGTGTGCCACCGCTACGGAATGATCTTCAGTTGTGTGGCGTCGAGACCGTACAGCCCGGGATCGAAGTTCGGGTCTTTCGTCAGGATGTACGCATCCTGATTGTTCACACGCCAGGCGTTGCCGAAACTGTGATCCAGTTGCACCGTGCTGTTGCTCACCGGGTCGTGGTAGGAGTCGACGCCGCGGATCGCCTCGATGCTGCGCCGCTGCATGCGGTCGCTGGCCGCCTCACCCGGATAGAGCTCGCCACCGCCGTCGCGACCTATCATGCCGCTGGCGCGCTGGAAACTCGCGATGTTCGCCCTGGTCGCCGCAGCACCGCCGGCGACGATGATCGCCGCGCGGTCGCGCGTGCCCTGCACGGCAATCGCGCCCAGTTGCGCCTCGAGCGCAAACAGCCGCTCCAACCATTGTGGTTCCGGTGCGATCGAACGGCGCGACGCCTCGACCAACGCGAGATCGAGCCGTCCGGCAGGCGCCATCGCTGCGAACGACCCGAGCGTCGCACCGGTGAGCGACCGCATCGGCTCGCCGCCCATCGGATTCATCGTCTCGATGCGATAGAAGATGCCGGTCACGCCCATCACGCCCCGCATCTCGACCCCGTTGCGTGCGAAAGCGAAGAGCAGCTCTCCTCCTTCCGCGTTGACCTGCCACGCAAACCCGGCCTGCGACGCCATCTGCTCCTGCCGCTGCGCCATCGCGACGGCCGGCCCGGCAAAATCGGGGCGGTCGTGATACTCGAGAATGCGTACCCCTTCGAAGTCGCGCTGCACCCTGGCCTCGAGATAGTCACGCACCGTCGCAAAGGCTTCCTGCTGGCATTGACTTGCGAGTCCGCTGTTCGACATCTGCCACGCTTCGGTCGGAAAGATTGCGATCGTCGACGCGCCATCCGCTGAACTGGCCGACCAGTGCACCGCGTACGGCTCCTGGCAGGGCCCGCCGGTCGCGATCACGCCGCCGGTGGTCGTCCAACCCGCCGGAATGAGTGCCGTCATCGCCGTGGTTGCCGCGATCACACCAGGATCCGGAATCGCCACCCGCTGCAGCATCACCGCTCCGGCCGGCAGTGGCACGCGCGGCAGGACACCAGGGCGGCTCCCATCCGCCGTAGTGCCCTGACGGCCTTCCGTGGTGCCGCATCCGGCCGCAGCCACGCTGCCGAGGATCAGCACGAGTGCTGCAATCTGCCTGCGCGTGCGCATCTGTGGCTCCATGAGTGAGGTCTCTCAGTGGAGCTACGCGCTAGTGCGGCCCGAATCAGCTCATCGGCATCGAACGGGGAACCAAGTCCGGCCGGACCGCGCGCTGCACAGGGAGAGGCACGTGCACCTGCCGGCACTTCCTCACGGTACGCGGGCCACCGCAACCTGACGAATGCGGCACGCGGGCGGTGCGTCACAAGGCAGCGCTACGCTGCGAGCGCCTCTGCCTGCCTGATCTGGATCGGGAGGGCAACGCGGCCCGTTGACCGACCACGTGAGCGGTCCCGTGCTCAGGTGAGCTGCGCTTGCCATGACGCCACACAGCGCGCCATCGACTCCTCGAACTCAGGCATCTGCTGTCCTCGCTCCGTGCCCAGCGCGGAGTAGTCAGGACGAACTCCACGCCACGCGAGTTGCTGCGCGTCCGCCTGATAGATCAGTGACTGATCCAGGTTCGCGTGCGCTGCGACACTGCGCGCCCACTCGGTCCATGAAAGACGCGCAGGCGAACTGAGGTGCCACATGCCGTCTGCACCATCGACGATGAGGTCCAGCACGGCGTCGGCGAGCGCCGAGACGTCGGTTGGCGAGACGATGGATCCGGACGTCGGCACCGACTCACCCGCGATGAGACGCCGCAGGGTCTGTATCACGAAATTGTGATCATCGGCGGCGCCGAAGAACGCCGACGTCCGCACGATGATCGCGTCGGGAAGTGCGCTCAGCACGCCGATCTCACCGTCACGCTTGCTCTGGCCGTAGACACTCAGCGGCGACGGCGCATCACTCTCGATGTACGGCGACGCCTTCGCGCCATCGAACACCAGATCCGACGAGAACGTCACCAGCCGCACCTTCATGCGCTCACAGGCGCGCGCGACGTTGACTGCCCCATGCACGTTGATCGCACGGCACTGCTCTGGCTCGAGCTCGGCGTCGTCCACGCGAACGTAGCCACTCGCGTTGATGACCGCCCACGGCCTCAGCGCAGCCACCAACGGCTCGACGTCTACGCTGCGGGTGATGTCGAGTTCCGCACGGCCCAGCGCGACGTGACTGATGCCGCGTTGCTCGCACCGCTGCGTCAGTGCTCGGCCGAGCGTGCCCCGGGCGCCAAGGATCAGCAGAGGCGCGCGAGGTAAGGTCAGCGCATCACGCCCGCCCGGTGACGTCCAGGAGGCGGAATCAGGGATCACCGGATGCGAAAAGGCCCCAGTATGCGAGATGGACGTGATCGCTGCGGCGAGAGCGGTCGGGCGCGGCACGGCACCGCGGATGTCGAATGCACCGGTCTCGTAGTGTCCACGTTCACCGCGGCACAGGTCGTTCCAGTCGAAGGTACCGAGCAGCGCCCAGAACGTGACTGCGGTCACCGGAACACCCGCGGCCTCGGCACGGACCGCTGCCTCCCAGCAGCTACGCGTCCACCGCAGCTGTGCCTCACGCGTGCCATCGATGTGCACCTCGCCAATGGCAACCGACCGACCGTATCGCGTCCACATACGGTGCAGGACAGCCTCGAAGCCGGGCTCCCACCCGGCCCGCTCACTCGCGGCGATATCCACATACCGATGACGACGGTTACCGCCGACAGGGACACCGGGGTAGCTGGCGACATCATCGTCCAGATGACGGTCGCTGCTGATGTAGTAGTCACCCGCCACGACGTCCGGTAACAGCGCCTGCTCCTCGAACCAGGTCAGCTCGGCAGCCGTCGCACCGAAGCGTGCGAGGTAGCGGCGCATCGGGTGACCCGGTACCACACGACCCGCCATCAGGTCCAGCGCCACGAACTGACGCTCGTTTTCGAACTCCGCCTGATACGCGAGTCGCGGCGACGAGGAGATGACGCCCATGTCGTCAGTGTGCATGTATCGCGCGCCCGGAATGACGGAGCGGATGGCTGCCATCGCCAACACCGCTGCCCGGCACTCGTGCAACAGCATTCGCACGAAGGACGCATCGCTGCACTCGTGCGGATACCAGTGCCCATAGAGCCCGCTGAAGCGTGCCGTGGAAACCGGCTCGTTCACCGGTGTCCACATGTCGATCCAGGGATACCGTTGGGCGACGGTGAGTGCATACGCCGCCAGCTCGCCGGGAAAAGCCGGATCGAGCAGGTTGGTGTGACGCGGACCGCTGCCGTGATGCACCAGCCCGGCAATTGGCGCGACGCCCCGCGCACGCAGCCGCATCAGATGCGCATCGAGCGCATCCCAGCGCATCGGCATGCCGCGTTCCGGCTGGATGCGCTCCCAGAGCAGCGGGTACCGCACTCGCCGAACGCCCATGTCGGCCAGTCGGTCGATGTCGTCGACCCGTGCCGCATGACCGGATCGAGCAACCTGGTCATGGAACTCGTTCCCGATGCGATTGACCGTGCATTCGAGCCCTCCCCACACCTCAGGCACCGTCGGCACCCTGCAACGTCACAGCTCCGCGCGTGCCCATGATACGCTCACAGAGCGTCAGCGATTGCGCGACCACCTGATCCATGTTGTAGTAGCGATACGTGCCGAGCCGGCCACTGAAGTACACCCCCGGCGCCTGCTCCGACAACGTCCGGTAGCGAAGGTAACGCTCCCTGTTCACTGCGCGGGGCACCGGATAGTACGGATCGCCCTCCGACGTCGGATACTCGTACACCAGTGTCGTCCTGGGATGCTGTTGCCCGGTCAGATGCTTGAACTCGGTGACACGCGTGTAGGGATGCTCGTTGGGGTGATTGATCACGGCGACAGGCTGCAGCAGCTCGGCATCGTGTGTCTCGTAGCGGAACTGGAGCGACCGATATTCGAGGGCGCCGTGCTGGTACTGGAAGAACTCGTCGATGGGCCCTGTGAAGATCACCTCGCGGTACTTCGCCTCGTCGCGGACCTCGAGGAACTCGGTGTCGACCATGACGCTGATGTTCGGATGGTCGAGCATGCGCTCGAACATGCGTGTGTACCCCTCGGCAGGCATTGCCTGGAACTCGTCGGTAAAGTACCGGTCGTCCCTGTTCGTGCGCACGGGGACGCGTGCGATCACGCTGGAGTCGAGCTCCGACGGGTCCAGCCCCCACTGCTTCCGCGTGTAATTGCGGAAGAACTTCTCGTACAGTTCGCGTCCGACCTTGCTGACGATCACCTCTTCCGAGGTCCGAATCTGCTCCACCGGCTCGGCCAGCGACTCGAGAAACGCGGCAGCCGCTTCCTCGGAGAGATTCATGCCGTAGTAGCCGTTGATGGTGTCGAGGTTGATCGGCACCGGCAGCAGCTTGCCGTCCACTGAGCTGAGCACACGATGCTCGTACGGGCGCCACTCCGTGAACTGCGACAGGTAATCCACGACCACCGTGGAGTTGGTATGAAAGATGTGCGGTCCGTACTGGTGAATCATGACGCCATGCGCATCGGCGCAGTCGTAGGCATTGCCGCCGATGTGCGGGCGACGATCGATGAGTAGCACCTTCTTGTTGTGCACTGACGCGAGCCGTTCCGCGGCGACGCTGCCCGCGAAGCCTGCGCCGACGATGAGGAAGTCGAACATCGTCTGCTCAGGCCACGTTGATGGACGTCTTCCGCATCAGCTCGTCCATGCGGTACCAGAGCGCGTCCCACGAATGCAGAGCAAGCGTCCTGTCGATGCGCGCCAATCGGGACGGTGCGGAGCGCGCAGCGAGTTGCTCCGTGAGCGCGGAGCTGAACTCCTGCGCCGTACCGGCGATGCTCACGAAGCCCTCGTCGCCCCACGTCCGCACGACGTCGCGGATGGGTGACGACACGACGGGCAGACCGGCGGCCAGATACTCCGGCGTCTTCGTCGGACTGATGAAACGGGTCGCCTCATTGATGGCGAACGGCATCCAGCCGACCTGCCAATGGCTCATCAACCTCGGCAGCTCGTCATAGGGACACGCCCCGAGGTAATGCACGTTCGGTCCGGTGGGCAACGCCGCTGGATCGATCTTGCAGACGGGCCCGGCGAATACGAACTGCCATGCCGGCTGCGCAGCGGCGAGGTGGGCAATGAGCGGCAGATCGAGGCGCTCGTCGAGTACGCCACAGAAACCAATGCGCGGCTCCGGGATGTGCGCCTGGCCCGGATGATCGTCCTGCGCCCGACGTGCCGAACGGAAATGCTCCAGGTCGACACACGACGGCATCGCGTGCACGTTGTTGTGCAGGTGACGCTTCGCTTCGTACAGACTGATTCCACCGGTGAACACCACGTCGGCTCGCGACATCAGCTGCCGCTCGCGGGCACGAAGCTCGGGGGGGGCGCCAGCGAATGCCGTCAACTCGTCCATGCAGTCATAGACGATCGTCGATGCATGCAGATGCGCGGAGATGTCGAGCGCGGCAGGCGTATAGTACCAGAGTGTCGCCGGACTCACGCGTGATCGAGCAAGCCAGCTGTCGAGGAGCGTCCGCTGCGCCGCTGCGGCTGCGTCAGTCGACAGGCCCTCGGGCAGATTCGGCGTGATCACGGTCACGTTCGGCGCCGCGTGTCGATGACAGAGCGAAGGTGTACGGGCACCAAAGATCGGCTCTTCGAAAAAGAACACCCGCCGATCGCGCGCGGCGCGCATCATGAGATGCTGAGGCCGCTGGAACACCCAATCCCACCGCAGATGCGAGAAGGTGAGCAGGTCGCCTGTCTGGTTGCTGAGCATGCAGTTTTCCCGGGAAGGTCGAACCGGCCCCGGGCAATGCCCTCGCAACCCGCGGCTGGTTCGTGTTTTAAGACAGCGTGCCGTGCCGAGGCGGCGCAATGCGCATCAGGCCCTGTGACCAAGCAGTGCTGCAGCGCGCTAGGGCGCCGGTCGTCGGGAACCGGCCGGAGCGGACACTGCACCTACGTGGAGTCCTACGAGCCAGATGCGTGGATCAGGACTGAAGCCGTCACGTCGCGTCCAGAAGAGATGCCGCGCACGCAAAAGGCGAACGCGGCAGAACCTGGCATTCGCCTTCAACAGGCAGCCACGATCGCTGCGTGATAAGGACAGTCGTGGCCCGCGTGCACGACGCGACCATTCAGCGTGAGCGCACGAAATGTGCCACTCTGAGGCTGCGTTATTCAGGGTCAGCAGAGCAAAAAATGCCCGACGGTACAACGTCGATATGCCCCTCTCGGTGGATACCCTGATGATGCGCGACCGATTTTTCTGCGATGCATCGGCAGGCTGCTGCGCGTTTGCAGCCGTCCGCCTCCGGCGTACGCCGGCTACGACTTCCAGTGCGCGAGTGAGGCGCAGTTGAGTGCGCCCGAGAACACGACGCTTGCCGAACCGATGGACGGTGGCGACGCTCACCTCCGACACGACGCGCAATGAACGCCGCGCCACTGCCATTGGTACCTCGGCAAGCCATGGCGTGTACATGACCATGCATGCGGCTGCCGATCGCTCTGCAGGGCGCGCCCGACAGCCCCCGCCTTGTACCGACGCTCCATTGCGGAGCCGATTCCCCACGCGGTCGACAGTGGTGTTGCCGTCCGGGAACGACGAGATTCGCATCGGCTTGGCGCTGACTCATTCTCTCGCTATAGGGACCATGTCGTATCAGCAGCCTGAACACGGGGAACGCGGCTATCCGCGGCCACAGCTCGCGCGCACCCGCTGGACATCATTGAACGGCTCCTGGGATTTCGCGCTCGATGCGGAAGCGCTCTGGCGCATGCCCGAGGACGTCACGTGGGAGAGCAGCATCACCGTACCGTTCTCGCCGGAAACCGGCGCAAGCGGCATCGGCCAGACCGACTACTTTCTCGCGTGCTGGTATCGACGCACGATCGACCCACCAGCGGTAGTATCTGGCGAACGCATCATTCTCCACTTCGGGGCGGTCGACTACAAAACGCAGGTCTGGGTGGGCGGCGCCATGTACGGCGAGCATGAGGGTGGATATACGCCATTCTCGATCGACGTGACGAGGGCCCTGTCCGGCGGTCCGCAGCCGGTCGTCGTGCGGGCCGAGGACGATCCGCACGATCTTGCCAAGCCACGTGGCAAGCAGGATTGGCAGCGCGAGCCGCACTCGATCTGGTACCCGCGCACCAGCGGCATCTGGCAGACCGTCTGGATCGAGGTGGTGCCTGCGGTAGCACTCACCAGCTTGCGGTGGACGCCAAACCTCGAGCGGTGGGAGCTCGGCTTCGAGTCGACGATCGAAGGAGAGTGCCCGCCAGGAACTTCGCTGAAGGTGACGCTGTCGACTGGCACACGACTGCTGGCCAGCGACGCGTACATGGTGATCTCGGGCGAAGTGAACCGTCGCATCGCACTGTCCGATCCCGGCATCGACGATTCCCGCAACGAGCTCCTCTGGAGCCCCGATTCACCAACGATCATCGAAGCGAACCTGCAGCTCGTCGATGGCAGCGGCACGGTGCTCGATGAGGTGACGAGCTACACGGCACTGCGATCGATCGGCGTTCAAGGCGAAAAAATCGTCCTCAACGGTCGGCCCTATCCACTGCGCATGGTGCTCGATCAGGGCTACTGGCCGGACTCTGGCATCACGGCGCCCGACGACGCCGCCCTCAAGCGCGATGTCGAGTTGGCCAAGGCGATGGGTTTCAACGGCGTTCGCAAGCATCAGAAAATCGAGGATCCGCGCTATCTCTATTGGGCGGATCGTCTGGGATTGCTGGTGTGGGAGGAGATGCCGAGCGCGTATCGGTTCACGAAGACCTCCGTCGCGCGGCTCACTCGCGAGTGGTTGAGCGTGCTTGACCGTGACTTCAGCCACCCGTGTATCATTGCGTGGGTGCCGTTCAATGAATCATGGGGCGTGCCCAACCTCCCCGACAGCGCCTCGGAGCGGCACTGGGTCGAGGGTCTGTATCACCTGACGAAGACGCTTGATCGCACCCGCCTCGTCATCGGCAACGACGGCTGGGAAAGCGTCGCCACGGATGTCGTCGGCATCCATGACTACGACGACAGTCCTGACCGTATCACCCAGCGCTACCAATCGCCCGAGGGGCGCCCGAAGCTGTTTCGCCATGCGAGACCGGGGGGCCGCATTCTCGTGCTTGGCACTGGCGAAGCGCACCTGCAGCATCCGGTCGTCCTGTCGGAGTTCGGGGGGATGAGCTGCTCGACGGACCGCGAGCGCACCTGGGGGTACCGGCGCTGCCAGGATCCTGCGGAGTTTGCCCAAGAGTATGCTGCGCTCCTCGCGGCGGTGCGCGATCTCGATCTGCTGGCGGGCTTCTGCTACACGCAATTCGCGGACACGTACCAGGAGGCGAACGGCTTGCTGACTGCCGATCGCACGCCGAAGTTCCCCATGGAGGATATCGCCCGCGCCACCCGTGGCGAACGTGGCCGTCGGTGATCGAGGACACCATGAGCACCTTCGAGGCGCTTTTCGGCGGTGCGCCGGCGGTGCGGTCCGACGCCCCCGGGCGGGTGAATCTGATTGGCGAGCACACGGATTATCAGGGGGGCTTGGTGCTGCCGCTGGCGATTCCACAACGGACCCGCGTCGAGCTGCGCCGTCGGGCCGACGATCAGGTCGTCGTCTGGAGCGCCGAGGATCCATCGCGCGGGCCGCCGCAGCGGTTCGCGCTCGGCGAGGAGGAGCGTGGGCGCGGGTGGGTCGACTACGTACAGGGTGTCACCGTGGCCGCGGCGATCGCGGGTCATCGTCTGGGCGGCTTCGAAGCCCGGCTCGAGTCGGATGTGCCCGTCGGCAGCGGTTTGTCGTCGAGTGCGGCGCTCGAAGTGGCGCTCCTGCGCGCGTTGCGGGAGGCGTTTGCGCTCACGCTCGACGACGTGGCGCTGGCGCTGATCGCCCAGCGGTCGGAGACCGGGTTCGTCGGGGCGCCGATCGGGGTCATGGACCAGATGGCGTCGAGCCTCGGCGACACGTCGAGCGCGCTCTTCCTCGACACCCGCACGCTGGCGTACGAGCGCGTGCCTCTTCCACGCGCGGCCCGTCTGCTGGTCATCGATTCGGGTGTGACCCACAGCCATGCCACGGGTGACTACCGCGTGCGACGTGAGGAGGCTGCGGGGGCAGCGCGCGCACTCGGGGTGGCCCTGCTGCGAGAGGTGAGCGCAACCAATCCCCGAGTGGAGCAGCTTCCCGAACCGCTGCGCCGTCGCGCGCGGCACATCGTCACAGAGAACGCGCGCGTCGAATCTGCGGTCGTCGCCATGAAGCAGAACGACCTGGAGACCCTCGGGGCGCTGCTCTTCGCCTCGCACGCGTCGCTCCGGGATGACTATCAGGTGTCGGTGCCAGAGCTCGACTCTCTCGTCGAGCTGGCGCGCGGCGAGCCTGATGTCCATGGAGCGCGCATGACGGGTGGCGGATTCGGCGGATCCGTCGTCGTGCTCGTGAGGCGGGACGCCGCGCCAGACCTGGCGTCTCGACTCGCCGGAGCGTACGCCCGGGCGAGTGGGCGCACTCCGCGAGTGCTCGTACCGTGACCGACGCGGCACTCCGCCTTTTCAATGACCTGACGCTGCCCGCCGGCGAGGCCCTGGACACGGACGAATTTACGGCCCTCGTACGACAACTGCGCGACGGTGTGCTTTCCGAGGCGTTCGCGCCGGATCCCACGCACGTGGAGCCGCTTCAGCCTGGCGACATCACGCCGCTTCCCACTCCGGGCAGTCCGCTGTACGACATCTGCCTCGACCTGGGCGAGGGGGCCTTCTTGCGCGGCGAAGTGGCCAGTGTCGTCGTCGCCGGCGGGGCAGGCACGCGCTTCGGCGGCGCGGTGAAAGCCTTGGTCGACGTCATCGATCAGCGCACGTTCCTCGATCTGAAGCTGGCGGACGCCACGCGCGTGGGCGGCCGCTACGGCCATCCCGTGCCAGTGGCACTCATGACGTCGTTCCTCACGCATCACGGCATCGAGGAGCACGTCGCTGCGCGCGGGCACGACGACGTCCTCCTGTTCCGGCAGCGCATGCTGCCGCGGCTGACCCCGGGCTTCGCCGTGGCGCGCGAATCAGACGGGATGGTGTCGCTGGCGCCTGCCGGTCATGGGGACTTCTTCCGCGCGCTGCAGCTGGACGCTGGACCGAGACTGCAGGCGCGCGGCGTGAAGGTGATCTACTTCTCGAACGTCGACAACCTCGCGGCGACGCTGGACCCGGTGGTCATCGGACTGCACCTGCACCTCGGACGGGCAATGACGGTGGAGCTCGCGTCGCGGCGCAACCCCACCGGTGGGGCGCTCGACGCCGGTGCCGCGCCGATGCGGATCCGGGGGCAGCTACAACTGGTCGAGAAGGTGAAGGCCGAGGATCACGCGCTCATCTCGACGAACAACATTGCCTTCTCGCTGGCGCGGCTCCTCGAAGCCTCCGTGACGCTGCCGTATCGGGTGGTGCGCAAGACGGTCGAGGGGGAGATCGTGCTGCAGTTCGAGCAGGTCACCGCTGAGGCCAGCAGTCTGGTGTGCCCCGATGGTCAGCCGCTCTTGCCGGTGGCCTTCGTCGAGGTTGCGCGCGAGGATCCCCGCACGAGTCGGTTCGAGCCGGTCAAGACTCCAGACGACCTGCCGAGAGTCGTCGAGCGCCTGCGCCGCCGATTGAGTTGACCGCCGCCGGCTGTCAGTGATCGACTCGAATTCCCCACCCAGTGATCGTCTCGAATTTTCCACCCCCACCGCGGGAGCCGAGCGATGGAGCGCCGCCCGAGGAGCATCGCGCAGCGCTCAACCCGATGCGGCAGCGTGTGACGGGCGACGCGAACAGTGTGGGTGAACGACAGCGTGTTCGGGTCGCGTGCGTGGGGACGCGCGCCGAGCGCCGTCTCGTGCATGGGTGCGCGGATGGCGACGTGCGCGAGGAGAACGCCCCACGCGTCCCGGCGCACGGGGAAACCGCGTCGTCAGCACGCCCCGGCTGATCTGATCGGTCAGACGTGTCCCTTTGAGAGGGCCCGCGAGCATCCGTGTCACGGCCTGCTCCGAGATGGGGGTCGGAGCCCAGATCGACGTCGCGCAGGTCGTGAAGCGAAACGTATTGCCGCCAGAGGGGAAACGCGTCGCGTCAGTCACTGGTGCACGAGTGATCGGAGACTTCGCCGGTGCACGGAAGCGATCCTGCAGATCGAAACTCGATCGTGCCGCGTGAAGGGCGTCCACGACCACCACCCCGCTATTCACTCCGCCTTCACCAACAAAGCCCATCACACCAGTCTTTCCGCTGCGCGAGCAGCGTTCACGACGCATCGCCTGCGCCTCGACTACGAGCGGGACTGTGCCATCGGTCGCAGCGTGTCGAGGAGTCGCGTGAGTTCGCCGAAGTCCGCGGGCTTGATCACGTGACCGTCAAACCCGGCCTCGCGGGATCTGAGGCGGTCGTCACCCTGTCCCAATCCGGTCAGGGCGACGATCACGATGGTCTTGCTCCACGGTTGCTGGCGGATCGCACGGCAGGCTTCGAAGCCGTTCAGCTTCGGCAGGCCGATGTCGAGCAGAATGACATCGGGGCGCAACCGTGTCGCCGCATCCACGGCTTCGTGCCCGTCATGAGCAGTGTGGGTTTCGCTCCCGCTCATGCTGAACAGCATGGCCAGAGACATGGCCGCGTCACGATTGTCATCGACGATCAGAATGCGGCCGGGTGCTCCTGTCGTCGGCTGGCTTTCGGACCGCACGGGGGGTGGCGGCAACACGTCTTCGAGAATCTGAAGCCGAACGGTGAACTGGGTGCCAAGGCCAACTCCCGGACTCTCAACCTCCACACTTCCGTCGTGCATCTCGACCAGGGTCTTGACCAGCGTGAGGCCGATACCCAACCCGCCGACCGAACGCTCCAGCGAGGTATCCAGCTGTGTGAACATCTCGAAGATGCGGGGGCACTGCTCGGCAGGGATCCCGATGCCGTCGTCCCGGACGCGGATCACCGCATCCAGGCCTTCACGCTCGACCGTGAGGCAAATGTGCCCCCCCGTGTCCGTGAACTTGCAGGCGTTGTTCAGCAGGTTGCCCAGCACTTGCGCCCACCGTGTCGGGTCAGCCAGAACGAAGATCGGCTCCGTCGGCATCGCTACCGTGAGCGTGATCTGCAAGCTCTCACACAGTGGTCGGATGACCTCGACGGCATGATGGACGGCAGAGGCCAGCTCGATCCGCGTGCGACGCAGCTCGATCTTGCCCCGGGTGATGCGGCTCACATCCAGCAGGTCATCGACCAGCCGCACCATCTGGCTGACTTGTCGCTCCATCATCGCGGCAGCTGATTGCACCGCCTCGTCCTCCGGACGATCACTCCCATGTGGAGCGGTCAGTCGAATGATTTCCAGCGCGTTGCGGATCGGGGCCAGCGGATTGCGAAGTTCGTGCGCCAGCATGGCGAGGAACTCGTTCTTGCGGCGGTCGGCTTCCTGCAACGAATGCTCATAGCGTTTACGTTCCGTGACGTCGCGCGCGGCGGCGAACACACCGCACAGCTTTCGGCCGCGGTCGTGGAACGTCGACGCATTGTACGAGACCACAGTTTCCTGGCCGTCCCGGGCTCGTGCCGTCAGCTCGTAATCGGTGAGTTTGCCTTCGCTGAGGACGAGTCTGATGCCTGCCTCGGCTCGCTCGGGGTCAGTGAAGTAATCCTTGAACGGCGCACCGATCAGCTCGTCTCGCGTCGATCCGGTCAGCGCCTCCATCTGTTTGTTGACATCAGTGATGATCCCCCGAGGGTCGGTCGTCATCAGCGCGTCGATGTTCGACTCGATCAACGACCGCGTGTAGAACTGTTGATCACGAACCGCCTGGTCGAGCAGCAGACGCTCAGCTTCCACCTGTTTGCGGGCGGTGTTGTCGGTCCCGATCAACAGATAGCCGATGATCTCGTCGTGCGCGTCACGCAGCGACGTGACGGAGACGATGGCGGGGAAGCGGCTGCCGTCCTTGCGGCAGTAGGTCAGTTCGTAAATGTCCTCGATCCCGCGCGAGGCCTTGAACACCAGGGCTTCAAAGCCCGGCGTAATCGTGGTGCCGAACTCCGCACTCAGTGTTTTCGCGCGGGTAATCACTTCAAGCGGATCCGAGATATCGGCGGGCGTGATCTTGTTCATCACTTCAGCCGAGCTGTAGCCCAGCATCCGCTCGGCACCGACATTGAAAATCTGGATCACCCCGCTTGCGTCGGTGGCGATACTGGAAAAGTTGGCGCTGTTGAAGATCGCGTTCTGTAACGCTCCCGCCTTGAGCAATGCTTCTTCTGCTCGCTTCCGCGGCGTGACGTCTTCCATTGCCAGAACGAGCAACTCACCATGTTGGCCCGCCTGGAGCTTCCGGGCATTGAGCAGCATGACCCGACGACCGATGACCGGAAACGTATGCTCCAGCTCGAAGTCCTGAAAGACTGAGCTTCGGGGGACGATGTCCTCCAGCAGCGTGCGGAGGTCGGGAATATCCCACTGCCCGTTTCCCAGCTCATAGATGAGCCGCCCCTCCGTCTCCTGCGGCGAGACCTGAAACGTCTGATAAAAAGCGCGATTGGCTGATCGAACGCGCAGCGTCTCATCCAGAATCAGCAGCGGCTCGCGAACCGTATCCACGATGTTCTGGGCATAGGTTTCAAGGCCGTCGTACAAGGAATCCGCGGTCATCACTTCTCTTGGGCTGGACGCTCCGGAGTTTCGCTCCGACGGCAATTGGCCGCGCAAATCAGATGCGACGACGCGTCCCATGTGTCCGGTCGGGCGCGTTTCGTTGAAGTGACGATACCGCATGTCGCGCATCCGTGCGCTGCCTGCACGATGATCGTTCCGTCTGTCCAGCTCGGGATCGCCTGCCGGGACAGCGGCAATGCTTGAGCTCGTCTCATTCCACAGTGGAGGAGTGCCAGGAAGCCTTTGGTCTCGCAAAATCCGGCGAGGCGCGCGGGTGCCAACTACAATCTGCTCCACGTCGCGAGACACCTCGACGCACGACCATGAGAGACGTTCAGTCTCTTCGCGCCGGCCGCGACACTCGCCGAAGGCACTGCCCCGACGAAATGCACCCGCCACTGCGTTCTCCGGCGATCTGGCAGGCACAAACGACAAACTGCCCCACGTTGTGAGGCCGTCAATCGGATCGACTGCTCGGGACGACATGTACGAAACCGCGCGTGCCTGAACCCAGACGCGCCGAAATGCACGCGCACGTCGTTGCCTGACCAGGGTTGGCGATGACGAACATGGCGATGACGCAGCAATTCAGGAGGCCGCAGGCACAGATATGTAAAGCTTCGGTTACGGCACGGCGCCACGGACGTCGGCAGCCGCTCGGGCCTCACTCTCA
>Ga0105045_10002865_pt1 | contig 14660 bp, 12 predicted proteins | sample MAT02_FD_78089 | JGI IMG/M metagenome (GOLD analysis project Ga0105045, IMG submission 78089) | Freshwater microbial communities from Lake Fryxell liftoff mats and glacier meltwater in Antarctica - MAT-02 (megahit assembly) | ecosystem: Environmental > Aquatic > Freshwater > Ice > Liftoff...
CACCGCGCCCGTGACGGGGACTGTCTGTACCAGCGTGAGGTGAATATCGCTGGTGCCGGGGGGCAGGTCAATTAGTAAATAGTCCAAATCGCCCCAGTCGGTATCGCCAAAAAACTGTTTCAATGCCTGACTGGCCATCGGGCCGCGCCACACCACCGCGCTATCGGGCGGAGTGAGGAAGCCGATGGAAATCAGCTTGATACCATACTGGCGAATGGGGTTGATGTAGTTTTTGCCGTCTTTGGGCGTGATGGTCGGCTGCATGTCTTCGGCCCCGAACATGACGGGAATCGACGGGCCAGAAATATCGGCGTCGATGATGCCCACCTTCGCACCCGACCGATGCAGGGCCATCGCTAAGTTGGCCGTAACGGTGGACTTCCCCACGCCGCCCTTGCCCGAGGCAATGGCGATCACATTCTTAACACCCGGAATAAGAACCGCCCCGCTGCGGGTGGAGGTCACGTCCGCGATCAGATTGACCGTTACGTCGATGTCAGACGAAAAGTGCGAATGAATGGCTGCCACGCAGCGGGAGCGAATCAATTCCTTCAAAGGGCAGGCCGGCGTGGTAAGCACCACGGTGAAGCTCACTTGGTTGACGCCCACTTCGATGTCGCGCACCATGCCGAGCGTCACCAGATCTTTTTTCAAATCCGGCTCCTCGACGGTGCTAAGGGCTTGCAGTACTTTTTCCTTATTTATCGTGAATTCCCCCATAGGGTTGTTGATTTGTTGATTTGTGTAACGGGGCCGCCCGCGCGGCGTGTAATTGGTGTTTTTTGTTGAAGTGTTTAATTGTATAAGCTTCTGGTAATTAATATCCTCTTTGAACAATTCCACAGCCGAACAATTGCATATCAATTACACACCGCGCCGGCGGGCCGGTTCAACAATTAAACGATTACACAGCCTTTAATGAAAAAAGTCTTTCATTTTATCGAAAAAGCCCTTCTCGTGTTTGCCAGGTTTGGGCTGAAAATTGGGCGAATCGCGGAGGGTTTCCAGCGTGCTGCGCTCTTCGCTGGATAGCTGCTGCGGCGTCCAGACATTTATGTGGACGAGCTGGTCGCCGCGTCCGTAACCGTTGAGGTCTTTGATGCCCTTGCCTTTCAGGCGCAGGATTTTCCCGGCCTGCGTGCCGGGTTCGATGGCAATGCGAGCCTTGCCGTCGATGGTCGGGATTTCCGAAGACGTGCCAAGGGCGGCATCCACGAAGCTCAGGTGCATATCGAAAATCACATTGTTGCCGTCGCGCTTGAGGTTTTCGTTTTCTTCCTCCTCAATCACGATCAGCAGGTCGCCCGCCACGCCGCCGCGCTGTGGCACGTTGCCCTTGCCCGACATTGAGAGCTGCATTCCTTCGCCCACACCGCCCGGAATATTGAGCGTAATCAGATCGTCCTGCATCAGGCGGCCCTCGCCCGCGCAGACCTCACAGCGCTCAATCACGATTTTGCCCTCGCCCTGGCAAGTCGGGCAGGTGCTGCTCGACACCATTTGGCCCAGCATGGTATTGACAACTTTGCGCACCTGGCCATTACCCTGGCAGGTGGTGCAGGTTTCCAGCGCGGTGCCGTTCTTGGCCCCATTGCCGCCGCAGGCATCACAAGTTACGTGGCGCTTTACCTTTATTTTCTTCTCTGCGCCGTTGGCAACCTCGTTTAAGTCGAGTTTCAGCTTGATGCGCAGGTCGGAGCCGCGCCGCTGCCGGGTGCCGCCGCCGAACATATCGCCGAACGGACTCCCGCCACCGCCGCCTCGCGCGCCGCCGCCAAAAATATCACCGAACTGCGAAAAAATGTCCTCCACGGTGAAGCCACCGGCGAATCCGCCCGCGCCGCCCGCTGAGCTGCCTACCCCGCGATGCCCGAAGCGGTCGTACTGCGCCCGCTTGGTTTCGTCGCTCAAGACGCTGTAAGCCTCGGCGGCTTCCTTAAACTTGTCCTCGGCGGTGGGGTCGTCGGGGTTTTTGTCGGGGTGAAACTTGATCGCCATTTTGCGGTAGGCTTTCTTGACATCCTCAACAGCGGCCTTGCGATCCACGCCCAGTATTTCGTAATAATCTCTTTTCGTAGCCATCTTTATTTTTAAACACCTATCACTACCTTGGCGTAGCGGATCACTTTGTCATTGAGAAAATAACCCTTTTCGACTTCGTCCACGACCATATCTTTCAACTCAGGATTGGGGGCCGGATACTGCGCGATGGACTCGTGCAGTTCGGCGTCGAAGGGTAAGCCCATGGTTTTCATGGGTTTCAAGCCCTGCGATTCTAGGGTTTTGAAGAGCTTGTTATAAATGAGATCAACGCCCTCCTTCAGGGGCTTCACCTCGGTCGTGGTGTCGAATGACTTGATCGCCCGCTCGAAGTCGTCCACCACGGGGAGAATGTTCTTCATGGTGTCGGCGTTAGCGGTGCCAATGAGTTCCATCCGCTCCCGGGCGGTGCGGCGGCGGAAGTTCTCGAAATCGGCGTAAAGGCGCAGGTACTTGTCCTTCAACTCGGTGAGTTCCAGCTTGGCTTTTTCCTCGGGCGTCAGCTCGAAAGCTTCGGCATCTGTCAGCTCGTTCTCTGCCTCGGAAGTCAGTCTGTCGGCTTCTAGGCTATTGCTCATTTCTTTTTCAACTTTGTCAGAAAAACCCATGGGTTGCTGGGACATATCTTCTAAATGTTCGTTATTGTCTGCCATGATTCGGTGCATTATTAGGTTTAGAGGTCATTTTTTGGGCTAAATTTGTACTATTAATGTAACATAGTAGCCTAACAACCAGTATTTTATGTCTTTATTGTTCAAATCTATTTCAAGGGATTTGTAAGAAGTTAAAATAAACTTGCCAGCAAAAGTCGGCTGACAGATTGGCATTTTGCACAAAGTCAGATCAAAAGATGAATTTTTCAAAAAGATGACCACCGACGACCTCGTAGAACTAGAACGCTCGAAACTTATCAAAGCCAAAGCCCTCGATTTAGGCTTTGATTTCTGCGGTGTGTCGCGGGCGGAGTTCCTTGAAGAAGAGGCCCCGCGCCTGGAAAACTGGCTCAACCGAAACCACCACGGTCAAATGGGCTACATGGCCAATCACTTCGATATGCGCCTTGACCCGCGCAAGCTGATGGACGGGGCCAAGTCAGTCGTGTCGGTGCTGCTCAACTATTACCCCGAAGCACGCCTGCCCGAAGGCCCCGACGATTACAAACTCTCGAAGTATGCCTACGGCACCGACTACCATTTCGTGTTGAAGGACAAGCTGAAAGACCTGCTGGCCTTTATCCGAAGCGACATCGGCGAAGTGGCGGGCCGCGCTTTCGTGGACTCGGCCCCCGTAATGGACAAGGCCTGGGCCGCCCGCAGCGGCTTGGGTTGGGTGGGTAAGCACTCTAACCTACTCAACCGCGACATGGGTAGTTTTTTCTTCATCGGCGAACTCATCCTCGATCTCGACCTGGCCCCCGACGGCCCGATGGCCGACTACTGCGGCACCTGCACTCGCTGCGTGGATGCTTGTCCCACCGATGCCATCACCGAACCCTACGTGGTGGACGGCAGCAAGTGCATCAGCTACTTCACCATCGAGCTGAAAGAGGCCATTCCCAACGAAGTAAAAGGAAAATTCGAGAACTGGGTCTTCGGCTGCGACATCTGTCAGGATGTCTGCCCCTGGAACCGCTTCTCGCGCCCGCACGCTACGCCCGAATTCGACCTCCCGCCGGCGTTACAGGCTTTCACCAAATCCGACTGGGAGGAGATCACCGAGGAGGTTTTTCGGGAGGTATTCCGCCGCTCGCCTGTGAAGCGGACGAAGCTGGCGGGGCTGAAGCGGAATGTGGGGTTTGTGAGGGGGGGGAATTAAGGGCGTCTGTCCTGTTTTTTAGGCAAAAAAAATGAGCCTACGGTTTTCTTTTTATGTTAAATTCGAAAAACTGACACATAGCTCCCGATGAAAATAGTCCTGGATATCCCCGACAGCAAAGCCGACTTCATGCTTGAATTGATTCATAGCCTACAATTTGTAAAGGCTGAATTTCCCGACTCAACAGACTCAGACAAAAAATTACTTTTTTTGAAGGAACTTGACGAATCGGTAAATGACCCGAAAGAGGAACTGAGTGGCGGTAGGGTTGGCTCACGCGATGCATATGAATTCCTCGATGAGTTACAGCATCCGAACTCTTCCCTCTTTTGAAAGACAGGTCAAAAAGCTCGCCAAAAATTTCCTCGGGCTTTGTACGATAAGTCAGAAATGGAGACCATTACAACGGTTGAAAAAACCATCTGCTCACTTAATTCATCGGCTCAAAAAGCCAGGAGGCATCCTGCCGGTACACCACATTTTTCCGGTTGGCGTCGGTGGCCGGGGTTACCTTCAGCACATAGCCCTCGTGCCGCAGAAAATGATTTGGCCGCATAATCGACTCGAACGAAACGAAGTCCAGGCCGGTGGCTGACTTCTCCTCGGGTTGCCGAATCTTGAACATATGTCGGTTGCTGGTGCTCTGCGGGGGATGCTTGGCCATTACCACCGAATAATCATCGGCGACGGCAAGGTACGTATCAGGTTCGGGGGCGTTCATTACCTTCAACCCTACGATGCCTTTGGCTTCATCTAGGTTCACCTTCTCAATCTGCATGACGGTTCCGTTCTGCGGACTGAGAATCCTGCCCTTGACGAACTTATCCTGCTCTTTCGGATTGTAGGCGATCCAATAATTGCTGCCTTTCTCCACCCTGTTGCCGTTAACTGAGTAGCCGTGAAGGCTGAATTTCCGGGGAAGTACCGTCGGTGGAATTTCCTTGCTGTTGACTTTGACGCGAATTCCCCTGAGGCTGTTTTTGGTACACTGGTTGTACTGAACGATCACCAGGCGGTTTTCTCCCCTGGCAAGCTGGTATTTAAGATCTACTTCCTTGTACTTGGACTGATTCAGTATGAGATCAGAACCCTCCTTAAAGCTGCCATTCTTGTGGGTGTCATTGAAGAAATAGATGCGCGCACCATCGTCAGCCTTGTCGAAGGACACGGTGAAGGTTGAGTTTTTCAAATCCACATTATCAGGAATGTTGACAGTGGTTTGAAAGTAGGTGAAATCCAACTGCTGGGCGCATCTTTTTACGTTTTCGCCCAAATCGGGATAATCCACCGTGCCATCGGCCTGCGTCTTGGCCGTTTCCCATTTGGGATCCGATTCAGCGGGAATTTTCGCCTTGCCGAAGGCGGCTACCCTAGCCGCCATGTCGGGCGTTGCAAAGTCGATTACTCCCTCGTTGCCTTCGTGAATTTCCCAAGCACCAACCCTTACCTGGGCGAAAGCCGGATTGAGAAATACGAGGATGAGTAGTAGTATAACAGTCGTGTGTAAAGTTTTCATATTAATATAGGGTTATTTTTTGCCTACTCTGGTAAAGCATTTTCGGCGGCCTGCTCTTTGGTAGGCACAAAGGTTGGCCAAGCGGATGTACAAAATCCGTCAATACTGTAGCAAAATCCGTCAAAATGGGCTATGACGGCGGCCAGACTGTGATTTAAGGGAGAGATGTAACAACCGCCTAGGCAAAATCACCAGGCAGCTTCCCAAACCGCTTCTTGAAACTGCGGGAAAAAGAGCGGGCATCTTTGTAGCCCACTTGGTAAGCTACGCTGGTAACGGAATCATGGGTGCCTCTTTCCAGTAACAGCCGGGCTTCGTTGAGCCGAATCTGCTGTAGGTACTGTACCGGGCTGAGGCCGGTCAACCGTTTGAGCTGCCGGAGTAAGCTGAATTCGCTCATGGCGAAGTTTTCGCTCAGGGCTGGGATTGTAAGTGTATCGCTGGATAAGTTGTCCCCTACGAATCGCTCGAAGTTCTTAAGCCATGCTTGGTCGGTTTCGGAGAACTGGGGCGGCGCGTCGCCCTCTTGGCTTTCCAGCAGGGCTTCCTGCTTCCTCACCGACTGGTTTTTTAGCAAATTTGCGATCCGCACCAGCAGTTCCTCTTCCTCGAAGGGCTTGGTGAGGTAGTCGTCCACCCCGATGCGCAGGGCATGAAGGCGGTCGGCCAACTCGGCCCGAGCCGTGAGCATGATGACCGGGATATGACGGGTGGCGTCGCCGGATTTAAGGTTTTCGAGCAGTTCGTAGCCATCCATGACGGGCATCGTCAGGTCGCTCATCACCAAATCGACTTGGAGGTTGCCGGCGGCGAGTTTTTGCAGGGCAACCGCGCCGTTTTCGGCCAGGAGAACATTGTAATGCTCCGACAGTATCAAATGGAGGTATTCCCGCAGTCCGGGATTGTCCTCCACCACCAGAATTGTCGGCTGGTGGGCGGCAACGGATTCCGGCATCGGCACGGTGCCTTCGTAGGGTTGAACGATCTCCGTGACCGCGATCGAAACCACCTCATGGTTGTTTTCACAAAGGGCAATAGGCCACGAAGCCTGAAAAACGCTGCCCTCCCCTGGCTTGCTTTCCGCGTGGATATCCCCCTGCATCAGTTGGGTGTATTCCCGGCAAATAGCCAGGCCGATTCCCGTTCCATCCACCGAAGGTCGGCTCTTGCGATTGCTTCGGAAAAAACGGTCGAACACCTGCGGGAGGTCGTCGGGATGGATGCCCGACCCGGTGTCGGTCACCCGGAAAGCGAGCTGGTCGCCCTGCATCCACACCGCCACTTCGACCCTGCCGAGGGCGGGGGTGAATTTGAAGGCGTTGGAAAGTAGGTTGTAGAGAACCTGGCGGCATTTTTCCCGGTCGAGTTCGGCCACCAATGCGGGCAAAATCTTTATCTCGTGGGAAAAGTAAATCTGCCGCCATTGGGCCAGCGACTCGAACTGCTCGAGGTGGAGCCGAAAGAAAGTAGCCAGCTCGGTCGGTTCCTCGTGCAAGGGCATCTTGCCCATTTCCAGCTTCCGCAGGTCAAGGATATCTTTCACCATCGCCTCCAATTGCCGGGCACTGCGACTGGCGGCGTTGAGCAGCACCGTCTGTTTTTCAGACCACTGATTTTCCTTCAAAAGCGTAGTGAGCGGCCCCACGATCAGCGAAAGCGGCGTGCGCAGTTCGTGGCTCACATTGGCAAAAAAATGCGACTTGGCTGCATCGAGGCTTTTAAGTTGGGTGGCTTGGTCTCGTACAAGGGCGTTCTGTTCGATCAGCTTTCGCTTGGCCCGGTGCTGCTTTCGGTAGCCGACGAATAAGGCAACCGCCAGGCTCAAAACCAGGAATACGATAACGGAAGAAAATAAAAGTTGGTCGTTCTTCAGGCGCAGAGCCAACCGCTGCTCCTCGATCTGTTGCTGTTTGTATTTGTTCTGGTAGCGGGCATCGATCTCGATCACCTCTTCGGTGACAGCCCTCTCCTTCAAAGCCAGCTCCATGCTGTAGCCTTTCTGCATATTCACCAGGGCCGAATCAAGTAAGCCCATTTGCTGGTAAATGTTGCCCCGAAATAGATAGTATGTACCGATAGATTCGTGTTTATCGTTGCCCTCGGCAATAGCCAGATTGGCTGCCACGAGAGAGGAGTCATTGTAAGCCAGGGCCAGGCGGAAGTTTTTGCGTTGTGCTTGGATCCTGGCAATCGCTTCGAGCATCGAGCCGTAGCCAGTATAGTCACCCAGTTGTCGATAAAGCCTACTTGCCGACTGACAATGCCGCATCCGCTCATTGAGTGCCGATGGCGGCAGCAACAAATTCAGCAGCATGTGGCTGATGGCTTCTTCGAGCAGAAGACCGTGTGCTGGCGCGGTACGTAGTGCCTCTCGGGCAAAAAATAGTGCTTCTTTTGGGTCGCCATATAGCCTTTCCCATGAAGAACGGCGGATGGCAAAATAGGGGTACAGCGCGTCAAGGTTATGAAGTTCGATGTCGGCGCGTGCCAAGTCCAGTTGTTCCCGGCTGCTTTCCTTGCTGCCCACCTTCTCGTTCAGCAGGGCCAGGGCCAGACTCGCTCGGACGTGTACTTTCCAAAGTCCTTTTTGCTGGCTCTTACGGGCTAAGATAAGCAATTTTTTCATGGCCAGTTTGCCCCGCTGATCCTGTTCGATGGCCAGGGCTTCGGCCAGTTGGGCGCGGATCCCGAAGGGTGTATCGACCTGATCCTCTGCTTTCAACTCTTTCAATAGTTTATCAGCAATGACCAGGGCGCTGTCGTTCTTGAAAGAAATCAGGTAGGCTTCTGCGCGGGCGAGTTCCCGTTCCATAACCGGATTGGGCGGGGGCGTACCTTGGGCTATCAGGTCGGACAGATTCCCAAAAAAGAAGAGTCCGATTGCGGTAAAAGCAGGGATGAATCGGCGGATAATGGGGGGCATTCCAAGTTTAAATAGTTTGTTCAAAGGTACTTTCGTTTTTTCAAAACTTGGGAATCGTAAATAACTTTCCCTACTTTTCGGTCTATCCCAAAACGCCCATCCCAACCCCAAACTCGTCATGAAAGCCCTGATCGTCTGTACCAACCACGAGACATTTCCCACCAAAACCTACAAAACCGGCCTTTGGCTGAGCGAGCTGACGCACTTTTGCCAAATTTTAGACAAGCAGAAAATTGACTACGACTTAGTCAGTCCGTTGGGTGGCCTGATCCCCATCGACGAGCGCAGTCTGGATTTGAAGGATGAGGTTAACCGCAACTACTACGAAGATGCAGTCTTTCGGCTGCAGTTGGAAAATTCCCTGAAACCCGCCGACATCGACCCCAAAAACTACCGCCTGATTTACTTCACGGGTGGCCACGGCACCATGTGGGATTTTCCAGACAATGTCGATTTGCAAAAAAACACCGCGACTATTTACGAGAATAGTGGCACCGTGGCCGCCGTGGGCCACGGGGTGTGCGCCCTGCTGAATGTCCGGCTTTCGGACGGAAAGCGCTTGATCGACGACAAGTACCTGACGGCTTTTTCCAACGTGGAGGAAACACTATCGAGCATGGCGAGCGAAGTCCCCTTTTCGCTCGAAGATCGCCTGCGCGAACTCGGCGCTCACTTCACTAAAACCCGAATTCCGTTTACGCAGTACATCGAGATGGACGAGCGTCTTATCACGGGCCAGAATCCCGCGTCGGCCAAGAAAATAGCCAGAAAATTAGTCGAAGAACTGATCGAAAAGTAGGCTTCTTTCAAAAATACTTCCCTTCCCCGTGCAACTTTCCCGGTGGCCTTCGCATCCATTAGGGCAGAAGTCCTAGCGGAGAATTGCCCCGCTTATCCAATCTTCCGGCCATTTATGTATTAAAAGGTTCTGGGCAATGCACAGTACCTACCTTTGGCCAATCGGAAGTACCAAAAAACCACTGTCCAGCTTGTTTATTTGGTTTGTATTTCACAAACATAACTTTTTAGTAAAAAACTAAAAGAAATCCGCCAGTCTGATGCCAGCTCATACGCCCTGAAACAGCAGGTCAAAACGGATTAAAATTACTGCGCCCAAGAGCGCGAAAGGCTCTAATCCTCATACGATTAGTTTAGGTTAAGAATACGGAAACCCACCCCTTGTTAAGGGGCGGGTTTTTTGTTTTCCAGGAAAAAGGGCATTCAGAAGGTGTAGTTCAGCCCTACGAAGCCCGAAGAACTCTTATAGCGAAAGCGGTCGTTGGCCTCGGGAATTGTCTGAACTTTGGTTGTGGTTGTCAGTTCGTTGAAGAGATACTGGAAGCCAACTTTGGCTCCAAAATGTTGGCCGAAGCGGTATTTTACGTAAAAAATCGAGTTCAAAGAACCCCGGTCGTTGTCGCCCACCAGCAAAAGGTTGGGCGAAGTGGGGCTGGCGCCCGTGGTCTGAGATCGTCCGTTTCGGATGTAGGTTGGCGACCCGTTTGGCCCGAAGGAAACGCCAGCCGCGTCGATGGAGAAGCCAGTTTCCAGTTTTTCCGTAAAGCGGAAGCCCAGGTTAATCGTCAAATTTATCGAATACAGTATAGGCGTCGGGCCGAAAAGCGTGTCTATGCTTGAATCATTCTCCGTTAATTCCGCCGGGGCGGTAATGAAGTTGATGTCCTGGCCCGAAAAGCCCGTGAAACGAATCCCCGTGCCGAGGATTAGGCGATGGCGTTTGCCCAAGTTCCAGTCGTGGTACAGTGCGCCGACGCCGCTGAATGTGGAAGGGCCGATGGCCGCACCGAGTTCGACGTAGGTACTTGATTTGGGGATGTCCTGAGCCTGGGCGACAGCGGTAAACAATGCCAATAGATTGATCGTGAGAAATTTTAATTTTTTCATAATAATTGATTTAGGTACTACGGCGTGTTGTGACTTTTTCGATTCATTTTAATTTGTTGGCTGGCGCCTGTGAGAGGCAGCGCGCTACTTCTCTACCGGTTATTGTTTTAGGTTGACCTTCAAATTTAACGTTACCTCGTCGGACATCCCCAGCGTGTTACCGCCGAACTTCCATTCGGTACGATCCAGCTTGGCGGAGCCTTCCAGCATGGCAGTGGAGCCGCTTTCTTGAAAAGTGAAGGGGATTTTCAGGCTTTTGGTGACATTTTTCAGAGTGAGGTCAAATATGCCCACGTAACCCGCGCCTGACTTCTCGATTCGAGTGGATTTCAGGGTGATCCTGGGATATTTGCCCGCCTGAAAGAAATCCTCCTTTTCACGAAGATGGCCGTCGCGCAACGAGTTGTCGGTGTCCACGGAGGCAGCCTCGACGCTGCCCGAAATACTGGACATCGCCGGGTTTTTGGGATCGAAAATGATATTTCCCCGGAAGCCTTTGAAGTTACCAGTGACTTTTACGCCGAACATCTTAACCGAAAACGAGGTCGAAGCCGACGTGGGTGTCCAGGTTTGGCCGTAGGAAAAAGATGAGAGTGACAGAGCCGCCAACAGCAATAGTTTACGCATTGTGTGGTGTTAAGTTTTGGTTTACGCTTTTTGTTACGTAACAAGCAGGCGACGGGTTGCGGCTTCGGGCCGGGAACAGTTTTTTCCTACGAGTTTTACCAGAAACTGCTAAACTTTACGCAAACCGGAAACTATATCCTCGTAAGCCCAACGGCTGGATGGCTATTGGGAATGCCGGAAGCTGAAAACGAACTGAGCGTGCAAGTGGCCGTGCTCACTCTGGGCGACGAAACCCTCGAATTATTGGAGTTTCAATCTGCCGGGGCAGCCCACGAAATGCCCACCGACTCCGCCAGCAACGATCTGTGGTTTCAGCATTTGGCCATCGTGGTGTCGAACATGGACACCGCTTGGGAGCATCTTGAAATGTTTGATGTGGATGCCATTTCACCCGCTCCCCAAACGTTTCCCGGCTATCTGGAAGCTGCCGGAATCTCGGCTTTTTATTTCAAAGACCCCGACGGTCACGTTTTGGAATTGATCCATTTCCCCACTGAGAAAGGTGATTCTAAATGGCATAAAAAGCAATCGGGTTTGTTTTTGGGGATCGACCATACGGCCATTGCGGTTCAAGATACGTTTGAAAGTTTGCTGTTTTACCAACAACTAGGTTTTACAAAAAACACGCAAACCAAGAATTACGGCCCGCAGCAAGAAATGCTCAATCAAGTGAAAGACGCTCAGCTCTTGGTGACAAGTTCAGTCGCAGAAGCGGGAATGGGCGTTGAGTTCCTGGATTTTAAAAACCCCGAAGAGGGCAGACCCTTCCCGACTAATGCGCAGCCTAAGGATTTGACGCATTGCCACAGCGTGGTTAAGGTCGCGGACGTCGGGGCTTTCTTCGATTGGACGAAATCGGCAGGTTAGGTCATTTATCTATTGTTTAATCACTACAACTATTCTTTCAGGATGCAGCAGCAGCTTCAAAACATACCACAGAATGAACACAAACTACGACATTATCATTATTGGCACTGGTGCTGGCGGCGGCGCGATTCTGGACACTTTAAAGCACTCGGGCAAGCGTATTCTGGTGCTGGAACGCGGCACTTTCATGCCCCGCGAAAAAGAAAACTGGGATACCGTGGAGGTTTTCCAAAAGGGATGCTACCACAACGCCGAGGATTTTTACGACGACAAAGGCCAAAAATTCCAGCCCGAAATGGGCTACTGGGTGGGTGGTAATACCAAAGTTTATGGCGCGGCCATGTTCCGGCTGCGGGAGCAGGATTTCCGGCGGACGCAACACGCGGGCGGCGGCATTTCGCCCGAATGGCCGCTGACCTACGGCGATTTTGAACCCTATTACACCAGAGCCGAGATGCTCTTTAACGTCCACGGGCAGCGGGGACTCGATCCAACGGAACCCTACATGAGCGAAGACTATCCCAATCCGCCCATCAGCCACGAACCCGTCATTCAGGAGTTGTACGACAAAATGAAGGCGGGGGGCTATCATTCTTCCTACCTGCCGCTAGGGCTTCGGCTCAACGAAGCCGACCGCTTGCGGAGTGAGTGCATCCGCTGCAACACCTGTGACGGCTTCCCCTGCCTGGTTCACGCCAAAGCCGACGCCGACATCAATTGCGTGCGGCCCGCTATGGGCGAGTCGCAGGTGACATTGTTAATTAACGCATTGGTCAATAGGCTCATTACCAATGAGTCAGGAAATGAAATCAAGCCGGTGGAAGTGGAGGTAGGTGGAGCAAAGCAAACTTTCTCTGCCGATGTGGTGGTGGTGGCTTGCGGCGCTATCAACAGTGCGCTGCTGTTTCTGCAATCAGCTAACGACAAACACCCCAATGGGCTGGCCAACCAATCGGATCAAGTCGGGCGGAACTTCATGAAGCACCAGAATGCTACCATCATGGCCCTGAGCCGCCACAAAAACCCAACGGTTTTCCAGAAAACCATGGCCGTGGCCGATTTTTATTTTGGCGATCAAGATTTTAAGTTTCCCATGGGTCACGTGCAGCTCATGGGCAAGTCGAACAAGCACATGATTGCCGCCGATGCGCCCAAACTCGCCCCCGGCTTTTTGCTGGAAGAAATTGCCGACCATACCATCGACTGGTGGCTGACTTCTGAGGATTTGCCCGACCCCAGCAACCGCATCAAGTTCAAAAAGGGAAAGAAAATAATCAATTACACGCCCAACAACGAGGAGGCTTTTCAGCGACTGCAAACGAAGTGGAAGGAAGTGCCACAGGAATGCGGCGTGTGCGACACCGTGTCAGACCAAAAGTTCTATCTGGGCAAAACTATTCCGCTGGCGGGTGTCGCGCACCAAAACGGCACCGTGCGCTTCGGTTCCGATCCCAAAACCTCGGTTCTCGACTTGAACTGCAAAACTCACGAAATTGATAACCTGTACGTGGTCGATGGCAGTTTCTTCGTATCAAGTGGCGCGGTCAATCCGTCGCTGACGATCATCGCCAACGCCATTCGCGTGGGCGAACACCTGATTGGTACAATGTAAAGACGTAATTTTTTACGTCTTTACATTGTGAAATTATTTTCACTCCAGCGCCGCCACGCCCGGCAAGGTTTTCCCTTCCATGTATTCCAGTAGCGCACCGCCGCCAGTGGAAACGTAGCTGACGCGGTCGCCGTAGCCGGCGTTGTTGACCGCCGAGGCTGAGTCGCCGCCGCCGATGAGCGAGAAAGCGTCGTTTTCCTCGGTGGCTTTCACGACTGCCTTGGCGATGGCGTTGGTGCCTTTGGCGAAGTTGGGGAACTCGAATACACCCATCGGGCCGTTCCACAGAATGGTTTTTGATTTGCTGATAATGTCGGCGAAAAGCTCAATGGTTTCGGGGCCGATGTCCAAGCCCTGCCAGTCGTCGGGGATTGTTCCGGCTTTCACGGTTTGGCGCTCGGCGTCGTTGCTGAAATCGTCGGCGATGACCGTGTCCAATGGTAGCACCAAATTCACGCCTTTGGCCTTGGCTTTCGCCATCAATTCCAGCGTTAAATCCTGCTTGTCGGCTTCCAGCAATGATTTTCCGATGCTACCGCCTTGGGCTTTGGAGAAGGTGTAGGACATTCCACCGCCAATTATCAGGTTATCGACTTGGTCGATCAGCTTCTCGATAATCAGGATTTTGTCCGAAATCTTGGCCCCACCCATGATAGCCGTGAAGGGCCGCTCCGAGTTTTCGAGCAAGCGCTGGGCGTTGTCGAGTTCGGCTTGCATAACGTATCCACAGACTTTATCTTTAAAAAACTGCCCGATAACCGCCGTGGAAGCGTGGGCGCGGTGCGCGGTGCCGAAGGCATCCATGACCCAAACGTCGCCCAGCTTGGCGAGTTTCTTGGCAAATTCTTCGTCGCCTTTTTCTTCCTCCTTATGAAAACGCAGGTTTTCCAGCAGCAAAATCTCGCCCGGTTTCAAGTCAGCCGCCATTTGGGTAGCTTGCTCGCCAATGGCATCCTCAGCAAACTTCACCGTCCGGCCGAAAACCAGCGAAAGCGGATTCACCAAGTGCTTGAGTGAGTATTTTTCGGTTGGCCCATCCTTCGGTCGGCCCAAGTGCGACATCAGTATGCAAGCCCCGCCGCTGTTCAGAATCTTCTCAATCGTGGGGACTGTTGCTTTAATGCGGGTGTCGTCGGTGATCTCGAACTTATCGTTCAGCGGCACGTTAAAATCAACGCGCACTAAGGCTTTTTTGCCCGAAAAATTGTAGCTATCCAGGGTTTTCATAAGGGAGTTTGGGTTAAATTTCTTAAAAACAAATGTAGAGCTATTCTTGATAAAATGCTAAGATGCCGCTGTTAATCAACTACTTATAGTTAGTATAGTGCAATTTTAAAGTTTTATTTTTCTATTGG
>Ga0105045_10002869_pt1 | contig 14648 bp, 4 predicted proteins | sample MAT02_FD_78089 | JGI IMG/M metagenome (GOLD analysis project Ga0105045, IMG submission 78089) | Freshwater microbial communities from Lake Fryxell liftoff mats and glacier meltwater in Antarctica - MAT-02 (megahit assembly) | ecosystem: Environmental > Aquatic > Freshwater > Ice > Liftoff...
ATATCCAACGACTGCATATCCAACGACTCACCCATCCCAAAGTCTTGACGGTTGCAGCGCCCCAGGTATGGCCATTTTGGAGTGGTAACCCCGATCCTCGATTTCACCCAGGGTTTAGGGTTTGGGCTGCAGGCGGGTTGGGAGAATGCGGTGGCCAATGTCGCGGCGGTAATACATCCCGTCAAAGTGGATGGCAGGGATCGCGGCGTAGGCTTGGGCGATCGCCCCTTCAAAGGTCTGATCAATAGCCGTCACGCCCAACACCCGTCCGCCGTCGGTGAGCACCTGAGCCTCATCGAGGCGAGTGCCGGCATGAAACACGATCGCCCCTGCCGCTGCCGCCGCCGCAAGACCCTTAATCGGTGCGCCTTTGGGATAGTGCCCCGGATAACCCGGTGCTGCCAACACCACACAAGCAGACGTGCCGCGCTTCCATTGCAAATCAGGAAACTCAGCGAGGCGTTGGTGGGTGCAGGCCAGTAACAGTTGGTCGAGGGGCGTTTCGAGCAAGGGCAGCACCACTTGGGTTTCGGGATCTCCAAAGCGGCAGTTAAATTCTACGACCTTGGGTTCTCCGGCGGGGGTAATCATCAACCCGGCATAGAGCACGCCTCGGTAGTCGATGCCGCGATCGCGCAAACAAGCAATGGTCGGCTCTAGCACTTCGGCAACAATCCGAGCCATCAGGCGATCGCCCACAATTGGGGTGGGGGCATAGGCACCCATGCCCCCGGTATTTGCGCCTTGGTCGCCGTCACCAATTTGCTTGTGATCTTGGGCGGGCAAAAGCGGGCGAATGGTAAGGCCATCGGTAACAGCCAGCACCGAGACCTCTTGACCTTGCAAAAATTCTTCGATCAGAACCCGGTTTCCAGCCTCCCCAAACTCGCCATCAAAGGCCGCATTCACCGCTGCCTGGGCTTCGTCCATCGTCTGGGCAACCGTCACGCCTTTGCCAGCGGCCAAGCCATCTGCTTTGATCACAATCGGCAGAGCCTGAAGGGAGAGGTAGGCGATCGCCTCTTGCCGGTTTTCAAACGCCGCCGCCCGCGCCGTGGGAATACCCGCCTCTTGCATCAACGCCTTCGCCCACGCCTTGCTAGACTCAATGAGGGCACCCTCTTGGGTCGGGCCAAAAACCTTTAACCCGGCGGCCTGTAAGGAGTTAGTAATGCCTGCGGCTAGGGGCACTTCTGGCCCCACAACGACCAACCCAATCCCTTCTGTTTGGGCAAAGGTCGCAATGCTGCCAAAATCAGTGACCGCGAAGGGCAGGTTTTTGCACCCTGCCAAGGTTGCGGTGCCCCCATTGCCAGGGGTGCAAAAAACCTGCTGCACTGTTGCTGATTGCAGCAAGCTCCACGCTAAGGCATGTTCTCGCCCACCATTGCCCACCACCAAAACCTTCACGCGATCGCGCCTCCCAAACCCTAGGTCGTTTTCTCAGAAGCCCCATTATCCCAGGTAACGGGTATCCCCATCCGAGAACCCCATTAGCGTTTTTGACCCAGCCCAGAGTCAGAGCATCGACCATGACTTAGATTGATTACTGCGATCGGTTACTCCAGATCCGTTCCTCCAGATCCATGGCTTAGATTAGGGACTTAGATCAGCGTCCGCCGATCTGGAACCCCGGATACACTATTCCAGTCTTGGAGAAAGCAGACAGCACGTCTGGGCTAAGGATCTGCTGTAATCTGAGGAAGTCTGAATTTTATAGAAGTCTAAATTGGCGTTGCTCAATGACACTATGATTTCGTCAGATTGGGGAAAAAGTCACAAGGCTTTCAAAAACCGTTTCATAGCCAGATTCAGCAACGCCACTTTGCGAAGGGCAGGCACGATGCAAGGAAACACGATGCAAGGAAACCAGTGGGGATGGCACCCAAACCAGCAGGGGAGCCAAGCTGAGGGGCAGGGGCGATCGCACTCTATTTGGCGCTGGAACATGGGCTTACTGCTTGCCCTCGGCATCAGTTTTGGGGCTACGGGCATGGCGGCTGTCGCCCAAACGCAAGACGAGGATGTGCCCGCGAACCCCCTCGAACTGACAGAGCCTGACCCATTGTTGCCCCAACCCGTAGTGGAGCGCCCCCTTAGCCCGCTCGAAATCTACGACCTCCGCATTGCCCTCAATCGCTTAAACCGCCAAGCGCAAGTGGCGTTGCAGTCGGGCGATCGCCAGCAAGCCTTTGAGATTTGGAACCGAGAACTGCGGCTGCGGAGGGTTTTGGGCTTCCCCGACGAAGTGCCAGCCCTGGGGCGCGTGGGGGGCTTTGCCTGGTCTGAGGAAGACCCTGAGCAGATCCGCCTCATTACCGGTCGGCTCGAAGCAATCGAAGCAGAACTGATGCTCGAAACCCCGCCCAATTATATTTTGTTGCTCTCCATTGCCAATAGCTACCAAACCCTGCGCGCCTATCGCCCAGCAGTGCGAGTCTATGAGCAGGTTTTAGCAAACGCCCGTAGCCAAGGAGATTTAGCAACCGAGGAATCAACCCTAAGTTCCCTCGCAGAGCTACATGAGGGTTGGTTTTACTATGCCGAAGCCAGCCTTATTTATGAAGATCTCCTTGAGCGATCCCGAGAACGGGGCGATCGCTTCCGCGAAGAAGAGTTACTCAAACAGCTAGCCTTTGTCTATCGCCAAAGCAACCAGTTTGAAGCTGCCATCGGCATTCTCAACCAATTGGTTGAGATTAACCGCGTGCAAGATCCGCTACAAATTCCGATCCTTAAAATTCAACTGGGCAACAGTTACCGTGCCCTTGGGCAACTCGCCCCTGCCGCCGCTAGTTACCAGGAAGGCTATGTAGCCGCACTCTCGCAATGGCAATATGGCTACGCCAGCGAAGCCCTGCAACAAATGGCCGCCCTCTACCAAGAGCTAGATCGCCTAGACGATGCCCTGGTCGTCTATCGGCTGTTATTAGGAGTGCAGCAAGAAGCCTATGATCGCTTAGGCATCATGGAAACCTTTGCCCAGATCGGCGGGATTTTTCGGGAGCAGGGGGAAGTGCCAAGGGCGATCGCCAACTACCGCCAAGCCCTTTCCTTGGCCGAAGAACTAGGCTACCCAGGCCGCATCCGCGACTACTCCGCCCAACTCAACGAATTACCTCTGCCCTAGGGCAACGCCGGTAAACGATGTCATGGTCTAGTTACAGCGCGCTTTATCAAAGGGGTGCGAGTTTAGGGTAACAGTGATATCTAGTGCAGCGTCAGCACTAGAGTAGATTGTGCCGTATCAGCAAGGATCTGAACCAGACGGTTAGGAGCCTATAAGTTACTATAGAGAACGTCTATTTTCTCAAAATCGACCGATGCTGCGAGAAGATCTTAAAAAAGAATTAGACAAGCTAAATGATGAGCAACTTAAAAAAATTGCTGATTTCATAGTCTTGATTGAGTTTCAGTCTAGACAAGTTGCATCGTCTGTTCCATTTTGGCAAAGAGCAACACCATCCGACAGGGCTAGGGAATTTTGTGAATGGGTTTTACAACTTCCCCAAGGTAGTCCGAGTCTACGAGACGAAGCCTTTAGCCGCGACAGTATTTATGAATAATGACGAGATATTTGCTTGACACTAATGTTGTTATGCGATTCTGCAATCCTTCCGATGTGCAGCATAAGCTTGCAACAGATGCAATCTCTTGTCTGCTCATGCAATCAGATGAATGTTTACTTGTGACGCAAGTAATTATTGAGTTTTGGGTTGTTGCCACAAGACCAACTCAAGTCACTGGCTTGGGCTAAACTGTAGAACAAACCAGAAGCACAATAGATCAACTTCTTGATCGTTTTCCGTTCTTGGAGGAATCTCCACAGATTTTTCCAAATTGGCTGAACTTAGTCACAACTAACAGGGTCATGGGTAAACGCACTCATGATGCTCGTATTATTGCAGCCATGCTTGCAAATGGAATTACACAGCTCTTGACCTTCAATCCAATCGATTTTGCAGGTATATCAAGTATTACAATCATTCATCCACAAAATTTGCCTCCATTTGACGCTGATAAGACATAGCGTTGGCGATCGCATCATAACAAATCGATGGAGCCGACCGCCGAGAAGCTATCTGTGAGAATTAGAAATTATCTGCGGAGACGCACCTCAATCGTTAGCCTAAAAAATTGGGAAACGGGGTTGTTGCGTCAACGTATGAACGGCTAACTGAAACTCCTTCCCACGATTCGGCTGAGTTATCTTGTAGTTAATAAAGTTGCTGCATCAACGTATGAACGGCTGACTGAAACCCCTGAATGCTCCTCCAGGATTTCGCAAAATCATACTGCCATTCAGCAACGCCCGTTTTTCTGACCGATTGCCCAGCGGGGTAGCGATAGTAAAGCGCTGCCCCGAAGGATCTCTCTACCGAGCCTGGAAGGCTTCATCAAAGCGGCGGGTAATGGGTTCCATTAAGAAGGTCAGCACAGTGCGTTGGCGCGTCACAATCTCCGCCGTCGCGGCCATCCCTGGCACCAGTTCTACGTCTTGCCCCCGAACGGCTACCGCATCCCGACTCAGGCTAATTTTGGCGATATAAACTAAGCCTAGATCTTCATCTAGCGTCGCGTTAGGGCTGATTTGCTCCACTGTGCCCTCAATCGTGCCAAACTCCTGAAACGGGAAGGTGGCTACCTTCACCTTGGCTCTCATTCCTAATTGCACAAAGCCAATATCTCGGTTGAGGACTTTCACCTGCAAGAGCAATGCTTCGTCGTCGGGCAAGATCGATAGCAACTCTTCTCCAGGCTGTACCGTTCCCTCTCCGAGGCTAGCCTGTAGGTTATAAACCGTACCATTGATGGGGGCACGGATAGTGTCTTGGGCTTGCTGGCGGGTAGCTTGTTCGAGTTGCCCTTCGATGTTAGACACCTCCTCTCGCCGCTGATTCAGTTGCGTTAAAATTTCGCTTTGGCGCTCTGACGAAACCCGTTGCACCGTTTCTTGCGCCCCCCGATAGGCCGCTTCAGCCTGGCGGATCTGCGCTTCTTGAGCCGCAATTTCTTGTTGAAGCGAGGCCACTTGGTCTTGGGCTTGAATCAGGCGATCGCGCGCTTCTAAATAGTCAAATCGAGGCACCGCCCCCGTTTCAGGTGCTGCCAACTCCCGCAAATTCGACTCCCGATCTTCCGCGTTGGCTAAGGTATCACGGGCATTATTGAGGTTTCCTTGCAACTGAGTCAGGCGGGCCCGCGCCTCGGCGATCGCTGCACTTTGCTGACTAGCATCTGACTGTGCCCCAGTGCGGCGATTTTCAAACTCCCGCAACCGGGCGGCTAAAAGTTCATCCTGCAAGGCTGTTCCGGTATCGGTTTGCCCCGTGCGCTCCGCCTCTAACCGCGCAATATCTTGACGAATCAGCAAGGCTGATTCCCGCAGGCGATCGGCTTCCGCCTCAGGAATACCTGCATCTTGCTCAATCAGAATGTCGCCCGTAGAGACGCGATCGCCCTCTTCCACCAAAATTTCGACAATCTGCCCCCCTTGCAGCGCCTGCACCGGGCGCACCTGCTGAGCAGGTACCAACTCCCCATTCGCCACCGCCACCTCATCGACCTTACTAAAATGCGCCCATGCGATCGCACTCACCACAATGGCCGTCATCCCACCCGCCAACAGCCGTAGATAAAACGATGGCAACTCCTGCACCGCCTTACCGAGTTCATAGGACAAATAATCCTCTGGCGATGCAAATTGCTGACGATTCTGCCGTGCCTGGGCCGGGGAAGATTGAATAGATTGAGTCATCACAACACCGGAGAAAAGAGTGTGAAGGAAGTCGGACAGATCTCTGACAATCCTGGCAATAGAGCAGGCTTGCAAGGGAGAGTGAAAACAATCAACCCAGCTAACCCCTCAAAACAGATCTTGCCTAGGCTTGCTTCCTTAGGCTTGTTTAACCAGCCTAGCTGATCCAGCTCAGATGACTCAGATCGGCAACGCCTCAAATCGTTACCGATCTCAAATCATTCTGACGAAGCGAGGCTACCCCACCGTAGAGAAACTGCTAGCCGTTAGCGTCGGGGATCCTTGCAGGAAGGCAAAGGCCGTCCCGGCTCCAGCTCCGCTCCCATCAGGGTTGTAGAATAGTTGACTCGACGCAGTGCTATAGACGATCCGGCCAATACTGGCAGCAACGTCCCCATCCGTGGCGACCACCCGGAAATCGTTGGAGCCAAACACACCCACCAGCGGATCAGACCCGCTCGGTCGAAACTCAACCGCTTGGAAGGTCGTTAGGTCTAGCACAATCTTGTCAATCCCCTCTTCAAAGTCGGTGATGGTATCCACTCCCAAATCTGCGGAGACAAAGTTACTCCCTGTATCAAACAGGAAGCGGTCACTTCCCACCCCACCGGTTAGGATATCGTCACCCACTCCACCATTCATGAAGTCATCACCTAAGCCACCGGTGAGCGTATCATTCCCTAACTGGCCTTGGAGGGTATCATTCCCTTCACCCCCAGTAATCGTATCGTTACCACCCCGGCCTTCAAGCAGGTTATTGATAGTGTTACCAATAATTACATTATTGCCAGCATTGCCTATCCCCCGAAATGCGCTGCCAGATAGGCTCAAGTTTTCAATGGTCGCTAACGTTGTCCCCGACAGGTCATAGTCAATACTCGACACTACCGTATCAATGCCTGTCCCGTTTTCTAGAACAAAATCACCGATATTGTCAACATAGTAGGTGTCATTCCCATCCCCACCGATCATCGTATCGGCCCCACCTTTCCCATCCAAAATGTTGTTGCCAGAATTCCCCTCTATCTCGTTACCATCTCCGTTCCCAAAGCCGTTGATGTTGGCCGTTCCCGTGAGAATGAGGTTTTCTAGATTGGCACTCAAGACATAGGTTCCAGAGGTTTCAACGGTGTCAAAACCTGCGCTAGCAAGCTCCTCAATAATATCTTCTTCACCCGTAACCACGTAGGTATCGTCTCCCAGGCCACCCCTCAACCGGTCAACCCCCCCTAAGCCACCATCTAATCGATTATTGCCATTGTTACCAATAATGATGTTGTTGAGTTCATTGCCCGTTCCATTTAGGCCTTCGTTGCCTGTCGCGCCTGTCAACGTGAGGTTTTCTAGGTTAGCTCCCAGGATGTAAGACTCGGAGGCAATCACCAAGTCGGTGCCTTCACCCAGTTGTTCAATCAGGATGTCGCCGGTGCTAGTGACGATGTAGGTGTCATTGCCAGCACCCCCTTCCATTACGTCATCCCCGGTGCCTCCATCCAGTAAGTCATTGCCGCCACTGCCCACCAAGACATCATTTCCACCCAGGCCAAGTAACTGATTGTCACCATTGTTGCCAATGATGGTGTTACGGCGATTGTTCCCGGTGCCCACGAGGTTTTCGTTGCCCGTAATGCCTGTCAGAGTCAGGTTCTCAACAAAATCAGAGAGCGTGTAGCTGATAGTAGAAAAGACCTGATCAACCCCTTCATCTTCCAGCTCTTCGATAATGTCGTTGATGTTATCGACAAAGTAGGTGTCATCGCCTAATCCGCCGCGCATCGTATCAGCGCCGCCGCGACCGTCGAGCACATTGTTTGCGATATTACCCTCAATGACATTGCTGAGGTTGTTGCCGGTGCCATTGATCGCATTGGTTCCCGTCAAAATTAAGTCTTCGAGGTTGGCACCCAAGGTATAGGTGACGCTAGAGCGCACCTCGTCAATCCCTTCTCCAACAGCCTCCACAACTGTTTCAGTGGAGTTGTCCACAACAAAGGTGTCGTTGCCAAGCCCCCCGGTGAAGCTATCAATCCCAGTTCCACCATCGAGGAAGTCGTCACCCTCACCCCCTGATAGACTGTTGACCCCTTCATTTCCAATGATGGTGTTGTTGAGTTGATTGCCCGTCCCGTTGATGTTGCCAAAACCAGGTTCGAGAATGAGGATTTCAAGGTTCGCGGCCAAGGTAAGGGTAGATTGCGATCGCACAGTATCAATCCCCTGCCCCGCAAATTCGGTGATGATATCGCTGGAATCATTGACGAGATAGGTATCATCCCCATCGCCTCCAATCAGCGTGTCATCCCCGCCCCCGCCATCAATAAAGTTATTGAGGCTATTGCCTCGAATGACGTTCCGCAACCCATTGCCCGTGGCGTTGAGCGCGTCAGGAGACTCTAGAAGCGTCAGGTTCTCAATGTTGGTGCCACTTGGGGTATTGAGATCAAAGCTAATGTTTGAGCGGATCAGGTCTGTGCCACCGCCAACTCCGACGAGTTCTTCCACAACATCCCCAGCGCTGCTGATCACATAGGTATCGTTGCCGATGCCGCCGCGCATCACATCATCGCCTTCCCCTCCATCTAAGAGGTTATTGCCCGCGTTGCCAACAATCAGGTTGGCAAAGCCATTACCAATACCATTAATGTTGCCCGCCCCGGGTTGTAGGGTCAGCACCTCAATTTCGCTGTCTCCGGCCAAGGTATAAGAAACCGTTGTAAACACCTGGTCGAAGCCCTGTCCGGGGTTGTCGATCACCTCATCGGCAGCATTATCGACAAAGTAGATATCGTCGCCGACGCCACCGAGCATTGTATCCACACCACCCCCACCGATGAGCGTGTCGTTGCCCGCACGGCCTTCGAGACGATTGTTGCCTTCATTGCCCGTAATCACGTTGTCGAGGGTATTCCCAATCCCCTCAATATCGCCCGCTCCTGGAACCAGGATGAGATTTTCGATATTGTCGCCAAGTGTTAGGGTCGGGGCACTAGAACGAACGGTGTCGATCCCGCCCAAGGGATTATTTTCCGAAACAACATCTCCACTGCTATCAACGACATAGGTATCGTCACCGAGGCCTCCATTCATGGTGTCGTTACCCGTACCAGCATCCAAGAAATCATTTCCTGCATCACCCAGCAGCACATCATTGCCACCGCGACCTTCGAGGATGTTGTTTTGGGTATTACCCGTGATGATGTTGTTGGCCTCATTACCAATCCCTATGATCGCACTGCCGAGCAGGGTCAGATTCTCAATACCCGAGAAGCCTGGTTGGCTGAGATCAATATCAATGGTCGATTCAACCAAATCCCCAGTAGAGGAGGCTGTTTCGATAATGACATCGGCAGCGCTATCAATCACGTAGGTGTCGTTGCCCTCGCCCCCATCCAGGGTGTCGTTGCCCGTGCCGCCATCGAGGCTATCATTACCGGCTCCTCCAACAAGGGTGTCATTCCCCGCCAACCCAGAGAGGATATTGTTTTGATCATTGCCGATAATGACGTTAGCCAGCACATTCCCAGTGCCATTAATGGCTGTGCCCAAGAGTGTCAGATTTTCAATGAATTGGCGATCGGGGGTATCAAGGGTAAAGTCGATTTGACTTTCAACTAAGTCGATACCGCCGTTGGCCGCTTCGCTGACGGTGTCGCCAGCAGCATCTACTCGGAAGGTATCGTTCCCGGATCCCCCGGTCATAGCATCTGCTCCGGTGCCCCCGTCCAGTAAGTCGTTTCCAGCTCCACCACTCAGGATGTCGTTGCCACCCCCTCCGAGTAATACATTGTCGCCACCGTTGCCAATAATAGTATTGGCGAGGGCGTTCCCAGTCCCATTTATATTCTCAGCCCCAGTTAGAGTCAGGTTCTCAAGGTTTGCCCCTAACGTCCAGGTGACACTCGATTGCACGATGTCAGTCCCGCCGGTCAAACTGTCTTCTACAACGACATCAGAGAGGTTATCTACCACAAAGGTATCGTCGCCATCCCCTCCGGTCATGGTGTCATGGCCGATACCTCCATCTAGGCTGTCATTGCCAGCGCCGCCTTCGAGGATGTCGTTGCCCGCCCGCCCTTCAAGAATATTGTTGTTGGAGTTACCTTGAATGGTGTTATCAAGCCCGTTGCCAAACCCATTAATGGCTCCAGCCCCTTCAATCAAGACTAGATTTTCGAGGTTTGCCCCCAAGGTATAGGTAAAGTTGGTTTCGACGGTGTCAATTCCTTCACCCACTTCTTCTGTGATGATGTCGCCTACACCAACGACGTAGGTGTCGTTGCCGATGCCCCCGATCAGGGTATCAATAGCGCCGTCACCAAGGCCTCCAATGAGGCGATCGCTCCCTGCCCCGCCTTCTAGGGTGTCACTGCCAGCACCACCATTTAACTGATTATCAGCATCATTGCCCAGAATGATGTTGGCATTCGCATTACCAATGCCCACCGTAGCAGTGCCAGTCAGAGTCAGGTTTTCGAGGTTCTCTCGTCCGACCAGACTCATGTCGAAATCCACCGAGGATTCAACGAGATCAATTCCTCCGGCTGGGCTTGATTCAATCACCACATCCAAGAGGTTGTCCACGATAAACGTATCGTTGCCATTGCCCCCGGTCATGGTGTCTGCCCCAATGCCACCATCGAGCAGATCAGCACCGTCGCCCCCTTCGAGGGCATCATTACCCCCGAGTCCTCGGAGCGTGTTATTTTGACCGTTGCCTAAAATGACGTTATTCAGGCCATTACCAATCCCAGTAACGGCTGTGCCGATCAGGATCAGGTTTTCAAGATTAGCCTCAAGGGTATAAGTCAGAAGGGAGGATTCGACGGTATCAATACCGCCCATATCGGCTTCGGTGACCACATCTCCAATTTCAGTGACGCGGTAGGTGTCATCCCCCAGGCCTCCGACCATGGTGTCATTACCGCTACCCCCATCCAGGCTGTCATTGCCTGCATTCCCAAACAGGCGATCGTTCCCGGCTAAGCCCAGCAGAACATTATCTTGGGCATTGCCAATGATGACATTATCAGCGGCGTTTCCGGTTCCACTAATAGCGGTGCCCGTGAGGGTGAGGTTCTCTAGATTGTCGGCCAAAACATAATCAAAATTGGCTTCGACGGTGTCGATGCCCCCATTCGCGAGTTCAACAATGACATCATTAATATCTACAACGTAGGTGTCATTGCCCGCACCACCGATGAGACGGTCAGCACCTGCACCGCCCACGAGGCTATCATTGCCAGCCCCCCCTTCGAGGGTGTCATCGCCCAATCCACCAATCAAGATGTTGTCTAACCCATTGCCCACGATCCGGTTATTATTGGCGTTGCCTGTACCGCTGATCGCGCCACCCGTTAGCACTAGGTTTTCGATGTTGGCATAAACCGGCAAGCTGAGATCAAAGTCAAAGCTAGCTTCAATCGTGTCGATGCCTTCACCTGGATTTTCAATCACAGAGTCGCCTGGGGCTGTGAGGACGTAGGTATCATCGCCTAGCCCGCCTTCTAGAATATCGGTGCCAGAGCCACCAATCAGGCGATCGTTACCACCCCCTCCAGAGAGAATGTCATCTCCTGCGCCACCATTAATAACGTTATTGCCGCTATTACCCAAAATGGTGTTGTTGCCACTATTACCAGTGCCATTGATGTTGCCAACGCCACCCAGAGTCAGGTCTTCGAGATTGGCTCCAAGGGTGTAATTGAGCGCCGTAGAAATCACCAAATCGCGCCCTTCACTCGCCAACTCAATGATGATGTCATCGGCGGTATCAATCACGTAGGTATCGTCGCCCAACCCACCAATCAATTGGTCAACTCCACCCCCGCCATCGAGGAGGTTGTTGCCCTCATTACCAGTGATCACGTTGGCTAAAGCATTACCCGTACCGTTGATATTGCCCGCTCCAGCAAGCAGGGTTAGGTTTTCAACATTAGGGCTAAGAACATAGGTTGCGGCAGAGAAGACTGAATCAATGCCTTCATTCAGGTTCTCGATAATCACATCACTGGTGCTGTCTACGAAGTAAACATCGTTACCCGCCCCACCCCTCAATTCATCATCGCCTGCGCCACCATCGAGGGTGTCGTTCCCGGCTCCACCCACAAGGGTATCCGCACCCAAGCCACCGGAAATACGATCATCACCCCCTCGGCCTTCGAGAATGTTATTGCCATCATTCCCCAGAATAATGTTGGCAATGTCGTTCCCAACCCCATTGATGTTGGCGGTTCCAGTCAGGGTGAGATTTTCAATATTGTTGCCAATGGTATAAGTACCCGTGGTGCCAACAACAATCACAAGATCGATGCCAGCCCCTAGATTTTCGCTAGCGCTGTCGCCGGGGTTGTCAAAGATATAGGTGTCATTCCCAGCCCCTCCCAACATGATGTCAGCACCTTCACCTCCATCCAGGTAATCATCACCCCCTCCCCCGATCAAGGTGTTATTGCCAGTGTTACCCGTAATCCGGTTATTGAGGTTGTTGCCCGTTCCGTTAATATTGGCCGTGCCTGTGAGCACCAAATTTTCAACGTTTAAGCCATTGGTTGAGAGGTCAAAGGTGACACTGGAGTTGACCTGATCAATCCCGCCATTAGCTAATTCTTGAATGAAGTCGTTAGTATTCTCGACATCGTAGGTATCGTTGCCGTTGCCCCCGCCCATGGTGTCAACGCCGATTCCACCAATGAGGGAATCATTGCCCTCTCCACCAACCAGCAGGTCATTACCAGCCTGACCATCTAGGATATTGTTACCACTGTTGCCCGTGATAACGTTGTTGAGGCTATTACCCGTGCCACTGATGTTGTTGGTTCCCGTGAGATTGAGGTTTTCGACGTTATTAGCCAGGGTGTAGGAAAACCCAGTACTCACCACATCAATCCCACCCCCGACATCTTCAACCACTACATCGGTAACACTATTAAGGATGTACGAGTCATTACCCAGACCCCCGACTAGGGTATCTTCGCCGACACCTGCAACCAGGGTATCGTTTCCTGCTCCCCCCACTAGGTTGTCGTTGCCAGCACCGCCCACTAGGAAGTTATTGCCACTATTTCCGGTAATGATGTTGTTGAGGCTGTTCCCAACGCCGGTTGAATCTCCCGTGCCGAGGAGGGTGAGATTCTCAACATCGCTAGACAGGGTATAGGACAATAGCTCAGTGAGGGCGGTGTCAATGCCACCATCTACGTTTTCTAAGATGAAGTCGCTGAGACTATCTACGACATAGGTATCGTTGCCGTTGCCACCGATCATGGTGTCACTGCCTGCGCCCCCATCCAGGAAGTCATCGCCATCTTCGCCAAACAAGGTATTGGCAGCGCTATTGCCAAAGATGGCATTATTTAAGGCGTTCCCAGTTCCATTAATCTCAGCTGTACCGAGGAGAATCAAGTTCTCGACATTATCTAATAGGGTATAAGTGATGCTGGAGCGCACCAAGTCTGTACCGCCATCTACGGCTTCGGTGACGCTATCGCCGGGGCTATCAACGACGTAGGTATCATTGCCAGCGCCCCCAATCATTTCATCAATGCCAACACCTCCATTGAGGAGGTCATTGCCATCCCCCCCATCTAGGGCGTCGTTGCCAGTACCACCAATGAGCGCATCATCGCCCTCTCCCCCAATCAATATATTATTGCCAGTGTTGCCTGTAATGGTGTTGTTGAGGTTGTTGCCAGTAACATTGAGGTTACTGCTACCTGTGAGAGTAATAAACTCAACTTCGGAGTTATCTTGCAGCGTGAACGAAACAGAGGCTTGAACCCGATCAATGCCACCATTGATCGCTTCAATGACAACATCACCAGGGCTGTTAACAAAGTAAAAGTCGTTCCCGGCTCCCCCAAGCATCCTGTCATTACCGGAGCCGCCATCGAGGGTATCATTACCACCTCCGCCATCAAGGGTATCATTGCCACCACCACCGTCGAGGAAGTCATTGCCAGTGATTCCAATGAGGAAGTCATTGCCAGTGATTCCTGACAGGGTATCGTTGCCACCACCACCATTAAGGGTGTCGTCACCGCCACCACCATTGAGGATATCGCTGCCTAGTCCCCCAAGAAGGTTGTCTCTACCCGTGGCCCCGAAGAGGATGTCATTACCAACGCCGCCATTGAGAATGTCATCACCGACATTACCGTTGAGGGTATCATTGCCGCCGCCGCCACTGAGGGTGTCGTTCCCTGTGCCCCCTTGCAAGACGTTATTGCCGATGTTGCCAATGATTAGGTTGTTCAGGTCATTGCCGACACCTCGGAGGTTTCCGGAACCTAAGAGAGTGAGGTTTTCAACATGCCTAGACAAGGTGAAGGTAACCGTTGAACGCACCGAGTCAATCCCTTGATTTGCTAATTCGATGACCTGATCGCTTACAGAATTGACGATGTAGGTGTCATTACCCGCTCTACCCCGCATGGTATCAACCCCAGACCCGCCGTCTAGCAGGTCATTACCCAAAAGACCATTGAGTTGATCATTCCCGGCCAACCCTAGGATGGTGTCATCTCCATTGGTTCCATTGAGCACATTGTTTCCGGCTGTCCCGTTGATTAGCGCCATGACGAATTAACCCCCGTAGGTGGATTGTACTAGATAGTATTTGAAAGTCTATTTCTTGGTGAAAAATATCTTTAGAGATGAGCTTGTTTGAAGCCAGTAACTCTCAATTGTTGTCTTTACATAATGTTAAATTTAGGGACTGTCTCATCTAAAGAAGGAACATCCCATTAAACATTAGATTTTCTAGTTTGGGGCAGTTTTTTCGTAAATGGCTCTCGTAGAATATGGGGGTAATTTGGGAGGAAGACAATGGTTGATCAAGCATTTGAAGCTTGAGAAGGAATCAGATCAGAGACTCATCAGTAGAGAAACATAA
>Ga0105045_10002870_pt1 | contig 14645 bp, 12 predicted proteins | sample MAT02_FD_78089 | JGI IMG/M metagenome (GOLD analysis project Ga0105045, IMG submission 78089) | Freshwater microbial communities from Lake Fryxell liftoff mats and glacier meltwater in Antarctica - MAT-02 (megahit assembly) | ecosystem: Environmental > Aquatic > Freshwater > Ice > Liftoff...
CCGGTCGGCTCGGTGTGACGCGCTGTGCGCACGCCAGGGGCTGGGTGGATGTGCTCTACGACATCGACGTGGATGCGATCGGTGGCGATGTGTTGGTGGATATGAGGACGGGTGAGCCGCTGAGCCTGGAGGTCGACTGGCATGCGGGCGCGTCGCTGCTCCAGCCGGTGATGCGCAGTGGAGAACACGTGACGACGGAGACCGACGTGAGCGAGGTGAGGCAGCGCGTGCGCGCGTCGCTCGCGCAATCTGAGGACGCGCTCTTCGGGGATGGATCGCTTGCGGTGGCGATGCCGCGGGCACTGTGGAATCGACGCACTCGGATGCAGCAGACGAAGGAGAGATCATGAGGAACGAGCACATTCGATCGGTCCATTTGGGCGCAGCTGCGCTGAATCAAACGCCTGCCGACTGGGACGGAAATCTCCGGCGCATTCATACAGCCATCGCCGAAGCGCGCGCCCACGGCGTGACGATGCTCTGCCTCCCTGAGCTGGCGATCAGCGGGTACGGGTGTGAGGATCTTTTCCTCTCGCCCTACGTGGCGCGCACCTCGGAAGAGGGCTTGATGTCGCTCCTTCCCAAGACGGAGGGCATGGTTCTCGCGGTGGGCTTGCCGGTCCTGCACGCGGGCGTGCTCTTCAACGGCGTGGCGGTCATCTCGGATGGAAAGGTTGCCGGGGTTGTCGCGAAGCAAAGCCTTGCGGGAGATGGCATTCACTACGAGCCGCGTTGGTTTCGCGCCTGGCCCTCGCGGGTTCGAGATATCCTCCGAATCGGCGGGCTCGAAGTGCCTATCGGTGACCTTCGCTTCGACTTCGATGGCGTGACGATGGGCTTTGAGATCTGCGAGGACGCGTGGGTTGCAAAACGCCCAGGTGCCGCGCTCTCTTTCGATGCGGTCGATGTGATCTTCAATCCGAGCGCGAGTCATTTCTCGTTCGGAAAACGCGAGGTGCGAAGGCGCTTGGTGGCCGAAGGTGCGCGCGCATTCAACGTCGCTTACGTCTACGCGAACTTGCTCGGCAACGAGGCGGGACGCGCGATCTATGACGGCCATACGCTGATCGCCGCGCCCTCGCTGAGTGTGGGCGCTGATGCGAAGGGCGCTGCGCGCATTCAGAAGGCAGGAGCCGGCGATGCGCTGATCGAGGGCCCGCGCTTCTCGATGCAGGAGCATGTACTTCTTCACGCCACGGTGGAACTCGATGAGATCCGCGCACGTCGCGCCTCGACGGCCTCGTTCACGCCGCGCTTGCCGCGCGATCGCGAGCTCTTTGTGGAGGCGCCGCTGCGCTTGGTGAATGCACCAAGACAGGCCGCGACGAACCATGTCGCGACGTGGGAGCTGGGCGAGCATGTGAAGGAAGAGGAGTTCGGACGCGCGGTCTCGCTTGGGCTCTTCGACTACCTGCGCAAGTCGAAGTCGATGGGCTACGTGGTCTCGCTCTCCGGCGGCGCAGACAGCTCGGCCATCTGCTGTCTCATCACCTGGCTCGCGCGCTCGGGCTTGGATGAGCTCGGCCACACGACGTTTCAAGCGCGGCTTCAGCACATCCCTGGCATCGCCGCGCTTAAGCCGGATGCGCTTGCCGAAGACGTGGTGCACGTGCTCTTGACGACGCTCTACCAAGCGACGGAGCAGAGCGGGGTCGTCACGCGGAACGCCGCCAAAATGGTGGCGAATGCGATCGGCGCCTCGCATCACGAGCTGAGCGTCGATGCGCTCGTGAAGGGCTATATCGCGCTCGGCGAGGAGGCCTTTGAGCGGCCCTTGATGTGGGATCGCGATGACATCGCGCTACAGAATATTCAGGCGCGTGTGCGCAGCCCCTCGGCGTGGTTGTTGGCGAATGTGGAGAACAAGATCTTGCTCGCGACCAGCAATCGCTCCGAGGCCGCCGTGGGCTACGCGACGATGGATGGCGACACTTCAGGGGGCCTCTCGCCGATCGCAGGGATCGACAAGAACTACCTGCGCGTGTGGCTCCGTTGGCTTGAGAAAGACGCGGACTCGCTCGTGCGTGTGCCCGCGCTCTCGTGTGTGAATGTGCAGGCGCCGACCGCCGAGCTTCGCCCGGCCGATCGCATGCAGACGGATGAGGACGACCTCATGCCTTACGACGTGCTCGATCGGATCGAGCGTCTGATGATTCGCGATCGTCATGCGCCGCTTGAGATTTTCGAGATCTTGAAGTTGGAGAGGCCGGACGTTTCGCCCTCGCGATTGGCGCTCTGGGTGGAGCGATTCACCAAGCTCTTCGCGCGCAATCAGTGGAAGCGCGAGCGCTACGCGCCTTCGTTTCATCTCGATGATGAGAGCCTTGATCCGAAGACCTTCTGTCGCATGCCGATCCTGTCTGGAGGCTTCGTACGTGAGCTCGGCGAGATGCGCGCATCGCTCGCACGCGACGGAGAGACGCCGCGATGAAGGGAGGGAAGGTCGAACGTTCCAGAGAGGCAATGGCAGTGACGTATCGCTATCCGCGTGCGGCGCTGACGGTGGACTGCGCGGTCTTCGCGTTCGCGGAGGGTGCGCTTCACGTGCTGCTCATTCGGCGCGGCCAGGCGCCCTTTGAGGGGATGTGGGCGCTGCCTGGGGGCTTTGTCGGCATGGAGGAGACGGTGGAGGCGGCGGCGCGTCGTGAACTGCAGGAAGAGACGGCGCCCGACCACGTCTACCTGGAGGAGCTGGGCTCTTTCTCACGGGTGGATCGCGACCCGCGTGAGCGTGTGATCTCGATCGCCTTCGTGGCGCTCGTGCGTGGGATTCCCCCGGTGCTTCGCGGAAGTGACGCTGCGGAGGCGCGCTTCTTCGCGGTGAATGAGGTGCCAGCGCTGGCCTTCGATCACGATGCGATTCTGAGCGTGGCGCGAGAGAGGCTTCGTGTGCAGCTGCGCACGCTTCCGATCTCTGTAGAGCTCTTGCCAAAGCGCTTTCCACTGCGTGAGCTGCAGGCGCTCTATGAGGCCGTGCTGGGCAGCGCGATCGACAAGCGCAACTTCCGAAAGCGCGCGCTGAAGGCCGGTGTTCTTGTTGCGACAGGTGACGTCGAAGAGGGCGTCACGCATCGCGCCGCAGAGCTCTATCGCTTCGACAAGAAGCGCATGGAGAGGCTTGAGAAGGACGGCTTGGTTCTTGGCATTGGATGACGAAAGGAAACGCAGATGACAACGCGACGAGGTCTCTTGCTCATCGACATTCAGAACGACTTTTTGCCCGGCGGTGCGCTCGCCGTGCCGCATGGAGATGAGGTCGTCGCGATCGCGAATCGCCTGCTCGCACAAGGTGATTACGAGGTGCGCGTCGCCACGCAGGATTTTCATCCGGCAGATCACGGGAGCTTCGCGTCGCAGCACGCGGGGAAGAATCCCTATGACCCAGGCGAGCTCGCTGGGCTGCCTCAGACGATGTGGCCCGATCACTGTGTAGAGGGGACGCGTGGCGCGGAATTCGCCGTCGCGCTTGAGCGTGCGCGCTTTGATCTCGTGGTGCCGAAGGGCACGGACGCGGGCATCGACAGCTACAGCGGCTTCTTTGACAACGCGCGGAGGAAGAAGACGGCGCTCGATGGGGCGCTGCGTGCGCGTGGCATCACCTCGCTCGATGTGGTGGGGCTGGCCACGGACTATTGCGTGAAGGCGACCGTGCTCGATGCGCTGGAGCTTGGCTATGCGGTGCGCGTCTTCGTGGAGGGCGTACGCGCGGTGAACCTCAGCCCTGGTGATGGCGCGTCGGCGCTGGAGGCGATGCAGGCCGCAGGCGCTGAGTTGATTTGATGCCGCGCGGACGGAAAGCGAAGAGCCGAACCCTTGGGTCCGGCTCTTTCGTTGGGCCCTGAGAAATGACTACTCTTCTTCGCCGCCGGGGTTCGCGAGCTTGCGCGTCCAGAGGATGGCGTCTTTTCGCTCGCCGTTGACCATCGTCCCGCGGGCGAGGAGGCCCGTCTTGCGGAATCCTGCGGCCACGTAGGCGGTGGCCATGCCGATATCGTCGATGGGCGCGAAGGTGAAGGCGCTGATGATGCCGCGCTCTTTGAGGTCGTCGCAGAGGAAGCGGAGGCCGCCGGTGAGCGAGAGGACGTCGAGGTCGTCTTGGGGGATGCGGAGGGGCTCCACGATGGCGTGGCCGAAGCAGTCTTGGAACTCGGCGGAGAGCCAGTTGGGCTTGCCCTTCTTCGGGGTGATCGCGAGGTAGATCCGCTCGGCCTCGCGACCGAAGGAGTCGAAGCCGGAGAGTACGCCGACGGGCTTCTTCCAGGCCACGTCGCGCGCCTCGAATGCGTCGGTGTCGTCGATGAACTCGCACTCGATCTGCGGCAGCGACTCGGGGACTTCGCGCGCGTTCTTCTTGCCGGCGTTCACCGTGCGCTCGGCGTGGCGGACGCTGTCGTCGCTCACCTCAATGGAGGCCGTGCGCTCGCCGATCACGCATCCGACAAGGTGACCATCCGAGCGCTTGTAGAAGCCAGGGATGGTTCCCTCACGCACAAAGCCAACGCGCGTCCAGCTGGAGACTTCATCCTTCTCGACGAGGAGGATGACCTTCTCGATGCCTTCGCGGCGGGCGACGTTATGGATGAAGAGGCGCTTGGCAGGCAGGGCGCCTGAGCGGAAGTCGATGACGCGAATGAGGCCAATGCGGCGATTCACGAGCAGACAGAGATAAGCGCTCTCGCTCTTGAAATGGAGCTCTTCAACCACGGGCAGGGACACTTTGGCCATGAACGAAATCCTCGATCGATGCAGGAGGGAGCGAGGAGGACCGCCCCTCGAAAAAGCGCACGAAAGTACGTTCGCAGCCGCGCGATGTCAAAGGAGCTGCCGAAATCGACTCGAACGATCACGGCGTGAGGGCCTGAACCAGCGCTTCATTCAGGGCCAGACTGATCCAGGAGAGCGAGGCGACCAGCGTGATCAGCACGACGCCAAAGCGAAGTGGGCGCTCGGCGAAGGTGAGGTCGATGGCCCCTGCGGCGCGTGCGGAGAGCGCGATGCCGACTTGGAATGTCACGGAGGCGACGAGGATCGGCGACGCGAAAGCAACGCCCAAGGCGAGCACGGAGGTGAGGCCATGCGCCGAGGCGTCGAGCATCGCCAGAACGTTGGTGGACTCAAACTGCGCCCCGATCGGCGCGCTGACGAGCGAGCGGGCGAAGGCGGCGACGACCACTCGGAGTCCTCCCGTGGCCACGAAGAGGGCGCTCGCGAAGAGCGTGAACGCCTCGCGTAACGACGAGCGTTGCAGTGCGAGAAGCGACTCCACGGTGGGCCCGAGCTGGGCGAGCGCGAGCAGCGGCACACTGGCGGCGACGGCGAACGAGAGACCAAGGACGAGCTCACGCAGCGCGTTCGTGGCGAGCGCCAGCCCACCCTCAGCAAGCGTGGCGTACGAGGCGAGCGCGCTCGGTAGAAGGCCCAGGCTCAGCGCGAGAAGGGCGACGCTCTGCACGATGGGGATGCCGAGAATCGTTGGGCCTCGCAGCGATGTGAAAAGGGTGGAGAGCGCGATGAGCGGGAGAAGCCGAAGCATGAGCAGAACGAGCACGGTGAAGAGCTCGCGCTCACTCAGCGCGCCACGCACGGCGAGCGCATCGAATATGGGCGCGAGGATCGGCACATCGAACATGGCTCACCGCACGAGCGCGGGGATCTGCTCCCAGAGGTTCGTGGTGTAGTGGACGATCTCGGCCGTCATCCAGCCACCGGTGAGCGTGAGCACGAAGGTGACCGCCACGAGCTTGGGCACGTAGCTGAGCGAGGCGTCCTGCACCTGGGTGACGGTCTGCATCGCGCTCACCACGATGCCGACGAGGAGGGCACAGACGAGGGCCGGACCGGAGACGAGCAGCGCGAGCGAGAGCGCTTCGCGGAGGAGTCGTTCGAGGTCGTCGGTCGTCATCGCTGTGATTGGTAACACGCGCCCTGTGCAGTCACCCAGGGCAGACAGTCTCCCAGATAGACAGACGGGCGGATGTTGGTTGGCAATGAGCGCGTGCGTGGTTACACACCGGCCATGAGCGCACTGACCGTTACCGAAGCCACGTTTGAACAAGAAGTGCTCCAGTCGGAGCTACCTGTTCTCATCGATTTTTACGCGGACTGGTGTCAGCCCTGCAAAGTGCAGTCGCCGATCGTGGAAGAGATCGCGCGGGAACTCGCGGGGCAGGTGAAGGTTGTGAAGATCAACACCGAGAAGAGCCCGCGTCTGGCGCAGGCATTTCAGGTGCAGAGCATCCCGCAGCTCTTTGTTGTGCAGGGCGGTGAGGTCGCGGCCGTCTGGGATAAAGGCGTTGCCGACAAGAAGGCGATCCTCAAGCTGCTTCAGCCGGTGCTTCCGCGAAGCGCGAATGAGGTGAAGCCCAATGAGCTCGCTGAGCTGATCAAGCAGCGTCGTGCGGTGCCGGTGGATGTACGCGATGCGGATGCCTATGCGCGCTATCGCATCCCGACGGCGATCAACATTCCCGCGCTTGAGCTTGAGACGCGCAGCGCTGAGCTTGTGCCGAGCGATGGGCGCATTCGCGTTCTCTATGCGCGCTCGAACGAGGGCAAAGAGCTCGCAGAGAAGCTCTCGAAGCTGGGCCATCAGGTGGGCTTCCTCGCGGGCGGCTTCCTCCATTGGGAGGCGGACAATCTCGGCGTGGAACGCGGAACGCCGACGGCGAACTGAGATGTCACCCGCGATCCAGATTCGCCTGCCGCTTGAGGGCGCCGCGCAAGACCCGATTCCGCCCGTCTCCGATGCGCTGCGTGCGCCGCTCGGCAAGGTGAGCATTGCGCTTGCGGGCACGACGAATGCGGCGCTCACGCGGGCGCTGGAGGTCCTTCGTGAGGCGTGTGTTCAGCAAGGCGTGAAGACAGAAGAGCTTCACGTGGTGCTGCGCAAGACCGAGGGCGTCGACATCGCGCTGCCGGTGATTCGTGGCTCACTTTTTTCGCTCCCGGGGGCGCTGATGGAAGTGGAGCACGCGCTCGCAGGCGCCGATCTTGTGGTGGCCACGGGGCTGGCGTTCATTGCCATCCGCAAGCCGACGCTGTCGGTGCTGATCACCGGCGGGCTCGCCTCGGTGGAGTGGAAGAGCGAGGTGCGCGACCTGCGTCATCGCTTCGATCTGATCGTGCCGGAGTTGGATGCCTTTCTCGCGGGCGAGATCGTGACGAGGCTGGCGCGCCGAGCGAGGTAGTCGGGGGGACCCGTCGTCTCAGCGTGAGACCTATCGTCTCAGCGTGAGACCTATCGTCTCAGCGTGAGACCTATCGTCTCAGCGTGAGACCTATCGTCTCAGCGTGAGAAGAAGGGTTCACGCCACGCCTCTCCGCATGCGCTTCACTTCGTTCCTGCGCTGCATTCGTGTGAGGACGCGGAGACCGCGGACGGCAGATCGGTGTCTCAGCAGGAGACCTATCGTCTCAGCGAGGCCCATCGCTCACTCCAGCTCCAGGATCACATCGCCCGCGCTGACATCATCGCCTTCCTTCACAACGATGCGCTTCACCCGCGCCTCTTCGGGCACCCCTGCGCCGCCGTAGCTCGCGCGGTTGAACGTCTTCATCACCTCGATGAGCGCGACCGTCTGCCCCAGCTTGATCACATCGCCCACCTTCACGAAGGGCTCCGAGGCTGGCGAAGAGCGGCCGTAGTAGCGGCCTCCAAGCGGCGTCTTCCAGACGAGCCCGGATGTGCCCGTTGCAGCTCCAAGTGCCGCAATCCCGGCGCCTTCTGATGCGCCTACCTTCGGGTCGAGGACGGCGATCACATCGCCATACGCCACGGGTTTGCGGGCCAGCTTCGTATGACCATTCTCCGCGACGACGCTTCCCGCGGCGTTGTCCGGGACGAGGATCGCGTGAACGGTGCCGAGCACTTCGAGCTCACAGAGAAGCTCACCCGGACGCAGCACACGGCCAAGTTGTGGCGCGTGACGCACGTACCCCGGAGCCGGTGCACGCAGCACGATGTGGCCTTCGTCGTTGACCTTCACTTCACCGCGAGGTGAACCAGCAATCAGCGGCAAGAGCTCGCTCTGAAAGCGCCTTCCATCGCGCCTCATCGCACACCTCCCACGAGCTCGCGCAGGTCATGCAGGCTCCAGATGCGCGGGTTCTTGATGCGCCGGTGACCGATCGCCTGGTAGGCCATCTCCACGAGCGCTTCGAGCCATGGGCGCAGCTCTTCAAGCTTGATGATCTCGTCCGTGTCCATCTGCCGCGCCGCGACGAAAGGGTCCATGTCGGCCTCGATACGCGCCTCCACTTGCTTCATCCCCTCCTCGATCGAAGCGCGCTCCGTCTCATCCTTTGCGACAATATTAAAATCATCGTCCAACTTTGTGTTGTAGGTCGCGATGGCGAGCGTGCGGCCTTCCATCACCGAGAGGCGTGAGAGCGTCGTCGAGAGCTGGACGACCGGGTCATAGGGGAGGCCATTCATCGCGTAGTAGCCCGCGCCCGAAGCCTTGCGCAGGAGCACGGTGAACATCGGCACGGTGTTCGTCGAGTTCGTGTAGATGAGGCTCGAACCGTAGCCAAGCAGGCCCTGTCGCTCGGCCTCTTCGCCGATGTCGAAGCCGCTGATGTCTTGGAGCCAGAGGATGGGAATTCCATCGGCCTCGCAAGCGCGCGAGAAGGCCGCCATCTTCGCGATGCCCCCGCGGTAGAGCACGCCCGAAGCGCGCTGTGCGTCGGGTGCTTCGGGGTCGCCGATGAGGCCTTGCCGGTTGATCACAAAGCCCGCGTAGAGCCCGCCCACGCGGCCCACGCCGCAGATGATCTCTTCGCCCACTTGCGGCATGCACTCCCAGAAAAGGCTCTGATCGCAGAGGCGCGCGAGCACCTCGTTGGCGTCGTAGGTCTCGCGATGATCGACGGGCAGGATGCCGCGCAATTCACGCGTCGGCTCACGTGGGTCGACGGCGCCCATGCCGTGCCGGTAGTAGTCGGCCGCGCTCGACGGGAGCTTGCGGATGTCTTGCTTGATGGCCGCAAGACAAGCCTCGTCATCGGGCACACGCACGTCGGCGCAGCCGCTCGCATGCACGTGCACTTCGGGCCCGCCGATATCGAGCGAGGTGAGCTTCTGGCTCTTCGCGCCTTTGATGAGCGCGGCACCAGCGATGACCATGTAGGCCTGCTCGGTCATGTAGACGCGATCGGAGATGATCGGCATGTAGCCGCCGCCCGCGATGCAATCGCCGAAGACGCCCGCGATCTGCGGAACGCCTTCTGCCGAAAGGCGCGCGTTCATCTTGAAGATGTGCCCGGCTCCCTTCGCACCGGGGAATGACTTGCTCTGCTCGGGCAAGAAGAGGCCGCTGCAATCGACCAGATAAATCGCCGGCAAGCGAAGCTTTCGCGCCATCTCTTGCGCGCGCTGGATCTTCTCCGGCGTGCGCGGCCACCACGAGCCCGAGGCCACCGTGTTGTCGTTGGCGATGATCATGCACCAGCGCTTCTCGACCTGCGCAAAGCACGTGACGACGCCTGCTCCCGGCGAGGTGAGCTTCTCGTCGCCGGTACCAAAGACTTCGCCATCGTTGACGAAGGTGCCGACCTCAAAGGTGCGCGTGCCCGCATCCTTCAATGCATCCACACGCTCGCGCGCAGTGAGCTTGCCCTTCTTGTGCACGCGCTCGACGTACTTTTCGCCCCAGCCTCCATGCACGCCTTCGCGGCGCTTGGTGAGGGCATCTTCGCGCGTCGCGACCTTCGCTTCTTGCTCTGCGAAGCTTCGATCATCGAGCACCTGCGCGCGTGGCTTACCGATTGGAATCAGAGGTACGTGGGCCATGTCTCAGCTCCATCCTGGGATCGCGCGGGTCGTGTACTGACTCGTGCGGAAGGCTTCGCTCTTCAAGATTTGTTGGTGCATCGGGATCGTCGTCTTCACGCCCTCCACGACCATCCCAGCAAGCGCGCGCAACATCCGCTCAATCGCGAGGTCACGCGTCTCCGCATGCACGATGACTTTGCAGATGAGCGAGTCGTAGAAGGGCGGGACGACGTAGCCACTCTCGATATGCGTATCGACGCGCACGTCACCGCCTTCCAAATCAGGCAACACAAAGCGCGTGATCGTGCCGGGGCTCGGGCGGAAATTGTCGCTCGGGTCTTCGGCGTTGATGCGGCACTCGATGCTGTGCCCTTGAAGCTTCACTTCATCCTGCGTGACCGAGAGCTTGTGGCCCGCGCAGACGCGAATCATCTCCTGCATCAGGTCGAGGCCGCTTCGCATCTCGCTCACCGGATGCTCGACCTGAAGGCGCGTGTTCATCTCCATGAAGCGAAGCGTTCCGCTCTCGTCCATCAAGAATTCCATCGTGCCTGCGCCCACGTAGCCGATGCTGGCAGCGGCACGAACGGCGGCTTCCAAGGTGCGCGCGCGTTCCTGTGGATCGAGGAGCGGTGAGGGCGATTCTTCAATCAACTTCTGATGATTGCGCTGCACGGTGCAGTCGCGCTCACCGATGTGAATGACGTTGCCGTAACGGTCGGCCATCACCTGAATTTCGACGTGTCTTCCGCCTTCAAGGAGCTTCTCCATGAAGACGCGTGAGTCGCCGAATGCCGCCGTCGCTTCGCTGGTCGCGTCGTTGAATGCCTGCTCAACCTCGTCGGCCTTGCGGGCGATGCGCATGCCGCGTCCACCGCCTCCGCTCTCGGCTTTGAAGAGCACCGGATAGCCCGTCGCATTGGCCACTTCGAGTGCCTGCTTCGCATCAGCGAGCGCGCCATTCGAGCCTGGAATCAGCGTGAGCCCCGCACGACGCGCGATGTCTTTCGCAGGCGATTTGCGACCCATCAGCGCCATCGCTTGTGCGGGCGGGCCAATGAAGGTGATGCCGTGTTGCTCACAGAGCGCCGCGAGCAGTGGGTTCTCACTCAGGAAGCCCCAGCCTGGGTGGAGCGCCGAGCAGCGTGATTGCTTGGCAGCCTGAACCACGCGCATCGGGTCGAGGTAGCTGAGCGCAGCACGTCCCGGCCCAAGCAAGACTGTCTCGCGACCTCGCACGACTGCCGTGCCCTGATCCGCCTCCGAGACACCGAAGACAGGGGTGATGCCGAGCGCGTCACACGCGCGTGCGATGCGCGCCGAGACCTCGCCGCGGTTGGCGATGAAGAGCCGACGAAAGCTCTTCGTTGTGTTCCGTATCGGGAGACCTGCAGACATGCGCGCGAAGCTACAACACATCGCAAGAAGGGCCCCTCCGATTTGCATACCGGACGGCGTCCGATTCGCTTCCTTGCAGAGCGGTGCGCACGACGCGAACTCGAAGGCCGTGGGCACAAGCAGCTCTACACAATCGAGAAGGCGTAGGGATCATTGCTATCCTATCGCGATATGCTCGCATCAGTTCAGCGCAGCATCGCTGTGAACGCACTCGCCGCCGGTGAGAACGGCCAGATCCATCGATCAGATCCCTGCATGGAAACAACGCGAGTTATCCATTCCTCCGCATGACCTTCACCGCGTACCTTCCTCGCACTTCGCCGCTGGCCTCCCGAGAGGGAAGCCCGCCGACACGAACTATCAGGAGTGAAGAACCATGCTGATCGCCTATCGCAAACACGTAGAAGAGCGCGCTGCCCAAGGGATCGTCCCCTTTCCGCTTCTTGCATCTCAAGTGACCGAGCTTGTGAAGCTCTTCGAGGCGCCGCCTGCCGGTGACGAAGCCTTCCTGCTCGACCTGCTCGCGAACCGAGTTCCTGCGGGCGTGGATGAGGCAGCCGAGGTGAAGGCTGCGTATCTCGCGAAGGTTGCGAATGGCACTGCGAAGACACCGCTGCTGACGCCCACCGCGGCGACGGAGCTGCTCGGCACGATGCTCGGTGGCTACAATGTGAACCCGCTGATCGCGCTCCTCGATCACGCGACGCTCGGGCCTGTCGCGGCCAAGCAGCTCTCGCGCACACTCCTTGTGTTTGCCGCGTTTGGCGACGTCGAGGCTAAGGCCAACGCGGGCAATGCCAACGCGAAGGCAGTGCTCGACTCGTGGGCCAACGCCGAGTGGTTCACGAACCGCGCAAAGCTCGCCGATGCGATCACCGTCACGGTCTTCAAGGTCACGGGCGAGACGAACACCGACGACCTCTCACCCGCCACCGATGCATGGTCGCGCCCGGACATCCCGCTTCACGCGCTGGCGATGCTGAAGAATCCACGCGAGGGCATCACGAACGCGGCCGTGCAGATGGACGAGCTCAAGAAAAAGGGCCATCCGCTCGCCTATGTGGGCGACGTGGTGGGCACGGGCTCTTCGCGCAAATCGGCCACGAACTCGGTGCTCTGGTTCATGGGCGACGACATCCCGCATGTGCCGAACAAGCGCAGCGGCGGTGTCGTGCTGGGCAGCAAGATTGCGCCCATCTTCTTCAACACGATGGAGGACTCAGGCGCGCTTCCAATCGAGTGCGACGTGAACAAGCTCGGCATGGGCGACGTCATCACGATTCACCCCTACGCAGGCAAGATCACCAACGAGGCGGGCGAGACGATCAGCACCTTCGAGCTCAAGACGCAGGTCCTCCTCGATGAGGTGCAGGCCGGTGGCCGCATCCCGCTGATCATCGGTCGCAGCGTGACGGAGAAAGCTCGCAAATCGCTCGGTCTCGGCGCGGTCGACACCTTCCGCAAGCCCGTGGCACCGCCCGACACCGGCAAGGGTTTCACGCTCGCGCAGAAGGTCGTGGGACGCGCATGCGGCGTGGCTGGCATTCGTCCAGGCACCTACTGCGAGCCCGTGACCTCAACGGTTGGCTCGCAAGACACGACCGGCCCGATGACGCGTGATGAGCTCAAAGAGCTCGCCTGTCTTCGCTTCTCGGCCGACCTCGTGATGCAGTCGTTCTGCCATACGGCCGCGTATCCAAAGAAGGTCGACATCGACACGCAGAAGACGCTGCCCGACTTCATCGAGGCACGCGGCGGTATCTCGCTCCGCGCGGGTGACGGCATCATCCACTCGTGGCTGAACCGCATGCTCTTGCCCGATCAGGTCGGCACGGGCGGCGACTCGCATACGCGCTTTCCGCTCGGCATCTCGTTCCCCGCGGGCTCAGGTCTGGTCGCCTTCGCGGCCGCGCTCGGCATCATGCCGCTCGACATGCCTGAGTCGGTGCTCGTGCGTTTCAAGGGCACGATGCAGCCAGGCATCACGCTGCGTGATCTGGTGAACGCCGTGCCGTGGGCTGCACTTCAGACGGGGGATCTGACCGTCGCGAAGAAGGGCAAGAAGAACGTCTTCAACGGCCGCATCATCGAGATCGAGGGCCTCCCAAACCTCACGGTCGAGCAAGCGTTTGAACTCAGCGATGCCACCGCAGAGCGATCGGCCGCGGGCTGCACAATCAACCTCGGCAAGGAGTCGATCGCTGAGTACCTCAACTCCAACATCGTCCTTCTTCGCTCGATGATCACGCACGGCTACGGCGACAGGAAGGCGCTTGAGCGTCGCGCAAACAAGATGGAGGAATGGCTCGCGAACCCCGAGCTGCTTCAGCCTGATGCCGATGCTGAGTACGCGAAGATCATCGAGATCGATCTGGCCACGATTACCGAACCGCTGCTCGCGTGCCCCAATGATCCCGACGACATCAAGAAGCTCTCCGAGGTTCAAGACACGAAGATCGACGAGGTCTTCATCGGCTCGTGCATGACGAACATCGGCCACTTCCGCGCGGCCGGTGCGCTGCTCGCGAAGTTCAAGGAGGCCGTGCCCACGCGCCTCTGGATAGCTCCACCGACGCGCATGGATCAGCACCAGCTCGTGGAGGAGGGCGTCTACGCGCAGTTCGCGGGCGCGGGCGCACGCACCGAGATGCCGGGCTGCTCGCTCTGCATGGGCAACCAGGCGCAGATTCGTCCAGGCTCAACGGCCGTGTCGACCTCGACGCGCAACTTCCCGAATCGTCTCGGGTTCAACACGAACGTCTTCCTCTCCTCCGCCGAGGTCGCAGCGGTGGCCTCGATGCTGGGTCGCTTGCCCAAGCCGGCCGAGTACATGGAGTACGCGAAGTCGCTCGATGAGAACGCCGCGGACATCTACCGCTATCTCAACTTCCACCAGATGACGGCCTACACAGAAGACGCGGCGAAGTCGCGCTCGCTACCGATTCTTCAGTAGCCGAGAACCGCAAAACAGATTGGACGAAGGCGGACGAGGCGACTCGCTCGCCTTCTTCGTTTTGCCATCCGCTCTCGGCCTCCAGGCAACCTTGGGGTTGCACGTCGATAGGCAACCTTGGGGTTGCACTCGCACAGTTGACCTTTCCTCGCCTTTTCATCCATGGTGGTTTCTTGGTCGAACCCCACAAAGAGAACGTCGAGATCGCCTGGCCGGTCGCTGATGTGATGTGCACGACCATGCGGGGGCACGTCACGCTTGCGATGGCGATGGAACATATGACGGCAGCGTCACGCGCCTATGCACGAGGCGCGCGTGTCCATCACTACTTCGATTGCGAGGCGATGACGGGCTACGACTCGGCGGCGCGCATTAAGCTCACAGAGTTCGCGCTTCAACATCGCGCGCAAGTGGCTCCCTCCACCTTCCTCGTGCGCAGCAAAATCGTCGCGATGGGTGTCTCGACCGCAGCGCTCGCCGCGCGTCTTGTGGGCCTTGAGTTTGTCATGGTGAGTGACCGGA
>Ga0105045_10002871_pt1 | contig 14645 bp, 8 predicted proteins | sample MAT02_FD_78089 | JGI IMG/M metagenome (GOLD analysis project Ga0105045, IMG submission 78089) | Freshwater microbial communities from Lake Fryxell liftoff mats and glacier meltwater in Antarctica - MAT-02 (megahit assembly) | ecosystem: Environmental > Aquatic > Freshwater > Ice > Liftoff...
CGACACCGAGCTGCTGCTGCCGGTCGGCGAGTCGGTCGTCGAGCCGGTCACCGCACCGGTGCTGCCGCCGCTGCCCTCACTGCTGCCGCTGGCCCCGGAGGTGTTTGACCCGCCCGAGAAGCCGCCGGTGGCGCTGCCATCGTCACCACAGGCCACGCCCAGCGAGGCCACTGCCGCGACGAATGCACTTACACCGAGAGCGCGCAAAGAGGTCATGACGCCCTTTTCTCTCCGAGCGCCCCCAGCGGTCAAGGAAAAAGCCACACCAGCCTCGCCGAGCCCGAGAGCTCAGTCACGACCTGCCCCTGAGCGCGCCATTTTTGCAGGCACATGCAATCGTCTCGCTGCGTGACCACCACGACCCCCACCACGACCACCACCCCGACCCCCACCACGACCCCCACCACGATCATTGCCACCCTCACCGCCCCCACCTCGGGGCGGGCGCTGTCGTGGCAGGACTGTCTGGAGAGGGTCTGCGCGGCGGTCGTGTCGGTGCGCATCGACGCGACGCGTCCGTTCGACACCGAGTGGAACGGCACCTCGCAGGCGACCGCCTTCGTCGTCGACGCCGAGCGAGGGATCTTGCTGACCAACCGTCACGTCGTTCACCCCGGTCCGGTGGTGGCCGAGGCGGTGTTCCTCAATCACGAGGAGATCTCGCTGCGGCCGCTCTACCGCGACCCCGTGCACGACTTCGGCTTCTTCCAATACGACCCGGCCGTCCTACGTTTTATCCGACCCACTTCGCTGCGCCTCGCCCCCGAGAAGGCCCGCGTCGGCGCCGAGATCCGCGTGGTCGGCAACGACGCCGGTGAGAAGCTCTCCATCCTCGCCGGCACCCTCGCCCGCCTCGACCGCGCCGCACCCTCGTACGGCGTCCACCGCTACAACGACTTCAATACCTTCTACATCCAGGCCGCCTCCGGCACCTCCGGCGGCTCGTCCGGCTCGCCCGTCGTCGACATCGACGGCGATGTCGTCGCCCTCAACGCCGGCTCGCGGGCCCAGGCCGCGTCGAGCTTCTTCCTCCCGCTCGGCAGGGTCCTGCGCGCTCTTTCGCGGGTCCAGGCTGGCTTGCCCGTGCCCCGCGGCACCCTGACCACGACCTTCACATACACCCCCTACGACGAGCTGCGCCGCCTGGGCCTGCGCCCCGACACCGAGCAGACCTCGCGTGACCACGACCCGGCGGCCACCGGCTTGCTGGTGGTCGAGAAGCGGCTGCCCTTGGGCGTCACCGACGGTCACCTCGAGCCCGGCGACATCCTCGTGCGCGTCGCCGGTCGGCCGGTCGCCGACTTCGTCGACCTCGCCGCGCTGCTCGATGACCACGTCGGTCAATCGCTCGCCGTCGAGGTCGAGCGCGGCGGCGAGTCCTTGCAGGTGCACCCCGTCGTCCAGGACCTGCACGCGATCACACCGTCCAGCTACCTCGAGGTCGGCGGCGGTCTGTTGCACGACCTCTCCTATCAACGCGCCCGCAACCCGCAGGTGCCGCTGCACGGCGTCTACGTCGCCAACGCCGGCTACATGCTCGCGCCCCTCGAGCTCGAGCGCGGCGCCGTCATCCTCTCGATCGCCGGCCAGCCGACCCCGGACCTCGCCGCCGCCGAGGCCATCTTGCGCACGATGCCCCACGGCACCCGCGCGACCGCCCGTTACTACGACCTCGAGGCCCCGACCCGCGAGCGCGTCGCCGTGTTCACGATGGAGCGCCGCTGGTTCGCCATGACGCACCACACCCGCGACGATGCCACTGGTTTGTGGCCCGGCGTCGCCGGCCCGCCGCCGCCGACCCCGACCCCGCCGCAGCCGACCACGATCTCCTTCCCGCGCAGCGAGGACCCGCGGATCGCCCAGCTCGTGCCCTCGCTGGTCACCGTCGACGCTTCCATTCCGTACAAGATCGACGGCGTCCACGCGATCCGGTTTCGCGGCGCCGGGCTCATCGTCGACGCCGCCCGCGGCCTGGTCGTCACCGACCGCAACACCGTGCCGGTCCCGCTGCTCGACCTGCGCCTCACCTTCGCCGGTGGCCTCGAGATCCCCGCCGAGCCGGTGTTCCTCCACCCGCATCACAACTTCGCCGTCCTGCGCTACGACCCGGCGCTGCTCGGCGACACCGCCGTCCGCGAGGTCGAGCTGCACCCCTCGCGGCTGGTCCAGGGCGACCCGGTCCACGTCATCGCGCTCAAGCAGAACCACCGCCTGCTGTGTCACGTCACCGAGATCTCCGCGGTCGAGCCGATCGAGCTGCCGCTCCCGCGACCGCCCCGCTTCCGCGCGATCAACCTCGAGCGGGTCGCCGTCGCCGCGACCTTCGACTCGCTCGGCGGCGCCATGACCGACAGCGACGGCCGCGTCCTCGCGCTGTGGGCCACCTTCTCGTATCAGGACGGCAAGGAGCAGCGCAGCAGCGAGTTCGGCGTGCCCGCCGAGCTGCTGTGCGCCGTCGTCGACCCGCTGCGCGCCGGCGACGAGCCCGTGTTCTGGGACCTCGGCGTCGAGCTCGGCCTCGTCACCCTCGCCGAGGCCCGCAACCACGGCCTGTCCGCCGCCGCCGCCGCGGTCCTCGAGGCCCACGACCCCGTGCGCCGGCAGGTCCTCAGCGTCGCGCGCAGCTCGACCCTCGCGCCGGGCTGGCGCGCCGGCGACCTCGTGCTCGCGGCCGACCCCGAGACCAGCGCCGACCTCGGCGCCGAGGCCAGCACCCCGGTCACCACGATCCGCGCGCTCGAGCGGGCCGCCGCCGCCGGCCGCCTGCGGGTCACGGTCCTGCGCGACGGCGCCGAGCAGACGATCCACGTCGCCGCCACCCCGCACCGCGGCTGCGGCACCGAGCGCGTGATCCACTGGGCTGGCGCGCTGCTGCAGGCCCCGCATCACGCCGCGAGGATCCAGCGAAACCTCCCCGCCGACGGCGCCTACGTCTCGCTGTACTGGTACGGCTCACCGGTGAGCCGCTCGCGGCTGCGGGCCTCCCGGCGGATCGTCGCGGTCGACGGCAAGCCGACCCCCGACCTCGACGCCTTCCTCGCCGCCGTCGCCGACAAGCCCAACCACGCATCGGTGCGCCTCAAGACCGTCGACCTCGACGACAAGGTCGAGCTCGTCACATTACGCCTCGACCTCGACTACTTCCCGACCTACGAGCTGCGCCACACCGCCACCGGCTGGGTCCGCCGCGACCTGTGAATCCCGGCGGCCTGATCGTCTCAAGGTCGCTGGTAGGACGCGCGCGGCCGCCGACGGCGCGGGCGCTTCGCGGAGGATGGGCGGGTGAGCACGCTGGACGATCGACCTCGCAGTGGTCGGCCTGCGCGCGTGTCGACCGCGACGCGGTGCGACGTGGTCAAGCTGGCGTGCGACAAGCCTGCCAGCCACGGCGTGGAGCACCGCGTAACGTGGACGTACGAGCGGGACAACATCACGGCGCTGTTCGTCGAGTACCTCGGGCCCGGGATCGCCGTGGCTCCGGCAGCGCTGCCGAGCAGCAACAGCGGCGCGGCCTGATGCGGCCTGATGCGGCCTGATGCGGCCTGATGCGGCCTGATGCGGCCTGATGCGGCCTGATGCGGCCTGATGCGGCCTGTCACAGCCATGCGCGCGCCGTGAGCGGGCGTTTAGCGCTGCATGAGCAGGCCGCCGTGGACGGCCGCGGGGGCGTGTCCGGGGCGAATGAAGCGGTCGACGCCGAGCAGCTTGTCGTTCGCCGCGAGCTGCCAGCTGCCGAACAGGCCGGTCTTCGCCCTGGCGTCGACGAGGCTGAGGCCGCCGGTCGCGGTGCGGCGCAGCACGCCCAGGCCCCAGTTGCTGCGGACGACCAGCTCGTCGCGGCCATCGCCGTCGAGGTCGCCGGCGGGGATGAACATGTCGGTGCGCGTGTTGAGGTGCCAGCCGCCGATCGGCTGGTCGTTGCGGGCGATGGCGATCGCCTGAAGGCGGGTGGTCGCGGCGTCCCAGCCGAGCAGGAGCAGGCCCTGCGGCGTGGCCAGCACGAGGTCGGCCTTACCGTCGCCGTTGAAGTCACCGAACCCGCCGAGGCGGTCGGTCGTGTTGTTGTAGTCGTAGCCGCCGAGCTTGCCGCCCGAGGGGGTCATCATCAGCGGGACGAGCGAGCCGGCTTGCAGGCGCAGGAGGCCGATGCCCCAGGGGCTGGTGATCAGCAGGTCGGCCTTGCCATCGCCGTCGAAGTCGCCGGCGCCGCGGATCAGGTCGCCGGTGGCGTTGAAGTTCCAGCCGCCGAACTGGGTGCCGCCTGGCGCCGCCATCAGCGGGGTGAGGGTCGCGCCGCTGCGGGTCAGCACGCCGATGCCCCACGCGCTGGTGATCACCAGGTCGGCCTTGCCGTCGCCGTTGAAGTCGTCAATCGCGCGGATGGTGTCGCCGGTGGCGTTGAAGTTCCAGCCGCCGAAGCGGGCGCCGCTCGGGGCCATCATCAGGTGCGTGAAGGTGCTTCCGGTGTGCCGCAGGATGCCGATGCCCCAGCCGCTGGCGAGCACGAGCTCGTCCTTGCCGTCGCCGTCGAAGTCGCCGACGCCGAGCACGCGGTCGTTGTCGGCGTTGAGGTTCCAGCTGCCGAGGCGGGTGCCGCTCGGCTTGACGGCGAGCGCGCGCCACTGGCCGTCGACGTGGGTGACCACGCCGAGGCCCCAACTGCTGGTGAGCACGAAGTCGGCGACGCCGTCGCCGTTGAAGTCGCCGGTGGCGCGGATCAGGTTGCGCTTGCCGTAGTGCCAGTCGCCGATCCAGTCCTCGTCGGGCAGCATCGCGTAGTCGACCAAACTGGCGTTGACGAGCCCGAGGATGGCGAGGCCCTTCTTGCCGGGGTCGTTCACGCAGGTGCAGGCGGTGCCGTCATAGCTGGTCAGCATGCGCCGCTGGTGGGGGCTGGGGCAGGCTTGCACGGCGCAGCGCCGGCCGGAGCGGTAGATCACCTTGTTGATGCATTCGCCGAGGATGTACGGCATCGTGTTGGACTGGAAGTTCCAGGTCGGGTCGCCGGCGTAGCCACAGGCCGGCTTGGCCTCGGCCTGTGTGTTGGCGCCGTGGGAGTAGCCCTGGGTGTGCATGACCTCGTGCCAGACGATGCCCGCCGCCTGGGAGTGGGGCCACGGCGAGCTGTCCCAGCTGCAGCTGTGGGTGTCGGGGGTCTGGTTGCCGGTGCAGGCCGGGCGCCCGATCTGCTTGAACACGCTCTCGAACCACCCGCCCCAGCTGAAGGCCTCGCTGGGGTTGCCGTAGTTGCCGAGCTGGGTCGAGGCGTTGCCGCCGCCGCCGGTGCAGGTGATCTGGACCGGACCGGGGAGGCGGCTCGCGGCGATCACCCGGGTGATCTGCGAGCTAAACGACTCGCTGTAATACGGGTCGCCCACGCACTTGCGGTAGCGGGCGCGCACGTCCTGGTCGACGCACTGCTCGAAGGCCCGGGTCGTCGCGGTGATGCGGCCGAAGACCATGATCTCCTCATTGAACTGCTGCAGCTCGGGAGTGCAGTCGTCGGCCTGGTTGACCGGGCCGAGCAGCGGCTGGGTCGTGGTGCGGACCTCCTGTGCGGCGGCCTTTGGGGCCGCCAGGCCGACGATCATCAGCGCGACGAGCCGCGAGCGCTTGCTTCCACGCATCCCTACCTGCTTTCCGGGGGCGAGCCCCTGCGCGGCGAGTGTACCATGCGGGCCCGCGGCCGGGTCGGGCGGCGTGTACGGCTTGCCGATCATGTAGAGCAGGTCGCCGGTTTTGAGCGCGCGGACCTCCATCACGCTGCCGATCGCGTGGAAGACTTTGTCGGTGGTGACCTCGAGGCCGTCGGAGAACGGTGAGCCGGTGATCTGCACGTCCCACAGGCGGGCGCCGGTGTCGGCGGCGAGCGCCGCCATGCGCACGTCGTTGCGGACCTTCATGCCGTAGGGGACCACGAGCACGCCGTTGCCGTAGCCGCCCTCGACGGAGAGCACGTTGGTAGCGGTGGTGAGCGGGTCGACCCCGGGCACGACCTCCTCGAGGTGCTGCTGCTCGGCGACCACGGCGGCGAGCTCCAGTCGCAGAAGGGTCAACCCGACGCGATTCTCCTCGAGGGCCTCGAAGGTGGGGACGGGCGACAGGTCTCGCCGGTTCCACTGCGGGCCGCGTCGGTAGATCTCGAGGGCCCTTCGATAGTGGGCGGCGGCGCTGGCAGTGTCGCCGCGGGCCTCGGCGGTCGGTCACGGCAATCCGATAACTTCCCTGGCGGCGCCTCGCGTGGCGCCTGCGCTTCGGCGCGCTGGACCTGGCCGGCAACTTCTCAGGCTGGAGCGCCGCCAGCGCCGCTTGTGTGGTGCCTGGTGCCGTTCCTGCTGTCGCCCGCCCCGTCGCCGCCAGTCGTAAGGGGAGTTGTGTTCGTCCGGGTCGGTCTGATCTCGGTCCCGTTCCGGGCGCCGCCGGCCCGACCGCTGACCTCGCGCCGGCACAGAACTTCGTTTTGATCGAGAATGTGCGCAAGTGCGCACCTTGTACCAGCCGTTTTCGTTATCATCGCGGCTGGGTGACAGCGCATGCAGATCGGTCGTGACGCCGCGGGCAGCGAGGGGCTTAGCCTCGATCGCACCCTCGCGGGTGGCGGTCCGACCACGCTGCCCGGGGACGTCGGCGAGACGCTGAGCGACGGCGACAAGGAGCCCGTCGAGGGGGACCTTTACATCGGCGGACTGCAGCGCGGCGCGTCGATCGGTCGCTTCGTCATGCTCGAGCTGCTCGGCAGCGGCGGCATGGGCGAGGTGTTTCTCTGCTACGACCCCGAGCTCGATCGACGCGTGGCGGTCAAGTTGCTGCGACCGGTGCGGGGCGGTCACGCCAACGAGGCGCCGGCCCGCCTGATCCGCGAGGCGCGGGCGATCGCCAGGCTCGCCCATCCCAACGTCGTCACCGTGCACGACGTCGCCATGTGGGAGGGCCGCGTATTCCTGGCGATGGAGTACGTTGCCGGTCCGACCCTCGCGGTGTGGGCCCGCGAGCGGGCGGGCGAGTGGGCGGTGATCGTCGCGGTCTATTGCCAGGCCGGCGAGGGTCTCGCGGCGGCCCACCGCGCCGGACTCGTCCACCGCGACTTCAAGCCCGACAATGTGCTCGTCGCCGAGGGTGACCGCCCGCGCGTCCTCGACTTCGGCATCGCGCGCGCGGCCGGGACCGGCGATTCCATCGAGACCGCGCCGTCGCTGTCCTCGTCGCTCGCGCCCATCGACCCGGCGATCGACCTGACCACCACCGGCATGCTGCTCGGCACCCCGGCGTACATGGCCCCGGAGCAGTTGACCGGCGTGCCGGTCGACGCGCGCACCGACCAGTTTAGCTTCTGCGTCTCGCTGTGGGAGGCGCTGTACGGCGAGCGCCCATTCGCCGGCGAGACCCTCGCGACCCTCACCGCCAGCGTGCTCGCGGGTCGCCTGCGACCGCCACCTTCCGGCAACCGCGTGCCCGAGCGCGTGGTCCGGGCGTTGCGCCGCGGGCTCGCGCTCGACCCCGCGGACCGCTTCCCCGACATGCCCGCGTTGCTCGCCGCGCTCGCGCCCCGGCGCGCCAGCTCGCCGCGCTGGCTCGCCGCGCTCGCGGTCGTCGGACTCGCCGCGGGCACCACCGCGTGGTCACTCGCCGGCGACGACCCGACCCTCGCCTGCACCGGCGACGCCAGCCTGCTCCTCAGCGCCTGGGACGAACCACTGCGCCGCGCCGGCGCGGCCGCCTTCGCCGGCAGCGGCGCGCCTCAGGCCGGCGAGAGCTGGGCCCAGGTGCTGCGCATCGCCGACGACTGGCAGACGCGCTGGCTGGCCGCCCGCGGCCGCGCCTGCGCTGACACGCACACCCATCACCGCCAGTCGGGCGAGGTGCTCGACCTGCGCCTCGCCTGTCTCTCGCGCCAGGTCCCGGAGCTCGGGGCCCGGGCCGCGCTGTGGGCCGAAGCCGACGCCGATGTTGTCCGTCACGCGGTCGAGTCGGCCAGCGCGTTGCCGCGGCCCGAGACCTGCGACGGCGCGGCGGACGGCCGTCACGGCGCGGCGCCCGAGGTCCTCACGTCGGAGGTCGCGGGCGTACGCGTGGCGCTCGCGCGGGTGCGGGCGCTCGCCGCCGCCGGCCGCTATGCCACCGCCGCAGCGCTCGCGCAGGACCAGCAAGAGCCCGCCCGCGGCCACCTGGCCACCCACGCCGAGGCCCGCCTCGCGCTCGGCACCGTGCTCGAGCAAGACGGCCACCCGCTCCCGGCGCGGACCGCCTTACAGGACGCCGCGCGTCTCGCCCTCGAGGCCGGCGACGACCCGCTCGCGCTGTCGGCCGCGACCGGTCTGGCCTGGGTGACCGGGATCCGGCTGTCGCGCTACGACGAGGGCGAGGCCTGGTTGCAGGTGGCGCAGGGTCTGGCCGCCCGCGCGCCGGTGGGCAGCGAGCACATGCAACTCGCGCGCGTCAGTTGTAACTACTACAACGACCGCGGTCTGTTCGAGGCGGCGCTGGTGCACTGCGAGCGCGGCGTGCAGTTGGCGGAGGGCTTGCACGGACCGGGCGGCCTGGAGACCGCGCGCGCGCTGGTCGGCCTGGCCAACAACCATCTCCAGTCGCGGCGCCCGGAGCAGGCGCGCGGCCTGCTGACGCGCGCCTGGGACATCCAGCGCGGCCTGCTCGGCGATCGTCACCCCGCGTTGATCGGCGCGGCCAACAGCAGAGCCGCCGCCGAGTTCATCGCCGGAGATCTCGACGCCGCGGTCGCGCGCTGGGACGAGGCCCTGGTGATCGCCGCGGCCAGCGTCGGCGAGGATCATCTGCAGGCCGGCATGATCCACATCAACCTCGCTATCGCCGCGCTCGAGCAGCGCGCGTGGGACCGGGCCGCGCGCGAGCTCGCGGCGGTCGAGCGCATCTATTTACCGCGGCAAGGCGAGCTCAGCTCGCCGCTGGTGTTCATCCACTTCGTGCGCGGCCGCCTGGCGCTGGCCCGCGGCGACCTCCCGGCCGCCCGCGAGAACTTCGAACAGCAGTTGCACTTCGCCCGCGTCAGTCGGTCCGCCGAGCATCCCGAGGTGCTCAAGGCCACCCTCGAGCTGGGCGACGTACACACCCTCGCCGACGACCTCGCTGCCGCGTTGCGCCACCACACCGACGCCCTCGCGCTCGCCGATAAGCTCGCCGACCCCGAGTCACGCACCTTCGCCATGCGCGGCCTGTGTCGCGCTCGCGTGCTGCTCGCTCGCCCCGCCGAGGCCGTCAGCGACTGCGAGCAGGCGCTCGCCCTGGCCGCCAGCGTGCCACGCGGCGACCTCCTGCGCGCCCAGTTGCGCGCCTGGCTCGCGCGCTCGCTGCTCGACTCGGGCCTGGACCCCACGCGCGCCACGGCCCTGGCCGCCGGTGCCCGCAGCGAGTTGGGCGTGCTCGGCGAGCCCGGCCGCGAGGTCCTCACGCTGCTCGCCCGGCCCGCGGCCCGCCGCTGAGCTTCACCGCTTCGGTGGCAGCGGTGGCGGCGGCGGCGGCTCGGGCTTCGCCGGGCCGCGCTTCTCGGCGCCGCAGAACAGGATGCTCGAGTCGTACGCGTCGCGAATGATCTGCGGCATCATCGCGGCGGCCTCCGGCGTGCTCGCGGCGCTGGCGTTGGGGAACAGCTCGCGGTAGGTCGACCACGCCGCGTCGCAGTCGCCGGCGCGGGCGAAGCACGAGGCCGCGGTGTGAAACAGGGCCTGCGCGCCGCCGGAGATCTGGGTGTCGTCGGGTCCCCGCGTCTTGACCACGGGGATCAGTCGTCGCGCCTCCGCGAGCGCGTTCTTACAGAACTGCGGGGTCCGCTTGTTCATGTATGCGCCGTCCGAGAGGTCGAAGAGCGCCCGCATCAGTCGGTCGCGGTCGCTCGAGTCGCCGCCGCGGCAGCGCATCGACGCGAGCGCCTCGGCGGTGATCTGCGCCCGCTCCGGGGTCATGTTGGTCTCCTCCTGATACCAGCGCGCGACCCGTTGCTTGCCCTCCCGGCACTTGCCGGCCAGCATCTCGCACTGCCCGCGGGTCGCCGCCTGCCGCCCGCCCTGCTTCGGGTCGATCGCGTCGATGCGGTCGAGGTCCGCCAGACAGCCGGCCCCGTCGTCGTGGTTCATCTTGCGCATCGCCGTACCGAGCAGCTCGCCGATGTCCGCCGCCGCCGGGCCCGTCGCCACGCCTGGGCCCGTCGCCACAGGCGTCATCTCCACCGGCGCAGTGGTTGGCGGCGCAGTGGTTGGCGGCGCAGTGGTTGGCGGCGCGGGGGCCTGGCAGTCGCACTTACACTCGCAGGCCGGGCACTCACGCGAGGCCGCGGGGCTGCTGGGTCGCAGGTCGCACGCCAGTCCGGCCATGGTCCCGAGCATGAACAGCCGGACACTCCACCATCCCACTTGCCGCGTCGCTCGCATAGTTTCACCTCATCGCTTGCACTTCGGGACCATCGCCTCAAAGGTCGACGTCATCGCGTCGGCCCGGACTTTCGGGTCTTTGACTTCCTTGAGTTGGTCGAGCGGGAAGCCCTCGTTGAAGACCTTGCGGGCGCGGACGCAGTCACCGGCGCGGCCGAAGCACCCGGGCGCGATCGCATAGAGGTCGCGCCTGGCCTGGACCACCTGATGGTCGTCGTCGTCGCGCGGCTGCACCTTGTCGCGGTTGCGGCGGACCTGCTGATACGCGTTGTCACACTCGCCGACGCTCATGCGCTTGAGGTTGGCGCCCATCGACAGCGACATCATGCCCTGCAGCAGCTCGTCGCGCGGGCTCATCTTGCCCCGACAGTGCATGCTCGCCAACTGCTCGACCGATCGCTCGAGCTGCTCCGGCCCCCACTTCGCCATCGCCGTATTCTCGTACGCGCCGCGCAGCAGGAGCTTGCCGGCCTCACACTGCCCGGCCAGCATCACACACTGCGCGCGGGTCATCGCCAGCGTGTTCTGCGGGTCGCTCGACTTGCGCCGCGGCACCATGCGATCGTACGCGTCGAGGTCGCTCAGACAGCCGGTGCCGTCGTCGCGGTTCATCTTGCGCATCGCCGACTCGATCAGCTCCTGGACGTCCGCCCCCGGTCCCGCCGGGACTGTGGCCAGCGGGCCCGCTGGCGCCCCGCTGGCCGTCTCGCACTTGCACACGCACGCGGGGCAGTCCGTCGCGCGGCCGGGGTCCTTCGAGCTGCGCACGTCGCAGGCGGCCGCGGCGGCGCCGGCCCAGCCGAGCAGACCGCCGAGCAGCCCGACCCCGAACACTCGCCACTGCACCCGCCCGGCCATCCTCGCATTGTACCGGTTTCGCCGCGCACTTCGAGGCCCTCGCGCGCGCGTGGCATCGACCCTGCCCGCAATCGCACGCATGAAGGGCAGGTCGGCTCGCGCCTCCCTGCCCGCACGGTCTCATTCCGTCCTCACGTGATCACTGCGCCGGCTTGGCCTTGCACTTCCCGACGCTGGACTCGAACACCGAGGTGACGGTCTCGGCCCTGGTCTTCGGGTCCATGTCGGCGTAGCGGTCCTGGGGGAAGGTCGCGTCGAACGCCACGCGCGCCTGCTTGCAGTCGCCGGCCTTGGCGAAGCAGTTGGCGGCGAAGGTCGGGAGGATGCCCGGTATCGACGTGATCGCCCGGTCGTCCTCGTCCTTGGGCTTGACCTTGTCCTTGAGCTTGCGCACCGAGTCGTACGCCGCTGTGCACTCGGCGACCGTCAGCTTCTTGAGGTTGGCGCCCGACGACAGGGTGTTCATGTTCTTGAGCAGCTCGTCGCGCGGGCTCATCTTGCCCTGGCAATACATGCTGGCCATCTGCTGGACGTTGTTGTCGATGATCTCGTCGCCGAACTGCGCCTGGCTGATCTCGAAGCTCTTGCGCATCAGCACCTTGCCGGCGTCGCACTTGCCGGCCAGCATCAGGCACCAGGCGCGGTACATCGGCATGCCCTGGGTCTTGGGTTCGGTCGACTTGCGGTTGGGCTCGAGGCGGTCGTACGCGTCGAGCTCGCTGAGGCAGCCCTTACCATCCTTGGAGTTGTACTTCAGGACCGCGGTGTCGAAGTGCGAGCGCGCCTGGTCGCTCATCTCCACCTTCATGTTGACGGCGCCGGCCGCGTTGAGCGAGGCGTCCGTCTCCTCCGCCTTCATCGCCTCCTTCTGCGGGTTCTCGCCGCCGCGGATCGGGCGCAGCGTCAGGCGGATCGGGGCCTTGCAGCCCGCGACCTCGGTCGCGCTGTCCGACTTGCAAGTCGTCAGGTCGCCGCCCTGCTTGTCGGCCTTGCGGCTCTTGTTGGTCGAGCCGCCCGCGCCGAACCCGTAGACGCTGACCTCGGCCGAGGCGTTGAGCTCGCTGAGCGAACCGAGCGCGAAGGCGCCGAGGTTGTAGCCGTACACGAAGTGCGTCGCGCCCTCGCAGCCGGGGTTGCTGGCGATGTCCGCCCAGTACACCGCGTCGCGCGTCGCGTTGCGCGTGCCCGCCACGTAGTACTCCATGTGAAACTTCTCGCCGCCCGAGATCCGGCCGCCGAGGGAGGCCGAGCTCAGCGGCAGCTTGGCGTGTAGCTCGCCCTGGTTGGTGATGTCGAGCTTCTCGAGCGCGCCCGAGGTCCACTCGACCGGCTTGTAGGCGCCCTGCGAGCCGCGGATGCTGTCGTTGCGACACTCCTCCAGCACCGTCATGTCACAGCCCTCGTAGCGGACCACGACGATGTCATCGGCGGCATAGGCCTCGAAGCTCGACTTGTCGGTGGCGTCCCACTCGATGATGAAGGGGCGCAGGTGGTTCTTCGGGTTGCAGGCGTTCTGCGCGGCGAAGCTCTCGTTCATCAGGCCGCTCTGACCCGAGTCCCGGGACGCCGTCGACCGCGGGATCTTCGGGCCACAGGAGACGAGACCGAGCGAGAGGGACAGGACAGACAGCGGAAGCAGGGCACGAAGCAGCATCGAGAGGTTCCTGAGAGGGCCGCCGCGAACCGTCATCCCGGTCGCTGGCCGTCGGAGATTGCCCGAACTAAAACGCGACGTCGAGACCCCGCAAACGCCACGTGGGCGGCGTCGCAGCCCAGCGTGGGTCGGCCCGACGAACGATGTTCGTCGGGCCACCTGCGGTCAGCGCTTCGAACGGCTCGAGCGACGCCGACGCAGACCGAGCGCGCCCGCGAACAACAGCAGCCACGCACCGGAACCGGTAGCGCTGGTGGACTGGCATCCGCAGCCCTTGTCGTCGCCGGTCTCCATGCCGGGGTCCTCGCTCTCGCCGGCGTTCGCGGTGATCGACGACGCGCCGCCGCCAGACTCCTCATTGGCGCCCGAGGCATCGGCGGACTCGTCGTTGGTGGCCTTGGTGTCGCCGCTGTCGCTGTCGCTGCTGTCGCTGTCGCTGGTGGTCGGTGTATCCCCGGTGGTGTTCTCCTCGCCGGGCACGGTGTCGACGAAGATCTTGGCCTCGGCGAAGCCGACGTTACGGTCGTGATCGATCGCCTCGACGCGGACCGTGTAGCTGCCCTTGGGCGGGACCGGGAGGTCCCAGATCTTCTGGCCGTTGTAGACCGGCTGCTCCTGGCCCAGCTCGGGGACCATCAGGCGCCAGCCGAAGCCCTCGTAGTCGTCGCTGACCTCGACCTCGACGTGCACCACGTCGCCGGCCTTGTACTGCTGGCCCTCCGTCGGCGACATCATCACGACCGTCGGCGGCACCGTGTCCGGGCTGTCCGGGCCGAAGTAGGCCGAGAGCTCGGCGACGTCGTTCTGCGAGCCCTCCGGGCAGAACTGCTCATGGACGTACTGACAGCCGATGCCGCCGGTCGCGTCGTTGTAGGGCGTGCAGGTGTCGGCCCACACCTTGGACCCCGGGGTCGCGTACGGGAACATGATGTTGTTCTCGCCGTCGATGTGGTCGAGCCCCCACGCGTGCGCGGCCTCCTGCAGCGCGACGGTCCCGAGGATGCCGACGTTGTTGGTCGCCTCGGTGAACGCGAAGGTCGTGTCACGCCACCAGCCGTCGCCGCAGTCGAGGTTGCACGCCACCCCGAGCACGCCGTTGGGCAAGCCGATGATCTGCGGCTGGCCGCCCATCATCACCTGGCTGTACGGCAGGTGCTTCGGCGGGACCGCCTCGTAGGCGATGCGCAAGCCGAACGGCGCGGCCGCGTCCTTGAACACCTGAATGATCGCCAGCGCCGTCTGCTCGCTGCCCTTGAAGCCGGGGTACTCGATCTTGCCCTGCACGCACGGCGACTGACCCTCGGACGCGTTGCCGCCGTTGCTCAGCGGACCGCCGAAGAAATTGAGGAAGGTGGTGGCGCGGTGGACCGGCTCGTCCCACGCCTCGACCGGCCGCGTCGGCTGGGTGAGATCCGGCTCGAGCGCCGACTTCGGCAGCACCTGATTACCCTTGAGCACCTGCCCCTGCTGCTCGAGCAGCGCGCGAAACCCCTCGGCGCGCGCCTCGATCTCGTCCTGCGTCATCTCCCGCGGCTCGTTCACCGGCTGGCCGAACAGGGTCCGTTGCTCGGGTTCTCCGTCCGCCGCAGCGACGGCAGTCGCGGGCGCGAAAAGAAGCACGGCGGTCAAGGATGTGAGAGATGTGTGCAGGCGAGCCATGGGGTCTCATCGCACCGTATCACAGACCTATTGCCGTGACCGCAGGACTTGGCGCACAGCACTGCCTTCATGCC
>Ga0105045_10002872_pt1 | contig 14644 bp, 14 predicted proteins | sample MAT02_FD_78089 | JGI IMG/M metagenome (GOLD analysis project Ga0105045, IMG submission 78089) | Freshwater microbial communities from Lake Fryxell liftoff mats and glacier meltwater in Antarctica - MAT-02 (megahit assembly) | ecosystem: Environmental > Aquatic > Freshwater > Ice > Liftoff...
AAGGCCTCCAACTCGGCGTGCTCGATGTCGGTTACCGGGAAGGTCCGGGTTTCAGGCGTGCCGTCCAGCGCGCAATAGGTCAGCGCTTCATGCCCATGCAGCGCCACCCAGCCCTGCGTGCCGAACAGCGCCACCCGCCAGAGCCGGGGCGCCAGCGCCAGCGTGACGAAGGTGCAGGTGACGCCAGATTGCATGGTGGCCAGCATGGCGGTGGTGTCGTCGATGGTGGTGCTGATCTTCGCATGGCTGAGCACCCGCACGTCGCGGAAGCCGCCGGCCAAATGGATGATCATGTCCACCATGTGGATGCCCATGCCGCCCATGCCGCCCAGCGGGCTCTCGGCCCGGTCGGCCCGCCACATTCCCGGCTTGTAGTTCCCGGCACCCGGGCCGGAGAATTGGCCCTCGACATGGAGCAGCGTGCCGATACGGCCATCGGCCAGCATCGCCTTCATCTCGGCGACCGCGGGCAGGAAGCGGCGGTTGTGGCCGAGCGCCATGACCACGCCGGCCTTGCGGCAGGCGGCGACGGCGGCCTGCGCACTGGCTTTCGTGAGGGTGAAGGGCTTTTCGACAAAGACATGCTTGCCGGCGGCGGCGGCGGCGATCACCTGTTCGGCATGCATGCCATGCGGGCTGGCCAGCGCCACGGCCTGGACCTGCGGGTCGGCCAGGACTTCGGCATAGGAGGCGTGCAGGCGAATGCCCTTTTCGGCCGCGTAGTCGCGCGCCTTGTCCAGGGTCCCGGTGGTGCCGGCCACGAAGCGAATGCCTGCGCCGTTGCGGCCCTGGACGGAGTTCACCAGCGTGCGGCCCCAATTGCCCATGCCGATAATGGCGGTGTCCAGCATGGTGCCCCCTTGGCGATACCCGGATTGCCTTACCGCCAGTGGGCGGCGCTGGCAAACCCCGGGGGCGGAGAAGGCTGGATTTGTGCCTTGAAATAGGAATTCTAGCTCCTTCTTCACAGGCCACGCTCGTCAAACCGCCACGGCGTCCACGGCATTGTGCCGCGCATCGGCCAGGGCTGGGCGGTGGTTCGCCAATCCGTCGGAGGCCAAGCGCGCCATCAGCCGGTAGCCGAGATCGGAGAAATGCACGCCGTCATCGGCGCGCAGGCGGCGTTCCAGCCGGTCGGCGGTGCTGATGGAATGGCGGAAGCGCCCGGCCTCGTCGGAGGTGGCGGCCCCGGTGGGGATGAACAACCCACCCGCGGCCTCGGTGCCGTGCTGCATCACATCGTTCAGGCGTTGGGCGGCGGCAGCGAACTGCCCGTCACGCATGCTGGGCAGGCCAATCCAGCGCAGTGCCGCGCCGGCATGGCGCGCCGCCTCGCCTGTCGCGGCCACACTTTGCCGATAGGCGTCCAGGAAGGCGGGGCTGCCGAACTGGTATCGGGCGCGTGCGGCGCGATCGGCGAAGGGGCGGACACTTTGGCGCCGATCCACAGGATGACGACCTGTGCCGGCTCGCGCATGCGCCTGAGGTCAGCCCGGCGGTCGCTCACGCCGGACGAAGTTGATGGTGAGTTCGGGCAGGGTGGCGATCAGCGCCACGCCCAACGCGGCGATGCGAGAGCCCGCCGGGCGGATGCTCCCCGCGGCCTCGTCGCTGTCGAACAGCGTCAGGATGACGCCACGTTCGACGGCACCGATCACGCCATGGATCTGTGCCACCTGGGCGCGCAGCACAGCCTCGCTTTCCGGCGAGATGGCTTCCTGCGGTTCGAAGACGTGTTCGATCCTGGGGATGATGCCGGGCTCGATGCTGACCCGGTGAGGCGCGGGCCTTCACGAGGATCGATGGGCGAAACAACGCCGAAAAATGCGGAACCCGCTGGTCGGGCGCGGCTTGTTGACCGGCTGATGGGCGGGCATGGCATCGAGATGATAAAAACAACCTAGGGCTGTGCCGCGCAAGGCTCTCTGCCTCACCGCATCGCGCTCAGAGATCGATGAGATCGTGATAGGTGAAATCGGTGCCGTTCAGGTTCTCCCATTGCTGGGCGTAGATCTTCCACCCCTGGCGCGGATGGTTGGTGCCGATGATGGTAGCGCCCAGGCTGGACTGCCGGTTGATATTCGGTACCGCGGCGCCCCTGATCTGCTGCCGGTAGTTTCGATCCTCGAAGCGCCTGGTGCAGAAGGCGGTCTCGCGGGAGAGGCGTTCTACGTCAATATGGCCATCCTTCGTCTGGTAGTTGGCGTGGCAAATATCGATCTGACCATTGTTGAAGCGCGCCACGCCGAAGGTGCATCCCGTCATCTCCGAGGTCAGCATGAGCGGCGCGGTGGAGGGCAGGGTGCCGCGCCGCAGCGTTCCCGGCTCATAGGGCAGGTGGTAAGCGGCGCTGCCGCGGCTGCCGGTGGTATCGTAGCGGACATCCCAGACATGGATGGTATGGGCGCTCTTCCAGAAATACCTCGACTTGCGGGAGGATTTGCAACGCTCCGGCGCTGGGAGGTCGTTGCCGCTCATATCCGTGAAGGTGAACTGGTAGATGCCCGCCACAGTCGGCAGGACCCCGCGCATCACCAACAGGTTCATCTTCAGGAAATCACGCGGTGCCGTGAACAATTCACCGAGGTCATGGGCCATGTCAGCCAATCCCATCCAGCACGGGGCGCATATGGCCGGCCTCGGTCTCGCCGGCTTCGAGCAGCCAATAGGGCTTCATGACCGCGTATTGCTGGCCGCGGTCGCGCAGCAGCACGTAGATGCAAAAGACCGTCTGATCATTCGGGCGGCGAAAGACGGCGATCCAGGGATTGATGCCCGGGGTTATCCGCGCGGCGTGCTGCATTTTCCGATCGATGTCGCCGCGCATGACCATCAGCCTGGCCGGCACGCCCGGACGGAAAGCAAACCGCGTGGTCAGGTCGGTGTAATCCTGCGCGACCTGCGGCGCCTCGTCGGCGTTTTCCATGTACCATTGCACCACCTGCATATAGTCGGTGGAGCGGTTGTTCGAGCGTTCATACCGCCTTTGGGTCTGCCAGTCGGTTTCCCCGCGGGAGAGCTTTTGAAGAAACTTGAACAGTGGCATCGCTTGCATCCTCTTCGTGTCTGTGCCTCGAAGAGTAGTCGCACTATCTTGGCCGGTGACAGCAGAATTGGCCTATCGCGTTCATGCAGAATGACTATGGGCCTGCCACCTGGCCGTGAAGCTGGGGGGAGCGTCGAGAATGGTGAGCCGGCCGGGACTCGAACCCGGGGCCGCGAGATTAAAAGTCCCGTGCTCTACCAACTGAGCTACCGGCCCCACCTGCGCCACGCCGAAGCGTGCAGGTCGTGCGGTTAGAGCCGCACGGCCGTCACGTCAATCAGGCCGGGTCGGCCGCGATGCGCATGCGCACGATCCGGTCCGGATCGCGCACCTGGCCGGACTGGCCGGCGCCGCGCTTGATCTTGTCCACCGCCTCCATGCCCGCCGTCACCTGGCCCCAGATCGTGTACTGGCCATCGAGGAAGGAGCCGGGCGCGAACATGATGAAGAACTGGCTGTTGGCGCTGTCCGGGCTCTGGGCACGGGCCATGCCGCAAGTGCCGCGCAGGAAACGCGCGCGGGTCGGCGGGCTGAATTCGGCCGCGACATTGGGCAGGTCGGAAGCACCGGTTCCGGTGCCGGTGGGGTCGCCACCCTGCGCCATGAAGCCCTCGAGCACGCGATGGAATACCAGGCCATTGTAAAAGCCGCGGCGGGTCAGCACCTTGATACGCACGACATGGTTTGGCGCCAGGTCCGGCCGCAGCTGGATGGTGACGAGGCCGTCCTTCAGCTCCATCAGCAGCGTGTTCTCGGGGTCAGCCGCGCGTTGGGCTTCGGCTTCGGTGGATTCGGTCATGATCGCTCCGGCGACAGGGAGGGTGAGGAGGAGAGTTCTGCGCTGCATGGGCTTTCCCCTATGGGTTGCGAACGCGCGCCATGGTGCGTTCGAGAGTGAGCTTGGGCACGAAGCTGGAAATGTCGCCGCCCAGTTGCGCCACTTCCTTCACGAACCGGGACGAGATGAACTGGTTCGTTTCGCTGGCCATGAGGAACACCGTCTCGACGCTGCTGTCTAGCCGGTGGTTCATTCCGGCCATCTGGAACTCATAGTCGAAATCGGAGACGGCGCGCAGCCCGCGCACGATCATCCTGGCCCCAACCTCATTGGCGAAGGCGATGAGCAGGCCGGCAAAGGGGAGCACCTCGATGATCATGCCGTGCCGGGCCGCGATGGGGGCGGTTTCGGCCTGGATCAGCTCCACCCGCTCCTCCAGCGGAAACAGCGGCCCTTTGCCGGTGTTGATCGAGACGCCGACCACGAGCCGGTCGAGCAGCCGGGCCGCGCGGCCGATGACATCGACATGGCCGTTGGTGACCGGATCGAAGGTGCCGGGGTAAAGGCCAATCCGCTCAGGCATCGGTCACGTCCATGTTGTCATCCCCTGGGCCATCGTCGAGCACCGGGAAACAGGAAGAAATGTGTTCATTGTCCTCCATGCGCAGCATGGTGACGCCCAGGCCCTGCCGGCCGGTGATGCGCACCTGGTCGGCCGGCAGGCGGATCAGGCGGCCGCCATCGGTGACCAGCATCACGTCATCGCCACTGCCCGCGATGAAGCTGGCCACAACGCCACGGCCGGTGCGGGCCGAGAAGCCGATATTGGTGATGCCCTGCCCGCCGCGGCCGGTGACGCGGTATTCAAAGGCGCTGGTGCGCTTGCCGAAGCCGCCATCGGTGATGGTGAGGATGAAGCGCTCGGACAGCTCCAGATCGGCGATGCGCTCGGCGGAGAGGGTGATTTCGGCCGCGACCTCGTCGCTTTCTTCCGGGGTTTCGGCTTCATCGCCGGCGCGGCGTTTGGCGGAGGCGTATTTCAGATAGGCCGCGCGTTCCTCGACGGTGGCGGCCACATGGTTCAGCACCACCAGCGAGATCACCCGGTCATCGCCCAGCAGGCGAATGCCGCGCACGCCCGATGAGTCGCGCCCGGCAAAGACCCGCAACGTCTCCGCATCGGCCACGAAGCGGATGCATTTGCCTGCGCGCGTTGCCAGGAACACGTCATCGCCTTCGCGGCAGGTCGCCACGCCGACCAGCGTGTCGCCCTCCTCCAGCTTCATGGCGATCAGGCCGGCCGAGCGCATGTTGCGGAAGTCCGAAAGCTTGTTGCGGCGGACATTGCCCTGGGTCGTGGCGAAGACCAGGTGCAGGTTTTCCCACAATGATTCGTCCTGCGGCAGCGGCAGCACGGCTGTGACGCCCTCGGCCTCCTGCAACGCCAGCAACTGACGCAGGGAACGCCCCTTGCCATTCGGTCCGCCTTCGGGGAGCTGCCAGATCTTCGAGCGGAACGCCATGCCGCGGCTGGTGAAGAACAGCACCCATTGATGGGTGTGGGCCACGAAGCTGCGCATCACCACGTCGTCTTCGCGGGTGGAAGCAGCACTTCGCCCCCGCCCGCCACGATTCTGCGCCCGGAAGGTGTCGAGCGGCGTGCGCTTCACATAGCCGTCGCGGGTGATGGTCACGACCATCGTGCCGGGCTCGATCAGGCTTTCATCGTCGAGATCGGCCGCGGCGTCATCGATGCGCGTGAGGCGGGGCGAGGCGATCTGGGCGCGGATCGCCAGCAATTCGTCGCGGATGACTTCCATCCGGCGCGGGCGGCTGCCCAGGATGTCGAGCAGGTCCTTGATCGTCTCGCCCACGGTGCCGAGTTCGTTGGTGATCTTGTCGCGCTCAAGCCCGGTCAGGCGTTGCAGGCGCAGCTCCAGGATGCCGCGCGCCTGCTCCTCGGTCAGCCGCACGGTGCCCTGGTCGCTGACCTCGTTGCGCTCGTCCTGGATGAGGTCGAGCAGCACGCCGACATCGCCGGCCGGCCAGTCGCGCGCCATCAGGGCGGCACGCGCGGCGGCGGGCTCCGGGCTCTCGCGGATGACGCGGATGACCTCATCGATATTGGCGACGGCAATGGCCAGGCCGATCAACTGGTGCCCACGCTCGCGCGCCTTGGCGAGCCGGAACCGGCTGCGGCGCGAAATCACCTCCTCGCGGAAGGCGAGAAAGGCCTTCAGCGCGTGGATAATGCCCATCTGCTCGGGCGTGCCGTCATTGAGCGCCAGGAAGTTGACCGAGAAGGTGATCTGCAGCTGGGTCATGCGGTAGAGCTGGTTCAGCACCACCTCGGCCGTCGCGTCGCGCTTGAGCTCGATGACCATGCGCACGCCGTCGCGGTCGCTTTCGTCGCGCAGGTCGGAAATGCCCTCGATCGCCTTGGCGCGGACGAGTTCGGCGATCTTCTCCATCAGGTTGGATTTGTTCACCTGATAGGCCATTTCGGTGACGATGATGGCCTGGCGGCCGCCTTTCATCTCCTCGATCTCGCATTTGGCACGAAGCGGTATGGAGCCGCGGCCGGTCTCGAAGGCATTGCGGATGCCCGAGCGGCCCAGGATGATGCCGCCGGTGGGGAAATCGGGCCCGGGGATGATCTCCATCAGCTGTTCGAGGGTCGTGTCGGGCTCCTCGATCAGTTTGAGGGTGGCGTCGATCACCTCGGTCGGGTTGTGGGTCGGGATGTTCGTGGCCATGCCGACCGCGATGCCGTTGGCGCCGTTGACGAGCAGGTTCGGATAGGCCGCGGGCAGGACGCGCGGCTCCATGCCGCTCTCGTCATAGGTCGGCGTGAAGTCGACCGTGTCCTCGTCGATCCCCTCCAGCAGCGCCATGGCGGAGCGCGCAAGCCGCGCCTCGGTATAGCGCATGGCCGCCGGCGCATCGCCGTCCATGCTGCCGAAATTGCCCTGGCCATCGATCAGCGGCACGCGCATGGCGAAGGGCTGCGCCATGCGGACCATGGCGTCATAGATCGAGGCATCGCCATGCGGGTGATACTTGCCCATCACATCGCCGGCGACGCGGGCCGATTTGCGGTGCGGCTTGTCCGGCGTGAAGCCCGATTCCTGCATGGCGTAGAGGATGCGGCGATGCACCGGCTTCAACCCGTCGCGGATATCGGGCAGCGCGCGCGAGACGATCACGCTCATCGCGTAATCGAGGAAGCTCTTGCGCATTTCGCGCTCGATGCCGATCGGCGCGATGTCGTCGCGCGGCGGCTCGCCCGCGGGGGTTTGCGGCTTGTCGCTCATGGCAGGATCACAGGCTGGTCAGGTCGGCAATGAAAGGGCGCATGGCAGGGGTATACGGATTGCCGGAGGAATCGCCAATGCGGGGGGCCTCACGCGCCCTTCACCCCACCGGCGGTCAGCCCGGCCACGATCTGTTTCTGGGCGACCAGGGTCAGGATCAGCACCGGCGCCGTCACCAACAATGCCGCGGCGGCAAGTGGCCCCCAGGAGATTTGCTCGAAGGTCAGCATGTTGTTCACGGCTACCGGCAGGGTGCGCGTCTCCCGGCCCGCCAGCACCACCGCGAAGATGAAATTGTTCCAGGAGAAGATGAAGCTGAGGATGCAGGCCACCGTGATGCCCGGCCGCGCCAGCGGCATGGCAACATACCGGAAGGCCTGCCAGATGGTTGCGCCATCCACCAGCGCCGCCTCCTCCAATTCCGCCGGCAGGCCCTCGAAGAAGGAGATCATCACCCAGACCACGATGGGCAGCGTGATGACGAGGTGTGTGATGATGATCGGCCATAATGTGCCGGTCAGCCCCAGCCATTGGAACAGCAGGAACAGCGGAATGAGATAGGACAGCCCCGGCGTGATCCGCGCGATCAGGATAAGCCCCGCGAGCCGGATCGCACGCATCTTGGCGATGCCATAGCCGGCCGGTACGCCCAGCAGCAGCGCTATGCCGGTTGCCGAAAAACTCACTACCACACTGTTCCATGCATAGAGCAAAAAGTCGTTCCGCTCGAACACCGTCGCGTAATTCTCCCAGGTCGCCGGCGAGGGGATGAACACGGGCGGGAAGGCCGTGTTGTCCAACTCGTTCTTCAGCGAGAGCGAGAGCATCCACAAAAACACCAGGATGGCCGGCGAAATGAGCACGAGCACAGACAGGCCGAAGCCGATCTTCCCTGCCAGCTTTTTCATATTTTCACCCTCTGCCGCGTCCACATCAGCAGCGCCGCGAGTGCGAGGATGATGGCGAAGAACACCACCACCACAGCACTGGCATAGCCCACATTGTAGAAGGCGAAGGCTTGCAGATAGAGGAAGATGTTGATGGTTTCGGAGGCCGAACCCGGCCCGCCCTGGGTGATGACATAGATGGTGTCGAAGGCCTTCAGCGCATCGATGGTGCGGATGATCAGCGCCACCACGATGTAGGGTGCCAGCAACGGCAGGGTGATATGCCAGAAGGCCTGCAAAGGCGAGGCACCATCGATCTTCGCGGCCTCATAAGGGTCGCCGGGCAGGGAGGCGAGGCCACCCAGGATCAGCAGCATCACCAGGGGCGTCCAGTGCCAGACCTCCACCAGCACCAGCGTGGGGATGACGGTATCTGGGCTGTAGACCCACATGCTGGGCGGGATGCCGACCTGCGCCAGCAACCAGTTCAGCACGCCCAGCTGCGGGTGGAACATCATCGTCCAGACCAGTGCTACCGCCACCGGTGTGGCCATCATCGGCAGGATGAACATTGTGCGCGCCAGACCACGCAGCGGGAATTTCTGATTGAACACCAAGGCGGCGGCCAGCCCCAGGATCAGCGGAAACACCACCGCCATGGCGGTGAAGAGCAGCGTGCGCAGCATCGCCCAGCCGAAGCGCTCATCGGTGAACAGCTTGGTGTAGTTGGCAAAGCCCACCCATTCCCGCGTCCCCCCCAGCCGCCATTCGAAGGCGCTGACATAGAGGGTGAACGCCCATGGGAACAGGATGGTGGCGACCACGGCAAAGGCGGCCGGCACCACGAACCAGACATAGGTCCGCGCGTAGTTGCGCCGCCGCCGCTCGTTGGTAGCCGCACCGGAAAGCGCGGTCGTCGCGGCCTCGCTCACGCGCGGCGCCAGTATGGGTGCGGCATCAGGTCTCGCGCTCGCTCCGCTCCAGGATCGGGCGGAAGGCGGCGGTGGCCGCGCGCAGCTCGGTGGCCGGGTCGGCGCCGCCGATCGTGTTGGTCAGCGCGGTGCCGATCACATCGCGGAACTCCGTCACCGGCAGGATCTCCGGCAACCCGGCGCGGGCGATGCGGCCCGAGGCTCGCAAGGTCGCGAAGAATTCGCGCGGGAAGCGGCTCTGGCTGATCACTTCCTCGTTCGTGAAGGGGCTGAGCCTGGCCGGCACGCCGGCGCCGGCTGCCAGCATGCGAAGCTGCATCTGCTTGCCCAGCGCCCATTGCAGGTAGAGCCAGGCCGGGCCCTTCTTGCGGCTGGCCTCGGGGATGCCGTAGCCGGCGCCGAACAGCGCACAGTGATGATTGGCCGGCCCACGCGGCACCACGGCATACCCCACCTTGCCGGCGACGCGTGAGCGCTGCGGGTCCTCCAGCGGTGCCGCGAAACCGATGCCGTCGATCCACATGGCGGCGCGGCCCTGCATGAAGGTCGTCTGGCATTCGTTCCAGTTGAAGCCGATGGAGCCGGGCGGCGAGGCATCGCGCAGGAAGCGCTGATATTGCCGGGCGGCCCAGATCGCGTCATCCGTATCGGTGATGAGCTGGCGCTGGGCATTGATCATGTCGCGCTGCGCGGTGCCGAGCAGGAAGGTGCTCCAGAACACCACATTGGCGTTCTTCAGGCCACGGCCGACATGGCCATAGATCTGGCGCGGGCGGTCCTCGATCCGCTTGGCGCTGTCGAACATCTCATCGAAAGTCGTGGGCGGCGTGATGTTCCTGGCCGCCAGCAACTCCTTGTTGTAATACAGAATGAAGTAATCCGCGAAGGCCGGCAGCGTGTCCATCCGGCCATCCGCTTGCGTGGCATATTCGCGCATGCCCTGGGCGAAATCCGGAAAATCGAAATCGGGCGCGGTCAGAGTCTGGTCGGCGATCAACGCACGGATATCGGTGTTCCAACGGGCGCGCCCGACCTGGCGCTTGTTCACATGCAGGCTCACCTCACCCACGTCGAAGCTGGGGCGGCCGGAGGCGTATTCGATGATGATCTTCTGGCGATGCTGCTGCTCGGGCACCACCTCCACGCCAGCGCGGATGCCGGTGAGTTCCTCGAATTCGCGGTTGTGCTGGACCAGCAGGTTGCCGCGCGGGGAGAGCTGCACCGAGACCTCGATGCGTTCACCACGAAAGCGTCTCCAGTCGAAGGCGCCTTGCGCGCCCACTTCCTGCACCACCATGGGTGCGGCCAGCGTGCCCAGCAATGTGGTGCGGCGTGTGATGCCCTGCATGATACGTCCCTTCGTTCTTGTTATGCCTATGCTGGCGCGGAATCGTCCTGGGCCGCAAGCGATGATAGACTGCCCTCATGGAAGAAAATGGAACGATCCTGGCGGCCGACGGCACGGCGCTGGCCTTTCGCCGCATCGCGGGGCGGGGGCCGGGCATTCTGTTACTGGGCGGCCTGCACTCCGACATGACCGGCACCAAGGCTGAGGCCCTGGCGGCCTGGGCCGCAGCGCACGGCCGGGCCTTCTGTCGCTTCGACTATGCCGGCCACGGCGCCTCGGGCGGGGAGTTCCGCGCTGGCACGATCGGCCGCTGGGCCGCCGGTGCCCGCGCCGTGCTCGACGAGTTGACCGAGGGGCCGCAAATTCTCGTCGGCAGTTCGATGGGCGGTTGGATTGCGGCGCTGCTCGCGCGCGATGTGCCTGCCCGCGTGGCCGCTCTGGTCGGCATCGCCCCCGCGCCCGACTTCACCGAGGAATTGATGTGGCCGCAGTTCAGCGCCGAAATCCGCGCCACCATCGCGCGCGACGGAGTGTGGTTCCGCCACAGCGAGTACGGCGCGCCCTATCCCATCACCCGGGCGCTGATCGAGGATGGCCGGCGGCAGTCCGTCCTGGGCGGAGCGCTATCCTTCGCCTTCCCGGTGCGCATCATCCAGGGCATGCGCGATGTGGACGTGCCGTGGAAACACGCGCTGCGTTTTGCCGAGGCCATCGCGGGCGACGATGTGCGCGTCACCCTGATCAAGGATGGCGACCACCGCCTCTCCCGCCCGCAGGACCTGGCCCTGTTGGAGGCGGAGCTCAGCCGCCTGCCTTGAGGATGGCGGCCAGGCCCTCGCGGTAGCTGGGATGGCGCCAGGCGATGCCCAGCGCGGCTTTGGTGGCTGTGCAGGAGACGCGCCGGTTTTCCGACCAGAAGCTGCGTGCCATCTCGCTCATGCCCGGCTCGGCGGCGGCGTATTCGACCAACGGCGGCGGCGCCACGCCCAGCAGGGATGCCGCGTGCTCCACGACCACGGCACTTCCCGCCGGCTCGTCATCGCTCAGATGCAGCACCCGCGCGGTCAGCGGCGGCCGCGCGATGGCGGCCAGCACGGCCTGGGCGATGTCCTCGACATGGATGCGGCCGAAGGCGTGGCCGGGTTTGTGGGTGCGCCTGGCATGGCCGGCGCGCAGATCATCGAAGGCGCTGCGCCCAGAGCCATAAATGCCGGCGACCCGGAAAAGATCGAGGGCAAACCGACCCGATGCGGCGGCGCGCCAGGCCTCCTCTGCCGCCAGCCGACGCACGCTGCGCGGCTTGCCCGGGGCGGGCGGCGTCGCCTCATCCACCCAGGCCCCGCCGCGGTCGCCATAGACGCCGGTGGTGGAAAGATAACCCGCCCAGACCAGCCCGCCGGGCAGGGCCGCGCCATGGACTGCCAGGAACGGGTCGCCCGCTTCCCCCGGCGGCGCGGTCATCAGCAGGTGGGTGAAGCCGGGCAGGGCCGCGCCGGCCTCGGCAAAAGCGAGCGGGCCTTGGCCGGCCTCGGTGAAGGCCAGCCGGCCTTGGCCGGCCGGGCCGCGTGTGGTGGTCACCACCGCCATCCCTGCTTCGCCCGCCGCCCGCGCCACCGCCTGGCCTGAGAAACCGCTGCCGATGATGAGCAATCGCTGGTGCATGGCACGCAATAGGGCCGGGTTCGCACGGCAAGGCAAGGTGGGTTATGATGTGCTCGTGAAGTCCGCCCGCCCCCTCATCTTCGCCGTGCTGGCGGCCGTTCTTTTTCTTGCCGCCGGCGGGGCCGTCTGGTGGTTTGGGGGCGAGAAGGCCGAGGAGGCGATCGAGCTGCCCCTGCCGCCCGAGCCGCCTCGACTGGCCGATGGGGCGGATTATGAGCGCTGCCTGACCATGCTGCGCAACGACCCCGAGGGCGCGCTCTCCTTCGCCGAGGCCTGGGATGCGACGGGCGGTGGCGAGGGTGCGCGGCACTGCTCCGCCCTGGCGCAGTTGACGGTGGGTGAGCCCGAGCGCGCGGCCGAGCAACTGGAACGCCTGGCCATCGGCAGCCGCGCCGGCTCCGCGGCGCGCGCCGCCGTCTTCGCCCAGGCCGGCCAGGCCTGGATGATCGCGGGTGACCCCTCGCGCGCCTTCGCCGCCACCACCATGGCGCTCACCCTTTCGCCCAATGACGCCGACCTGCTGACCGACCGCTCGGTGTCACTCGGCACGATGCGGCGTTATTCCGAAGCGCTGGCTGATCTCGACCGCGCGTTGGCACTGGATTCGGACCGCACCGAGGCGCTGGTCTTCCGCGCCGCGGCGCTGCGCAACCTGGACCGGGTGGATGACGCGCTGGTCTCGGTGGTCCGCGCCCTGATGCTCTCGCCCGACAATCCCGAGGCGCTGCTGGAACGCGGCATCCTGCGACAATTGCGCAATGACCGCGCCGGCGCGCGGGCGGATTGGCAGAGGGTTCTGGACCTGGCGCCGGACAGCCCGGCGGCCGATCTGGCGCAGCAGAACCTGGCGCTGAGCGACGCGGGGCCGACCCGGCGCTAGTGGTCCGATCCTGACGCTTGGTTCCCAAGCGCCGGGTGAATCGGCCCACCAAATCAATGACTGGTGGTGTGTTCGCTTTGCTCCCACATCCTGCTCCAGGGCCCTCGCTATTCGCGGGATAGAACGTTTTCGGCGATTCCGCCTCAACCCATCCCGCTCCAGCTTTCCGCCGGCGGCACACCCCCTGGCCGCGGGTCGATGGGCAGAAGGCGGTCCAACCCGCTGGCCATTTCGAACAGTGCTGCCGCCCGCAATGCCGTGTCGTCCCGCCTGGGCGCGGCCGCGACCTGCAGCCCCACCGGGCGGCCATACTGGTCGAACCCGCAGGGCACCGCCACCGCCGGGCTGCCCGCCATGGTCATGGCCGCATTGAGCATGGAGCCACCCATGTAGTTGGCCAGTTTCTGGCCCGCGATGCTCTCGGGTGCGCGCAGCATCACGTCGAAAGCCGGCGTTGGGGCGGAGGGGGTCACGAAGACATCGAAGCGGGCGAAGATCGCGGCCATGGCACGAAAGAATCGGGCGCGTTCGCGATCCGCCCAGGCGATCTGGCTGGGCGTGGCGGCCAGGCCGCGTTCGGTGTTCCAGACGATGTCGGGCTTGAGGGAATCGCGGCTGGCGAGAAGCTGCAATTCCCGGTCCACCACGAAATGCTGGCTGCGCAGCACCAGCAGCGCCTCGGTCAACTCGCCGAATTCTGGGGCGCATTCCTCCACCACGCAGCCGGCATCGGCGAAGCGGCGCATCGCAGCCTCGCAGATCGCGCGGCTTTCGCGGTCGATGGCCAACGCGCCGCCGTAGTCCAGCGTGAAGGCCACGCGCGGGCGGAAATCGGCGGCACTTGCCACCGCCTGGGAGTAGCTCACGCCCGGCGCGTCATAGGTCAGCGGGTCGAGCGGACACCAGCCCGCCATGGTGTCGAGGAAAACTGCGAGGTCGCCCACGTTGCGCGCCATCGGCCCCTGCACGGAGAGCGTGGCGAAGAGGTTGTTCACCGTGCCCCGCGTCACCCGCCCGGGTGAGGGCCTGATGCCCACCACCGAGCAATAGGTGCCGGGCCGGCGCAGGCTGCCGGCATGGTCGGTCCCCTGGGCCAGCCAGACCTCGCCGGTCGCGACCGAAACCGCCCCGCCGCCGGTGCTGCCGCCGCAGGTCAGCGAGGTGTTCCAGGGGTTGCGGGTGCGGCCGAAGACCTCGTTGAAGGTCGAGCCGCCAGCACCGAATTCCGGCGTGTTGGATTTGCCGATCACGATGCCGCCGCGCGCCTCGATGCGCTGCACCACGGGGTGCGACGCGGCGGACACATGGTCGCGGAACAGGGGCGAGCCATAGGTGGTGCGCACCCCCGCCACATCGGTCAGATCCTTGATCGAGACGGGCAGGCCGCCCAGCCAGCCGGGCTGGCCTTCCATCTCGCGGCCCTGGCCGGCCATCAGGCGGCGTGCGTGGTCGCGGGCGCGGTCCAGGCACAGCGTGGGCAGGGCGTTCACCGCCGGCTCGACCTCGGCGATGCGCGACGCCGCGGCTTCGACCAGTTCCAGCGGCGAGATCTCGCCACTGGCGAGTGCTGCCGTGGCCTCGCGCGCGGACAGACGAAACAGCGCTTCAGCCATTGGGACGCAGCATGAAGGCGGCATCGGCCCGATGGCAGACATCGCGCAGCAACGCCTCAAGCGCGGGCGGGATGGGGATGCCTTTCTCCAGCCGTTCGGCCCGGCAGAAATCCTCCAGCTCGCCCGCGACCAGCACGGGCTTGTCCGGATCGGATCGTTTGGCGCCGTGCAGCACGTCGATCGC
>Ga0105045_10002873_pt1 | contig 14643 bp, 7 predicted proteins | sample MAT02_FD_78089 | JGI IMG/M metagenome (GOLD analysis project Ga0105045, IMG submission 78089) | Freshwater microbial communities from Lake Fryxell liftoff mats and glacier meltwater in Antarctica - MAT-02 (megahit assembly) | ecosystem: Environmental > Aquatic > Freshwater > Ice > Liftoff...
GCCACGATTCCTAGATGATCTAGATTCTCTACTTTCATATCTGTATTTTTACTATTAATAACTTTCTCCTGCTTTTTCCCTTCTACTCTGCCTTTCGCTATTTATTTTACCATTCCTTTACGAGCGGAATGTGGGATCAAAGTACAACTGATGATAAAACCACTGCGAAAGTAATCCGCGATCTCCTTCAGAGTTATCCTGCCACGCAAGCTTGGCTAACAGAGTTCCTCAAGACTGAACCGACTCAAAGAAGCTTTCAATCCTTGCCTGGAAAGCCACTTCTCAAATCCGCGACGAAATATATTTGTCCTATCGGCAACGACTACACTTGGTATCGGGAAGCCAACGAAGAAATTCCTCTTTGCCCCGATCATCTCGTTCCCTTGGTTCCCGCCCCAGCGTAGGATAGTTCTATGACAGCAAAAGTTATGGAAAGCTTCGGTGGCAAACTTGCCGAACAGTGGGTTGCCACACTGCTCACCCCAGCCTTCATCTTTTGGCTAGGCGGCTTCGTCACAGCCATTCAACGGCTGGGCTGGAACACCTTAGTCACACGCTACACGGCTTACCCCGAACCGCTCCAAATTGCCATTTTAGTCGGTGCCTTGTGCATTGTTGCCGTCACTGCCTTCGTTGTACAACGCTTCGATACCCCCATCATTCGGTTCCTAGAGGGCTACTGGTATCCTTGGCTGCGACCTGTTCGCCAAACACGCATTGCCCATTATCGTCAACACAAACAAGCTCTCATCCAACAGAGCCAAACCTTAAGAACCCGAGAAGCTGAACAAAAAGCCAGATTTCAAGCCCTCAAAACCATCATCGAAACCCAAGGAGCCACCAGCCTAATCTCAACCGAGCAGGATGAGTATCGCCAACTCAACGAACGCCTCCTCACCCCTGCCCAGCAAGAAACCCTGGCACGAATTCGCCTTGCTCTCCACAACCTACCCGCGAATACTGACTTAATGCCCACCCGCTTAGGCAATATCCTGCGTACCGCCGAACGCAGACCCTTGGAAAAATATGGCTTAGATGCGATTATTTGCTGGTCGCGCCTCTGGCTCCTCCTGCCTGAAGCCGCTAAAAAAGACCTCCAAGATGCCCGCGCCGACCTGAACAACGCCGCACGCCTGTGGCTCTGGAGCATCTTGTTTCTGGTCTGGGCAGCTTTAGGGGCTTGGTGGGCTATTCCCTTGGGTATTCTGTCAGCCCTATTTGCTTACTACAACTGGGCGATCGCCGCCGCGACAACTTACGGCGACCTGATTGAAGCTAGCTTCGACCTCCACCGCCAACTCCTCTATCAAGCCCTGGGTTGGAAGAAACCTGATGACCCTAACGAAGAACGTCGAGTGGGGCAGCAACTTACCGACTACCTGTGGCGCGGATTTTGAAGGGGCGATCGGCTTTATGGGGGGTAGATACAGGATAAATGCAAAAACCTGCAAGATGATAATGAAATCTATACTATGAGAAGATTTTAAAGCTTTAGCTATTGTCGTGCTAACAACTGACAAAAGAATGAGCTCTTGAGGGTTCTTTCTGGTTTTCGGGCGTATCCTGTAGCAATCCTCTAGTGGTCTTAATTGGGGTATAGCTGCTATAGTTCTATCTGGTATGGCAACTTGTTCTCGCGAATCAAGTTCATCTGGTTTTTGATATTCTCTCTTCCTATTATTCTTACTGATTTCCCTCCCTTTAATTTTTCATTCACCTCCCTTCCTGCTTGCCTTTCCGAATATGAAACCACCATGCTATCCCGCAAGCCGAGGGGGAGCAAGATTTAATTATTTTCTTGTTCCCCTCTCCTGCGGCTACGGTGTACACACAAGTCTGAAACTTCGCCAAGTCACTACTAATTCGCCCCCTAGCCCCCAATTCTGGGGGAACAAGAGTCAAGAACTTCTTCAAAGTCCCCCAGAATTGGGGGATTTAGGGGGCAAAATAGACTGAAACGTAGACAGGTAGGACTTGTGTGTACACCGTAGTCTCCTGCGGGGGAGGGGCTAGGGATGAGGGCTTTACTAAACTTCTGCGTAACATCAGTTAGTAAACAGACAATAGATAAAGGCTCTAATCCCCTATACTAATTCCTCAGAACCGCACCACTTATCCTGTAGCTACCGATCAAACGAACCACAACAAATTTTTTAAAAGTGCTGAAAAGCAAAACTTTTAAAAAATTTGTTGTGGTTCGTTTGATCGGAAATTGTTGTAAATGCTTTCTTAACTATATTATTTTCTCCAAATTCATAGCTTGGATACTATAGAGCAATCGCGAAACAGCAAACAAAATCAGATTTCTCTGCATTAGGAATTTATCTTTTTACAAAATCAAACTCCTGTTTGAGCTTTTTTCAAGGCAACGGATAGCTGGCGTAAACGCTCACTGACTTCTAAATTTGATTCCTGTGATTTGAGATTGTTTGGTAATTCAGAGAGCAATGATGGATTTCCTTGCAGCCACTCGTTAAGAGCAACACCTGCCCAAGCTCCATCCTTATCTCTAAAATTATCGACTAAGTTTTTAAGCTCTTGGATACAGTAGGATTCAAAGCCAGCCGCATCAAAAATTGCCGATCGCAAGTATTCCTCAAGTGCATTAATATCATTTTCAACTTCAAAGATTACGGTTTCTTGAGGTGATTTGAGATCGTTGACTGCATCAATGACAAATTGGGTGGCAACACCCGCAACTTGCCCTGCGATTCCTGTTACACCTAAAATTTCTTGCCTACGTTCTAGATTAAAAAGAAGAGCAGAACCATACTTCGCATATCTTTTCAGGACTTTAAATGCAGATTCGTCACCACTGTAGTAGTTGTCAACAATTTCAATGTCAACACCCAGATTTTTAACGATCTTTTCACGGGTATCACTTTTAACTGGCCCACGAATTAATACTTCGGCTACTGGTCTGGCAAAACGCAAAAACAGTACTTTTAAACTGTTTTCTAGCAGTAGTCGGTAACCATCAGAGTCTTTGATTAATCTTTCTTTGACTTGCTTGCTACCCCATAACATTTCTGTTATGTACTCAACTAGCTTTAAAGATTCGGCTTGCAATTCTATAGCTAGTTGACTAGCGATCGCTGCGAGAACTTCGCTGACATCGATATACAGGGCTTCGCGCCATCGGTAATTGGCATTTACATGATCGAATACTGGGTTGGAGTTGGCTGCAAAAATGGTATCTCTCTTACTCAGCATTTGCTCTCTAAGGTTTTGCATTTCAATAGTGACGACTTGCAAATATCGCTCTTTGAATTTCTGTGAACCAGTGGAAGAGTTTGCCGCTAATTTAGAATCTTTACTCACGATTGAGGAATCGTAGAATTTTTGGAGATCGGCTTTCATTTGTTGCCATTTCTTACCCCACCATTCTGTAAACTGAATGCGCCGACCATCTTCTTCAAACTGCTTTGCTTCTTCAGGGTTTTCGGAATAGCGCTTACGGACTAGCTGATAAATCTCGTCAGAACTGCCAAGAATTTTACTGATCGAGGTTTCACATCTTTTACTTAAGACGTTTACACGCTCGAAATTAATGTAGTCAAAGATTTTATTTTTAATGGTTGGGATACCAGTCGCTTCTTGATTTAGAGCATTTTCTTCACTGATACCTGTCAGTGATTGCAACTTGTTTTTAATTTCATTGGCACTGCCGATTTCTGATTTTGTCTGTTGTCCAGCTAAGTTATTTAAAATCAGATAGGCTCCTGCGGAACCGTACAAAATGCGTTGCTTTGGCAAATTTGCGCGTTTTGACCAATCTAGACAAGCTTCTTCGATGTGGGTTTGCAGTGCTTCAGCACTACCGAGGGAGTCGATACGGCTGAGAAAAACAAAAAGTTTGTCGGCGACATTGACATTTTTATCACCAGTTTCTGTAAATTTTATAATTTCCAGTTCTTTTTCTCTAAGGCTAGTAAAGCGCTGCACTAATATCACAGCGTCACAGTCTGAGAGCATTTCTTGTGCTTCATCAACGTGTTTAGCTAAGCCTGAATCTAGCCCTGGGACATCATAAAATACAATTCCTTCTGCTTGAGCGAGTTTGTTGGTATAAAGTCTAGCTTCTAAAACCGAATGAGCATATTTTTCATCGGCTACATATTTTTTCAGTGGCTCTCTAATGTCTTCGAGTCTGGTAAATGGAACACGAATATCACCTTCATTTCTTACTTGGCGCAATGTTGTTTCATTAGCACGAATAGTTTTGATATCTTCAACTGCTCTTACTGTTTCTAGTTCACTAAGCAAGTTAACAAACTGTTCTTCGGTTTTGACTTGTACTTCTAGTCTTTGTTCTGATTCATTTTCGACTGAATAAATCTGGGTTGTGGTAAATGTACATCTGCCACCTTTGGCAGGAAGCAGATCGCATTCTAACCAAGCGTTGATAAAGGTACTTTTACCAGCTTTTTCTAAACCGACAACGGCGATACGAAATTCGCGTTTTTTAAGTCTGGCAAGTTGACGGCGAGTTGGTTCGTATTCTTGGAGAAGTGCGTCTTTTAGTTTTGTGGGAACTTCTGCTTGTGGCAGCATTGCCAAGTCAACTGCATGACGATAAACGTTGAGGGCATCGCTAAGGCGCACTTCATAGTAAGAAGATGCTGTTTTCCAATCCATTTTTGTCATCATTTTAATTTTAGTTAAACATGGTTAAAAAATTTAAGACCGTTGAGATTTTGGAGGCAGGCTACTTTTTCAACAAAAAAGTCAGTGTCAATTTGTAGATTTGTCTTTATCATATACAAGATCTTTTTGCCAATTAAATTTCGTCCATCAGCAAGATTGATCCTGATGTAAACCTCTCGAATGCTATCGAGGGGAATTTTTTCTGTCATTGTCATTTGTTGCTCTATCGAGTCAACCTCAGACTTCGTTGCACATACAAAATCTGATGCGTTATCAACTAAATAAGATAAATAATCAATATTTATATTTGAACCATTTGTCAATTCGCCAACAATATTCGCAGGAATAATTAGACATAAAGCAGCAGGGACTGGAGGAAGAGGACGACGAAAATTTTCTGTCGTGTAATTTTGTGGCGATCGGTTTCTCTTTTTTTTGTTTTGTCTTTCCTTTAGATATTGAATACAAAAATATCCTCCAACCAAAGTACAGCCCACCAAAACAATTAACTTAATTTCTTCCATGTGATTGTCATTCCTTTTATCAATATTAGATGGATACATTTTTGAGAGGGAACGCATTATACCTTTGCCAGGAGTACCTTCTTCAAACTCAATATCCGAGAACATAACCATTACATCATACGCAATCTTATAGTCTTCCTCTATAGAAGCATTAGGGGAAATACTAAGTGTATTGTCAGATTTACAACATATCTCTCTAGTTATTTGTTCGTTAGCATCGTCCTCTAAAAGTATTTTGCGAATCGTATTATATAGAATACCTTTTTCAAGAGGTTTTATTTCCTCGATTATTTCTTTATAAATAGTATCAGCGTATGAAATCGCATTAATTGCATTATTAGTCACTTGAACTTAAGCATCCTCCTTTAGTATATTTCCTAAACTAGCAAATTCTTCTGCAAGAGTTTTTGCCTTATTTTGCATAGGTTCCCATACATTGCGTTGTCTTTCATAGTCTAGAATAAGTTCTTGGTTAGCCTTATCTAGTCTGGATTGATAACGATCAATAATATGATTCTGAGCCTGACTTACATTCTGTTCTAAGCAATCAATTTGATCCAATAACCACTTGACAATTTGACTGGCAATTTCAGGCTCTTCTTTTTTGGCTTGAAGAGACCAACCTGCCAATAATTCTTCAATACTGGGAAGTTTGCCATTATCACTAGATCGAGTTTTGTACTCAGTTTTATAACTTGTCGCTTTTCCTAGCCATAATTTCCACCAGACTCTCTTCTCTACTTTGACTTGTATTTCCTCTTTCCATTTTCCTTCAGTAATAGCAAAACCAGATTCAAATCTAAACTTGAATGTGGGCTGACTATTGATTCTACTAAGTTGTGATTCAGGAAGTTTGATCGATAAGTTTGGTGCAATATCATTTGAGCCTTTTTCTAAATAGGATAGATGACAGTTGAAAAGCTCTACTACTGCCTGATACATTCTATCCAATTCTTGATCTGAGATCTGTTTTAATACATCCTCCATTACAATACTAAGGTGAATAGATAATTCGTTCAACTCTTCATTTGTTTGGGTCAGTTTAATCTTTTCTTCATTAGTTTTTGCTTCAATCACCTTGCCTTTTTGAGCAATAGTCCCTGTATAACCTAAGTTAATAAGTCTGTTCAGCTTTCTGCCAAGCAAATTCACATTTAAAGAGTTTGCTTTTTTTAAATTCGTACCATCTAAATCGACCTTTCCGGTTTCTAGAGATTTTGCAACTGCTTCCAAGACCTGATTAATCCCTTGACCTAATTCTTTTTTCCATGTAAAAAGCGGATATAGCTTCAATCCCATTGAGTCATAAGGCTCAATGAGTCTAAGTTCTTCAACTATTTCTCTTAGCTGTAACACAGGATCTTCCTCTGATTGACCTGAAATAAACTGCTCTATATTTTTTACTCCTATCTCGAAAGGTTCTCTTAACTTTGTATCACTAATCTCAAGGAATCGCTCAAGCGAAGATCTGATCGAAGCAATATTCTCACACTCTCTTTGATATTGTTCTTCTGAGCTATTTAGAATAGCTGTTGTGGTCTGCGTCGCCCATTCTGCTACAACATTCCCACCCAAAATGTTAAAGCGGTCAATCATTTGAGGAATTACTAACTGCGGGAAATGCTTAGTAATATGCTCTCTTAAATTCTGTTGAAACTCTTCGGCATAAGATTTCTGCCATAATTCTTTAGCAACCCTATTGCGATCATGCCTAGACCAATTTTGTGCATTACGCGGTAAGTCTTCCAATATATCGGCAGCTATTAACCCATTAAAATTGTTGTCTGCTGACTTACAAGCTTTAGTACTAAAATCCTCATCAGTATTTTGAATTTGTAGAGAAAGCAATGCTGGCCATGTACTGAGTTTTACAACTTGTAGTTTCTCAATGTCTTCTGTGTATTCCTTTAGCCGTTCAAGCAACTCAGTTTTAATGCTTTTAATAGTTTTATCAACAAAACGATTCTCTGAATCTGGCCAGCTTTTATCAGCCCGAAAAACATCAATTTTATTAAGCACAAACAACATTCGCGCAGGAGATCCACCAAGATCCTTCACTTGTTCCACAACCTCTTGCAACAAATTCCTCACCTTCTGTTGATCGGTTTCCTGACTGTTATAGGCAACAATACACAAAGCCTCACGACACTGACGAATAACACTGGCATTACCTTCATCCCCAACATAAGCCAAACCAGGCAGATCCATAATTCTTACCCTTGTTCCCCTCGGCAGTTGCAGATTTGATTCTTGTAAAAGTCTAAATGGAAAACCTATTACAGACTGAGGACAAGCCAAATCAGGATACTTTTCTCTGTTATCGATGTAACTTATCATTACGTTGTATAAACGTTGACAAATTTCATCTTCATGAATACCTCGCCATTCTCCACATTCCCATTCTGCGCCAGGAGTCTCATGGATCACTAACGATTTTTCTTCGCTATATTCAATAGTTACCACCCCAGCACTCATCTCACTCACAGCGACAGGCACAATCTCCGCGCCACACAACAAATTAACAAGCGTACTTTTGCCGCTACTCGTAGTCCCTGTAGTTGCAAGGGTAAGCGTTGGGTTATGAAGCTCACCAATTAGGTTTTCTAGTGCTTCTCCCAACTTAGCCGAAAGCTCCTGCATTTCAGGCTGGTATGACTCTGGTAGATGTTGAGATATCTCTGAGTAAAAGTTATGCCAATAATTTGAGAGTACTTTTGCTTGTAATTCGACTTCCTCAAACACTTTGTATAACTTGCTACTCATTTTTTTAGCCGTTTTTTAGATATTAATTTAGTTTATACCTTAAAGCATCCGAAAAAAACAAGGGTAGGCTCAATAAGTGTTTCGGGGAGTCATTTTAGTTTAAAAGACTGAAAAATGTTTGATAGTGCCTACATTCAGCAGGTGATCTGGGCAAAAAAATATGGCTCAATAGGTGTTTCGGGGAGTTACTTTAGCTTAAATGACTGAAATACTTGATGTACAGCAGTTTTAGCTTTGGAGGTCTTTGAAGTCTGAAATATCCGTCATTAAAAGCATTGAATCATTTATTATATTTGAACTCCCCGAAACACCTATTAAGACTCTCTAATTTACTACTTACCGATCGCACAAAATGCTGCCCAATAGAACGGGTCGTGAAACGGTTTTTGGTTATCTTGGAACTTGTGTAGTCTTCTTGTAAGGTTCTGTCGCATGGTGGGATCAAGCGGTAGCGAATTAGCTGTTATCCATGCTTTTAATTCAGCCTTTGTGATATCTCTCAGCCAAAGTTGAGCTTGATTGAGAGCAACTACAACTGAATGAACGCTTTGCAGATTCTGGTAAAACTTAATCATTAAAAAAGCGGTAGATAGGTCGTTCACCATCCAAAGACTGCTAACTACGCTGGGACTACCAGCATACAAAAAGCCATTGGGCAAACCAATGTACTCATCGCTAAGGCTAGTAAAATCTATAAACCCTGTTTCGCAAGCAGAGAGTGTCACTAGACGACATTGCCCTAAGTCTAGTTGTAAGATTTCTCCTAAAGTTATCGGTGCATCCGTTAACTTTAACCCAGACTCCAGTGGATTGTCCAAATCAAAATAGCCGTGACAAGAGAAGTGAATGCAGTGAGATTTTTTAAGAGAACTTTCCAGCAATGATACTTTAGTTGCTGCTGTTTGCTTCAAAACGTCAGCCGTTTCAAAATAACCTCTAATTGCAGCTATCTCCACATTTGAATAACTAAGGTCGTTTGTCGGATTTTGTACTGCAAACAGATGAGTAAAATCGTTGCGCTGTCGCGCCTGAGCCAGTTGTAGTAATTGACAACTGGGAGCGTAACGTATCCCTTTAGAAAAGCAATCCAGCAGGTAAGATTGTCCCCTTACTGGTAAGGCGTGAAGTGGAAATAGATGCAATGCCTGATGAGGAACCAAAATCAATTCATCACAATTATGGGGCAACTTAGTTAGAATGTCATCGAAACGCAAAATCTCAGTCAGTTTTTGAAGGAGACTTTGGAGTTGAATATGCCACCACTGACTATTTTGCCGATTGTAAAGCCGCAAATAAGCTCTCGCCCACTTTTCTAACCGCTCCATAGCGATCACATCGTAGGACAAAACAATCGGTTGGTTACTGTGGCAGGTGATAATAAATGTTTGAAATCCCCCACTAGTGAAGTACCACTGGATAATTGCGGTAGTCTCCCCAAGCGTTTGCCTAAACGGTTCAAGCTTAAACCCAGCACCAATGGGAAAATAAATATCCTGTAGTGCTTTCTGTTGCTGTCTCAAATGCTGGAGTCGCTGTACCAAAACAGTTGGTTCATCGGCAGTCCCAGTTTGCAGACGAGATTGACTGCTGGCAATCTCCTGCTGAAGCTGCTGGAGTTGAGTAGCAATTTGTGAAGGAAATAGGCTATTAAAGTCGCGACTAAAGATTAGTTCTACTAAATTGCGAGTTTTGCTGCATTCTACATATTCCAGGGCTTTATCGTTGTAACCCAATCTTAAGCAAACCTCTACGGTGCGGCGGTAAAGGTCATTCCACGATTCAGCTAGTTTAGTTTTATCAATTTCTCTGCCTACACCAGAGAAAATTTCACCCCGCAGAAACTCTACTGTATCGATCGCTGCTACAAAAGTATCAAAAGCTTGCGGAAGTTGCTGGGCATCCTGATAGGCAACTCCCAAATTGAATTGCGTCACCAAATAGTCTTGAGGAAAAGCTTCACGGGTATGAATTTCCAAAGCCTTTGCAAGATGGTTAATAGCTAGATGTAAATTTTCTAATTCTTCTCCACGAAGCCGATTTAAGTAAGCAATTCCTAAACCATTTTGAACCATTGCCCAGTCTTTAGGAAAAGCTTTGCGGGTGTAGACTTTCAAAGCTTCTGAGAAATATGATCTCGCTTCTTCGATGTTTTCAGCTTTGTCCCCATAAATCCGATTTCGATATGCTTCCCCCAGATTGTTCTGAACCATTGCCCACTGTTCGGGCAATGGTTCACGAGTATAAACTCGCAACGCTTCTCTGTAGCATCGGATAGCCTTATCTAAATTGTCAGCCCATTCATTCTGACAACGATAATAAGCAATTCCCAAATTATTTTGGGTTTCTGCCCAAGCAAAGGGAGATGCTTCGAGGGTACGAATTTCTAGTGCTGCTTGATAACAACGGATAGCTGTCTCTAAGTTTTCCTCTTGTTCTCCTCGAATGCGCTCGCTGTAAATCAATCCCAAGTTATTCTGGGTATCCGCCCAATGTTGGGGATATTCTTCTCGCGTGCGTGCTTTAAGGGCGAATTGATAACAAGCAATCGCTACCTCTAAGTTTTCTGCTTTCTCTCCCCAAATGCGCTCCCAATAAGCAAGTCCTAGATTATTTTGTGTCGCTGCCCACTGTTCGGGAAAATCCCTATAAGTACGCACTTCCAACGCTGACTTGCCGCAGCGAATAGCTACCTCTAAATTATCGGTTTTTTCTCCCTCAATTCGGTTGCGGTAAACATCTCCCAAGTTGCTTTGAATGTTTGCCCATTCTTGAGGGAAATCTTGCCGAGTATAAACTTCTAACGCAGCCTCATAATATTGAATTGCCCTCTCTAAGTTGTCGGCTCTATTCCCGCAAATTCTATAATAGCAAGCATTCCCCAAATTTCCTTGATTCATTGCCCAATACTCAGGTAAAACATCGCGTGTAAAAACTTGGGTAAGCGCTTGATATCCTACCAAAGCAATTTCTTGGTTGATGCTTCGATTGCCAAGTGGGAACTGCGATATCAAGCTGCTGAAATTTCCTAAAACAGGGGCAATTTCCAAACCTTTCTCAATGTCTGATAGATTAGTCTCTGCCCATTCTCGTAGAACCGCTACAAATTTATTGTCCAGTTTGTCTAGATTCTCTTGCAGCCGTTGATACAAGGTTTGTGAGTCCCCGTCAGCAGTTGCCTGCAATACCTGCATCAGTAAAGCAAATCGAGCATCGTCATCGTGATTTGAAGTCAAATCTAATGCGGACAATCCCATTACTTCAGTTAGTTGATGAGCCAGTTCGCTTAAAAAATCGGCTGCATTTTGCTCGCCGTTCTCTTTCAAAACCTCAATCACCTGAGCGATCGCCTGTAACAATTCGCGATCTACTAGATCTGAGTGGGCTTTCAAAATTTGTGATTCCTCTCCACTGGGACAACTTAGCAGCGATTGAATCAGATTCAGATAAGCTTTTTGACGTTGTTTGTTTATCATTGACCTATAGCGCAAAAAGCCGCCCAGTAAAATGGTGATCTAAAAGGTTGCTCGTTATCTGATATTTTATGTAGCCTACGACGCAAACTAATGTTAAGAGTTGCATCTAGAGAGATTTTATTTTCGGAAATCCATTCTTGCAGTTCTTTTTTGGTCAAGTTTCGCAGCCAAATTTGAGCTTGGTTTAGGGCGATCGCTACTGTTTCATACGACAACAGATTTTGGTAGAATTTAATCATTAAAAAAGCTGTTGAGACATCCTGAACCTGCCATAAACTACTGACAACACTAGGACTTCCTGCATAGAGGAAACCACTGGGTAAACCAATGTACTCATCGCTGTCATTTTTGTAATCGATTAAGCCTGTTTCGCAAGCGGAGAGGACAACGAGGTGGCATTGGTTAAGGCTATATCTTTGCTCGAATAAATTGCCCAATGTCAGAAATCCATCTCCAGCTAATGCTAAATTTGATTCTAGAGGATTTACAAGATTAAAGCTTCCATGACAAGCGAAGTGGAGATAGTGAAGAGTTTGTTGGTCTTTACTATCAGTCATAGCAAGCTTTGCATTCTCTTTAGTTGCTTTTTCTCCTGTCAAGACTTTAGCAGAAGAAAATAACGTTTGGATGACTTCAACTTCTAGATTAGCGTATGGTAATGATTGGAGATCGTTTTTAGGATTCTGAATAGCAAACAGAGATTGGAAGCCAGAGAACTCGCGTTGTTGTATTTGCTGTAGTATTTGGCAACTGGGAGCGTAACTAATACCATCTATAAATCTTTCAAAGAGTAGCTCATTGTTACCTGTGGGGAGTGTATGAAGTGGCAACAAGTGTAAATAGCGATATGGAATAAGAATGAGTTTAGTATAGCTTTTGGGTATAAGTTTAACGATTTCCTTGATCTGTAGAATCTCCGAAAGCTCTAGAAGATAAGAAGAAAGGTCATTCTTCCACTTTTCTTGGTTGTCTCGATACAACTTTTGATACTCGTTGTACCAGTCAATGAAAACATCTTTATCATACTTTTCGTGAGACGTATAAAGTCGCTCAATGCTATTAGCTGTTATAACGAAAATCTCTATGCTATTTAAAGTTAGATACCATTCTACAATAGCAGTCTTACTATCTAAAGTAAATTGGAATTTATCAAAATTAAAATTAGTACCAATAGGTAGATATTCGTTCTGTAATTCGTTATGCTGCTGTCTTAGCTTTTGTAATCGTAAGGAAAGAGTCTTGATATCTTTAGCTTCACCACTTTGAATTTTGTATTGCTCCTTCTTTATTTCGTCTCTATAGATTTCTAATTGGGAAAATACTTCTGAAGGGAAAAAATTACTTGAGTCACGTTCAAGAAGAAGTTCGACTAGGTTGCGCGTTTTACTACGTTCGATGTACTCAATTGCTGTTTTTATTCTATTCAGCTTTAGACAGACTTCTACTATACCTAAATAGTTGCGATTGAATAGCTCTGCTTGTTTTTGTTTTACATCAATCCCAGATATTATTTCTTCACGAAGATACTCAATGGTATCAATAGCTTCTTTGTATGTAGTAAAAGCTTTATTAAATTCTTCTACTTTTTGATAAACGAAACCAAGATTAAATAAAGCTTTCACACGTTCAGAAGGGAATGTATCATGAGTATAAATAGTTAAAGCAGCTTGGTAAGCAGCAATTGCTAGTTTTAGGGCATTAGAATTAAGATACGCAGTGCCCAGACTATTTTGCGTCATTGCCCAGTAATAAGGTGCTTTATCTTGATTCCTTTCAAGTAAAGCAGCTTCAAAGGCATTTATTGCTTTTTTTAAATTATCTTCTTCTTTTTTGTCAGTCTTTTTAAGATAGGCATTACCTAGATTATGTTGCGCCATCGCCCATTGAAAAGGCATACTTTCTTGGGTAAAGACATCCAGACAATCCTGTAAATTAGCGATTGCATTCTCTACACTCTTTTTCTTATCCTCAATATTTTCACAGACAGAATATTTATCAAGATATAGAACTCCCAGATTATTCTTCGTCAATGCCCAGTAGTAAGGATGATTTACCTGGGTTCTAAATATCAAAGCATTTTCGTAAAATGTAATTGCTTTTTCTAAATTTTCTAGCTTATCTCCAATAATTCTTTCGCCATAAGCTTTGCCCAAATTATGTTGTATTTGTGCCCATTCAAATTGATAAGTCTCTCGCGTTCTTATGTCTAAAGCATCATTTAAAATATTAATTGCATCTTCTATATTTTTTGATTTATCTCCAAGTATTCTATCCGTGTAGACACCTCCTAAATTGTTTTGTGTTATTGCCCATTTGATAGGCAAATTCTCTTTGGTTCTTATTGATAGAGCGTCTGTGTAAGCGATAATTGATTTTTCTATATTATTCACTTTATCTTCTTCCATTTAACTGTAGGCATCACCTAAATTGTGTTTAATAAGTGCCCATTCTGGAGGCGAATCATTATAAGTGAAGACATTGAAAGCAGATTCAAAAGCATCGATTGCATTTTTTAGGTTTTTCGGTTTACTTCCTTTTTTTCTCTTCACATAAGCACAGCCTATATTAGTTTTCATACTAGCCCATAGCACGGGAATATGATTTGGAGTGCAATAGGTTAACACGGCTTCAAAAGCAGCAATCGCGACTTCTACGTTGCTGGATTCGTCGCCCATGTGAAATCCTAGTAAAAGAATTCCAATCTCCCCAATAGCAAAAGCCATGTATCTCGCTTTTTCTTCGTGAGAACTCTTTAACTTACAGGTCCCCCAGCGATAAACTATATCAGCCAAAGTACTATCAATGTATTCTATATTTTCTCGAAGCAGTGGGTATATAGCTTGAGTATTACCCATGTTTTCTGAAATGTTTACAAGTATTTTTGTTAGAAACAGTATATATTTCTTATTCTTTTCATCACTGTATATCCCAAAAAGCTGAGATCTGGTAATTAATGTTTCGGAGAGAGAATTTATCCATTCTTTCAGCCAGCTTTCTAAATACCACATTGCTATACTTTCTGCGCCTATATTATCTTTTCATTATAGTGGGACTTAACCAAAAACTGGCTTTTTCGTGGTGACAATGTTTTTTATGTATAAGTTGGAGACTATCCATTTGAACGTAGTTATATCAATGTCTCAAATTAGTCAGCAATTCTCATTATGAAAAAAGCTATGCAAAAAAGTGTGTAGAGGCTAATGTATTTGAAAGGTGAGAGTGTAAAACAGTTGAAA
>Ga0105045_10002874_pt1 | contig 14636 bp, 12 predicted proteins | sample MAT02_FD_78089 | JGI IMG/M metagenome (GOLD analysis project Ga0105045, IMG submission 78089) | Freshwater microbial communities from Lake Fryxell liftoff mats and glacier meltwater in Antarctica - MAT-02 (megahit assembly) | ecosystem: Environmental > Aquatic > Freshwater > Ice > Liftoff...
GAACACCCAATATCTGTTGAGGCAATTAACTTATATTGGGCTTTTTCAATGGCAAGATTACGACCTCTTGCTACGTTGCAACCTAGCTCTTGATAGCATTGAAGGGGAATAGATCCATTTAATTGATAGTCTTGCAAAAGTTCCCAGGAAGCATCGGTTGAGCCAGCATCTATAATGACAATCTCATCAGGTTTTTGGGTTTGAGATTCCATTTGCTCAAAAAATAACTGGAGACCAGTAATATCATTCAAGATAGTAGAAACTAGGGAGATCATAGGTCTAGCTCCCGACACGCTGAAACCCATAATTCAATATTTTTGCTAACGCCTGAGAAGTAGGAACGGAGGGCATCATCCCAAAGGAATCCGTCACGTTGTTGTGCCCATTCCCAAATCCAATGGGCTAGGGTGAGGGTGGCTTCACTATAGCTTTTGGAGGAGGGAAGTGGGGTTTCAAGAAGAGATAACATATCATCGATCACGACCATGCCCGCTAGTTCATGCCAAAGGTCTTTATAGAGGTTGTGGGGCGATCGCCGATGTTCTACAACAGGGTTGCCGACCCGCACAGAATGCCCCATCGCCTGCACACATTTTTGAACAAAAAAGCCACTAAAAATATCTCCGAACCGATCCAGTTTCATCCCGCCGATGGGGTGCCCCATTTTGACGTAATAGTAAGCTGGAATCGCATCTCGAATTAATGCCGTATTTTGAGTATTGATTGGCATTAGGGTGTGTGGTGCCAGCAATACACTGCTCTCAATCTGTGCGTTGGCGACACAGCGCGTTACCAATCGGGTGGCCGCATCAACATCGGGATCACCCGACCATAACCCTGCATTGATGGCGACAAAACCAGTTTCAAGGGAGCTATCAATCTGGTCACATTGGGGTTGCCGACGGGCATAGGGAAAGCCTCGGGGATAGACCGTTCCGGTAACATCCAACGAGGGGCAATGCACTTGCATTAAACTGCAAAGGTTAAACCAGCCCCCACTGCCCACGGCTCTGGGCAGCGTCACCTGGGTGCCTACTTCGCAGTGCCCTGCTAAAAATGGCCAGTCTGCCCGTGGATAATTGTCGTCATCAATGGCAATTACAACATCGCAGCGATCGCCATAGGCCATCAAAAAACCTACATTGCGGCGGTTGTCGCTATTCCAAGGAATTTCAGCCGCCAGTTCTGGAAAGGGAGCCAAGAATTTTTCCTGCTCTTCTACCCCTAAATAGACCCATGGCAGCCCTTCTGCTTGATAGCGTTCTGTGCGATCGCGGCAACTGGATGGGGTCGATATATCTCCAACGACATAGAACCGTACCTGATCGAGGACTTGGTGGCGTTGAAAATGTTCGTAATAGGCCTCTAAAAACGCCCCGTCATAGATACTAGTGACAACAATTCCAAATTTCATATGGCTAGGTTTTTCAAAATAGCTAGAGTCTTTAGGGATCAATTGCTAAAGTAAGTTGATCCATTTTGATGATCCCAATTTTGCTAGTCAGGGGCTGAGTCGCTTGATGGGGATGGGTGTAAAGTGCCTGAAAATAATCAGTTTCAAAATAGTCTGTTTCGAGGCGGTTTTCTTGATAGCCCAAGTTACTTAAAAAAGTCTGAAGTGCTTCTACTGATGCTCCAAAATCTGGTAGAGCAAAGCCATGGACTTCAATGAGTAATTGTGGATGCCAGCGTTGAAGTAACGTTTCAGCTCCACGCAGAACCTCTAACTCAGCTCCTTCCACATCAATTTTAATCAGATGAATCGGCAGATGAATTCGTTGCCAATAGTCCTCTAGCCGGACGTTGCTAACCTGTACGGTTTGTGTGTTTGCGGTGGGGTTAAGAGAAGCTGTAACCGCAATCTCATCCGTTGGGATATGAAACTCTAGAGTGGGTTGAGATTGGTTAGAAACAGCGGCAGAGACAACGAAACTTTGATGCTGAATATGATTGAGAGCAATGTTTCGTTGCAGCAGTTTAAGATTTCGGAGAACTGGCTCAAAGGCAAAAACAAAGCCTTGCTCTCCCACTTGTTTGGCCGCATGGATCGTGTGCAGCCCAAAGTTAGCCCCGATATCAACAAATACGCTGCCGGGATGCAGACAAGATTGGATGACGGCGGCGGCGGCGGCTTCTCCTTCAAGGTTCCAGCGGCGTAGGGATTCATCGAGGCGAATAGGATGTCCGGCAATGGTGCGGGGAATGCCCCGAAAGCCGTACTTTAGTTTGAAAAAGCCGTTGCGCAAAACCGATGGGAGCATGGCTGCTGGAAGGCGATCGCCCTCTCTGAATCACTACCCTCTAGATACGCCCGTTGTGGGCTTAGTCAGGATAAATGTGCCACAAGTTGCGAAAAGAGCCGCAACCCCAACCACTGTCGCAACCGCATAGAAGCCCTAGGCTGTGGGGCGATCGCCAAATAATGCTGCAAGTAGTTGGTGGCAAATTGGTGGGCTTGGGTAGCGATCGCCCGATGCCCCGCCCGTCGTGCCTGTTGATACAACTGCTGATAGAGCCGTGTTAGTGCTTCATAGTGGCCTGGGCTAAGATCTATGCCTCGTTGGCGGCAGTCTTCAAGGTTGTGGGCGATCGCCCGATGCAACCCCTCAGACCATCGCTCTATATCATGGTTTTGAGTTCGGCATTGGGGGGTATGAATCCGATATAGCGCCCCTTGGCTAGGGCTATAAGCCACTTCATAGCGGTTGACTATACGAAACCAAAACGCTAAGTCTTCCCCCAGAAACCCATCTAATTCTTCGGGCCAGAGGCACTCTTGGGTTAGGGCTGAGCGCCGAATGAGGGCGGCATGCACTGCCCACGGAACAAAGGCGATCGCCCCATCCCGCAAATCCTGCGGTGGCTTCCCCACTCCGGCAGGAGACTTGACCACCCGCGCTTGGGCTGACGCATCCCGAAATTCTTGCCACCCCCCCACAATCACACTGGCTGTTGGATTTTGCCGCGCAGTTTCTAACTGAATGGTTAGATAATCTGGCTCTAATAAATCATCAGCATCTAGAAATAAAATCCATTCTCCAGTGGCATAGTGCAACCCAAAATTCCGAGCAGCACTCGGGCCTTGCTGGGGCGATCGGACTAACTGAATTCGGGAATCTTTAATAGTCTCTACTTGTTTATCACTACCATCTGTAGAACCATTATCAACGACCCAAAGCTCCCAACTAGAAAAGGTTTGAGCCAGAACAGAGGCGATCGCATCCAAAACATAAGCAGCCTTATTATAAAGCGGCATCACAATAGAAAGTGTTGGCATTAGACAGCCCTCTTACGTAGCCATAAACTGCCACAGTGATGGCTCCCTTGCCAGTCTCGTACCTTTGGCCATACCTTTGCAGCTTCTTCTGGGTAGTCAAGGGCAACCCAATGGTTTGCCAACTTAACATCAAACTGAGTATTGTAGGATAAAAAAGCTTCGACTAAGTACTGCTCATTCCAGGCACGACGTTCTTGAATTAACCAATGAGGAGGATAGTCTAACGGAAAGAAAATATCATGAATATGAATCCAAACACCAGTATTTAGAGTAGGAATAATCTCTAAAAATTCTCGACATACATCACTATTAAATTTGACAGTATGGGTTGAATCAATAAATAAAATATCACCACTCTGGAGTTGTTTGAAAAGGCCTAAATCTAAATGTTCTAGGCGTTCTTGAATTAGCTGAATTGGAAGATTGGCTTTAAGCAGTGAGGCTGAGGGATAAGGCTCAACACAGATTAAGGAGCAGGGAGCATCGTGCTGTTGATTTTGGGCGATCGCCCGATGGGCAACTTGGGTAGAGTATCCACTCCCAACCTCAATGATTGTTTTAGGCTTTAGATGGCGCAGCAAGGTATAGTAAATGGCGGCATCAAATTCCCTAAATTGACTATTTTGAAAATCAAATCCATCCTGTTCTTGGGTGAGAGCCTCTACTTCTAGCTGATATGCCTCAAGATCTTGCAGTAAGGCAAGTTGCTGATCCCAAGCCCAGTTAATGGATGGATTTTCTCGACGAGCTAAGATGTGGTCTGAAATCAAATCTTGAAATCTTGGCCAAGGTTCATAGAAATGATGCTGGCGGATATGATAATTCCAGCGATCGCCCACCTCTGGATGGGTTTGCAATAACCATAGAACTCGTTGCACTAACCGTAACGGTAGCTTTGAACAAATCTTTAATAATCCTCGATCAAGAATTTGATTAAATGAAGATTTAGATAGCACTTCAGAGTTCCTTTTATGAGACTGGCATGGAAATAGAATGGAGGCTACAAATGACGGAGAGCGTCCATAAATTTTTGTTGGATATCGGCGGGGTTAAATAGGGTTGTTGCCAGTGTCTTTGCCCTATTTCCCAACTGTTTTTGGGCTTCAGGATCAGCAGCTAGTTGCTGGATAGAACGCAAGGCTTCCTCAGGATTGGGGTTTGTGATGACCCAGGCAGCATCCTGTTGATATCCCCATTGCACAGCCGTGCAATGGGCAGGCCCCCAAATGATTAAGGGCTTACAAAATTGGCAGTACTCTAATATTTTTGAGGGAAAACTGGTTTTAGTACGACGGTCATGATGGGGCTCAAACGACATCACGACTAACAATGCATCAGCTATTTCTAGCTCTTGCTGGAGTGCATCACGGGATAAGAAGCCGCCGTAAATTCCAGCCTCTAAAAAAGCTTGGGTCTGGGCTAGAGGCCAATCGGGCGATCGCCCAACCATTCGCATCTGAAGACCCTCGACCCTCTTTGTCGCCTGACCCAATTGCCGCAACATCGGGCCATAGCAATCTGATAAATTCCCTGCATATATAAAGCGGAAGGTGGATGCAGTTTGGGGATCAGAGGATGAAGAACGGGGCGATCGCGCTACTGCACCAGGAATAGGCGGGAGCACCCAAGCATTCGGATGCGCTCCTAACGCCTGTCGCATCCCTTCAGACACACAAAAGGCCACGTCACTGTGGCGGTAAAGGTGTCGAAATTGTCGGTCTAAGTAAGGCCGTAAGCCACCAGGAACCCAGGCCATATCAGGAAACCAATCATGAAAGAAAGTAATGAGGGGTAACTTGAAGTGTTGAGCTAATCGCAGTGCAATGGGGTAAAGAGTTCCGTAGGCAACGGTCATAATCGCATCGGGTGATTGGCGCGCGATCGTATTATGAAGTGTGTGGATATCATCCGTTCTAAATATCTGTCGAAGACCATGGGAAAAGCTGGCCAACCGAGTTTTACTCAGGCGAATTAGCAAGGGATTGGGAATAATGGGAATGCTGTTAGAAAACTCTTTTAAGCTGGGATGCTCAGATGCGATCGCCACTTCAACACCTTCTTGATGAGCTGCTAAAAAATGTCGATATAATACTAACTCTGTGGCGATCGTGTTTTGTGGAATTACGGATGAAATCAGGAGCAGTTTCAAAATCTCTATCTCAAGTAGTTCGAGAATTGAAAAAAGAAAATTAACAAGACTATCTCCACTTTCTTGAAAAAACAACGCTCATCAGGAAAATATAGATCAGAAACTATAGTTTTTATGCTGTTTTAAGGTTAAGCAGGTTACAAAGCTTGCTGGTATAAATCGATGTAGCGTTGGGCATAAAGGTCGAGAGAATACTCAGCCTGGGCGATCGCCCTCCCTGCTTGACCCATCCTTTCTCGGGTTGCTCTATCCTCTAGCAATTGAACAATGGCATCCCGAAATTGCGTTACATTTTCTACCTCCGCTAATAGACCTGTAATCTTGGGGCGCACAATATCAGGAACGCCACCCGCTGCAAACGCGACAACAGGAGTACCGCAGGCAATCGATTCTTGTGCGACCAGGCCAAAGTTCTCAGCACAGGTAGGAAATAGAAATAGATCGGCGGCAGAGTAAGCAATTGCTTTGAGGCGATCGCCGCTAAGGAAGCCAAGATTAAACACCTTTACTGCAACAGATTCGGCTAATTTCTCTGCACCATAACCCATCGTGATCAAGACTAACTCTGACTGCAAACTTGGAGGCAATGTATTCAATGCCTGAACCATGAGCGCCCCACCCTTGCGCGGATCGCTGAGCCGATCGGCTGCAGCCATCACCACTGGTTGATGGAGCGGTAGCCCCAGTAATTCTCGGCACTGACTTTTATTGAGGGGCTGATAGCAACTTGTATCTAAACCTGGAGGAATTCGATAAATGGGTAAGTGCCCCAACATACTTTGTTGAGCACGCTCCATCATCCACTGGCTCGTCGTAACGACTGCTTTTAGATTAGAGTGCTGATAAGCCCATTGTTTAAGTTTCCATTCCCATTTTGTCTGATCCCGTTTTATAGCTGGATAGGTTTTGAGATCAGGGCAATGGCCACATCCTATTTGCCAGCGATCGCACTCAAAGCTATAGGCACAATGTCCTGTAAATGCCCACATATCATGCAGCGTTAAAATAGCAGGCTTCTCTTGAGTGAGAGCAGGTAGTGCTAAGTAATTGAAATACCCACCATGTAAATTATGAAGATGTAGAATGTCTGCTTCTTGGTAAAAGGGATGCTTAACAGTATCAAAGGTACTTGTTAAGTGAATCTCATTGAAGCCTAGATTTCGGGTCAGCCGACCCACTTGCAGATCTACCCATTTAGCCCTAGGGAGAAGTTTTACGGCACTACTGGTCGTTTGAGATAATTGAACTAGGAACTTTGAATCAATTCCTTTGCTAATTAACCCTTGATGGAGTCGAGAGATGGCGATCGCAGCACCGCCAACTATATCTGATGTATTGATCCGTAAAACCTTCATGGGCTTTAGGTTAATTGTTCCACAATAGGGTTGTCGATTATGAATAAGGAAAGCTATCTAGAAATCTGACTCTAGATAGATGACTATGTTTTGAGTCAAAATAATCTAAAGATTTATTGATAGGGATTATGATATTTTTGATTATTATCTTAGGCAGTTATAACTTTTTTGCCACTCTAAATTTTGAGTAAATAAAAATAATAAGATACATAAATAGCTCTACCATCTTGAAGAATATAAATTGTTTCTGGTTGCCCAGCATTGTGGGCATGGGATTTCATGATACGAGGGTAGGGAAGTTGTTTGATAAATTCATCATTCCAAATGACTTCAGAGACGGTAGATTCTACAGCATGAAAATCGACTAAAGGTTTAGAGTCTGTTTAATAGTATTGGCTAGTAGAAATCGAACCTATATGTTTTCTGGTTTTGAGTATGAAACGAGAAATATATCATTGGGGTAAAGAGACTTAGGGATATAGGCACTGAGTATTTTTGATGTTTGAGGCTTCTTTGAAAGTCTTGAAATAAGATTTTTATTATTTTCTCTTTTACAAGAGAGCTTTTATCATGCAGCAACGATATTTTCAGCTTCATTCTTTGGTCGCATTTAGGATGTATGAAATAGTTCATGCATTTCTTTGGTAGTCCAATCTAATTCTGGGGCTAAAAGACCTGGCCATTTCTCGGGAAAATATGATCCGTGATGCCCCATCCCAACAACCGAAAAAGATAAAATATCTCGCCCAGGAATTAGGACTTTTACCCCTGGAATGCATGAACTAATACGCACATAGTATTGAACTTTGTTGAGGAGTTTAGACGGGATTGTACAGGTTGTTTCATAAAGCCCGGGCCGAGTTTCTGCCGTCCGTGTGGCATGATCGGTAGACGCAAAAGCTACAGTTCCCTCTGCCGTCAGAATTTGTATCACAAGGCGCATACCCTGTAGGATTTTGAGGATCTCATAATGAATGACTATATGAATCGATTGTGTTGCACTGAATGAGTCTTGTATTTCACCAGACTCATTCACAAGTTTCACTGTACGAAGACGAATTGATTCATTTCCAGGGGCTTCAGAAATAGCCCACTCTACGATTCCTTGATGATTTTTTGAGTGCGCAGATATATATTGTTCTAAAATTGAATCCGTTTCGCCGCTAGCGGTGAGATGACCATCTACTAATAGAAAACATTTTTGACAGAGAGACCGCAGCATTCCCATGTTGTGGCTAACAAATAAGATTGTGCGGCCTTCTTTTTCAGTGACATCTTCCATTTTTCCGAGACATTTTTTTTGGAAGGCCGCATCTCCGACTGCTAAGACCTCATCCACAATTAGAATTTCGGGTTCGAGGTAGGCGGCGACGGCGAAGGCAAGACGGACATACATGCCGGAGGAGTAGCGTTTTACTGGGGTATCGAGGAATTTTTCGACTTCAGCAAAGGCTACAATTTCATCAAATTTACGGCGAATTTCGGTTTTGCCCATGCCGAGAATGGCACCGTTGAGAAAGATGTTTTCGCGACCTGTGAGTTCGGGGTGGAAGCCTGTGCCTACTTCGAGAAGGCTAGCGACGCGGCCTTTGAGGTGAATGTGGCCCGTGCTCGGTTCAGTGATGCGGCTCAGAAGCTTGAGGAGTGTGGATTTTCCGGCACCGTTGCGGCCAATAATGCCAATGCGATCGCCCGCATTCACTTCAAAAGACACGTCCTGAAGTGCCCAAAAATCTTCTTGGGGGGCTGGCTGCCCTAGGTTGCTTTTGGGGCGAAATGGATTGAGCCGTTGATAAAGTGTGTGGGTTTGGTGCGCTAATGTATCCCGCAAGGTTGCATACTTTTCCGAGCGGTTGTGTCGGATGCTATATTTTTTGCCTAGATTTTCAACCCGAATGACGGTGTCGCCCATAGTGAATGAAAGAAGTTTGCAAACCTGCGTTTGAGTTCTTTTGTCTATACAGCAGAGGTTTGACGCAATCAGGATGGTGCTGCCGTGATTATCTGATGTTGGTGCGATCGCCCTCTTTATCCATTTTTGGATATATAGTCCCTATCTCTTTGACTTTTGCAATCGTGAGGTGTAATCGTGAGAGGGTGCTATCCTGCTTCCTGAAATTTTGGTTTAGGATAAGGATAGAAACTGCCGCTTCTGTCGCTAATATTTAGCGTTTTTCTATGAGTTCATCCGTGCCAGACTCTACAGACACCAAAACAGACCTCAAAATCCGCCCTTGTACATTGCGGGATTTAGAAATCCTAGAAGCGATGGCGATGTCGGATCTCACCTCCGGAGCAGAGGATCTGCGGCAAATTCGGCAGTGGTATGGCCTGCTAAAGGGGTTGAGTTTTTTCCCAAACCCTTTCCAGCATTCTTTTTGCGCCTATGTGGCTGAGCAGGGCGATCGCCTTCGGGGGATGGTGCAAGTCTCGCCGTTTAACAAAACCCGCAGCACTTGGCGGGTTGAGCGCTTAATACTTGTGGGGCAATCAGGAGAAGAAGGCACCGTTGTCTTTCCGACTGATGTTGGGTCTCAGTTGATTCGCCATTGCTTGCAAGCCATCTGGGAAGCCCGCACTTGGATTATGGAAGTGGGGGTAGACAACGATATGTTGCTGGGGTTGTCGCGGCAGGCGGGCTTCCAGCCATTGGCTCACCTAACCCATTGGGCGATCGCCCCCGAGTCCCTTCAAGCCTTGGCAGCTGAGCCACCCAATCTTCCCAATCTACTGCCCGTTAGCAATGCGGATGCCGGTTTGTTGCACCAGCTAGATACCTTTTCGATGCCGCCCACCCTGCGCCAAGTCTTTGACCGCCACGTTATAGACTTTCGGCGCAATCTGGTCATTGCGTTGGGCAACAGCCTCCGCTGCTGGATGGATCGGACGGAAATCGTGCGAGGCTACGTCTTTCAGCCCCAGCGCAAAGCTGCCATTGGCTACTTCCACATCGAACTTTGCCGAGATGGCTCACAGCCCCATGTGGCCGATCTAACGGTGCATCCTGAATACACCTGGCTTTACCCAGAATTGTTGCGGCAGATGGCGCAAGTCACCCAGGTTTATTCGCCCCAGTCCCTTCGCCTCACCTCCGCTGACTACCAATCGGAGCGTGAAGAATATCTTCAGCAATTAGGGGCGATCCCCACCGAACGCAGTCTTCTCCTCTCGCGCTCGGTATGGCACAAACTGCGCGAGGCACGCCCCCTAGAAGGGCTGCAATTGTCGGATGTGTTGCAAGGCTTACAGCCCTCTCGTACCCCCATTCCTAGTCGCTTCTCGCTGCTCGACTATTGGAAACAGCAACAATTTCAGCAGTTTTCGGCACCTACCGATGGAGTATCACCTCCCGAGCGTCGCACCCCACTGCCTAAGCCTCCTACTGACGAACCCCATGGGTCTGTTTAGGACGTACATATAGGGTCAGGCAATGGGTCAGGCAATGGCTAAGTCGTTGGCAATTTCGGCATTGGGTTTAGATATTGGTCGCCGCCGAATTGGGGTGGCGGGTTGCGATGGCACTGGGCTAATCGCAACGGAATTAACGACCTTAGAGCGGCGCAACTTTGCAGCAGACATGGCGGCGTTACAAGACCTTGTGCAAGCCCGCCAAGCAACAGTGCTGGTGATAGGCTTGCCCTACACCCTCCAGGGAGAATTAGGGTTTCAGGCGAAGCAGGTACAACGCTACGCGGGGCGGCTCTCCCAGGTTTTACAGATGCCCGTAGATTATGTGGATGAGCGCTGCACCTCCATTGCGGCAGAGCAAATGATGGTTCAACAAGGGCGATCGCCCTCCCGCAACAAGGGCTTAATTGACCGCAAAGCCGCTGCCATCATCCTGCAACAATGGCTCGACAATCGCCGCCAAACCCCCACCCTGCTACCTCCAGATGCGGAACCTTAGCCTCTACTTCGGGGGAGACAACCAAGGAATCGCTTGAGATCCGTTGAGATCTAGTTGACATCCTTTAGATAAATTGGAAATGCCGTAGCCCTTCGAGGATGCCTCCGGCACAGCGGGATTGTGCCAAATAGCGATGGGGAGATGGGTTGGCATGGTGCCATTCCAATAGCTCAGGCATAGCGTTGCCTACAATAATGCCCCGTTCTTGGCTCGCGGCAAAAAGGGCGCGATCGTTACCCGAATCTCCGCAGGCGACCGTGCGCTCGGGAGGAAATTGCCAGGTTTCGCGCAAAAAGGTCATTGCTAACCCCTTGTTTGCCTGGATTGGCAGAATATCAAGGTCACGGCCACCGCTGTAAACTAAGTTGACTGGGTGCCCGTTGGAGTGCAGCGTTTGCTCCACTTGGGGCAACACCTCTGCCGCCACGAAGAAGCTAATTTTAAAGGGATTTTGCTCACTCTCAGGTTGGGGTGTCAGCTTGGTCACTGGGGCGAGAGCGGCGAGGATGCGATCGCGCGCCCACCCCTCCGACAACTGTGCCGACCACTGCGGATCGGGTTCCGATGCCTCGCCGTAGTAGATAGCTGTGCCCACGCCTGTAATCACCGCATCGGGTTCGATCAACGGCTTCTCTGTGCGCAATTGTTGATACGACTGGCGCGATCGCCCAGTGGAATAGACAATGCGAGTGCCGTGGGTTTCACGATGGCGAACGAGGTGCTCGTTCAACTGCGCCATCGCTGCATCATCTCCCACCAAGGTGTGGTCTAAATCTGTGATGAATAAAAATTGATCTGAAGAATCTTGATTCAAAAAACCGTGAGCCACAGATGTTGCTCCCCCTTAACAACCGCCATTGGCCATCATAACAACTCACTCTGATATTGGTGTGTAATGCAGATGGCATTGCAGATTTGAGGCCACCTAGCAAGAGCCTTGAGGGTGCAAAATCAGCCCTCTAGAAGATTCTGAATCTAGGAAAATCAGAATCCAGAAAGCTTCATTTCAGATCTCAAAAATATCTGACTGATCCATCTCTGGGCAAAGGGTTTGCCCTGCTTCTGCGCTAGAATGCAACTGTCATTAGGTGGAGCTAGATCCATCGTTCCATTGGCCAATCGTCGGCTCATCGTTGTTCAATAATCCTTCAAGCTGTTCTTAACGATGAGCGTGTTGGAGGCTAAATCTGGAAGATTTTACAAAATTACTAAAAATGACGAAAGCCCTTAGAAGAATATAGGTTTCACCCTTCTCCTAGCGACTCAAACCGCCCCATCTTGAAACGCTGTGCGCTAGCCTGTGCCTAGCGCAAGTCATTAGAGAATGCCATGTTTGAACCATTGTCCACTGTTTTGGAAAGCTCAGAGAAAACAGATCTTCGTGAATTTTTGCATCAATTACGCCAACCAGACAAGCGTTATTTTCTGCGAAATGAAATCTTGATTGCCTATGAAAAGTTTTGTACCAATTTAGTCAAACCTGAAACCAAAACTCCTATCAATATTGACGAAATTAGCAAACTGTCAGAGACTCAGTTGGTAACTGGGAGCATTCAGAGCAGCAGCCCCTATTGTGTTCTCCAATCTCTTATTTACAGTACTCAAGAAATTATCTTTGAGAATGACAGTGCTTGCATTGTTGTGCGCCCTGGGATCGCGGCAGAAGAAGCCTATTGGATTTGGGATGACGGCACTGCAGAACTGACCCAAAACAAGGAATTGCTGGAGTTGCGCGATCGCATCGTTGATCGCCATCACCCTAACGATGGTGAATTGTTAGAGATTGATGTCAAACCGTTTTATGACTACTCTCCGCTCATTCGAGATCCTAAAAATATTGGGAAAGGAGTAGAATTCCTCAACCGCTTTCTATCGAGCAAGTTGTTTCAATATCCGCAGCAGTGGCAGAAAGCGCTGTTTCAATTTCTACAGCTACATAGCCATGAAGGGAAGCAACTATTGCTCAACGAGCGCATCGAATCTCAGCAGCAACTTTCTACCCAGGTAAAGCGGGCGCTGCAATTTTTGAAGCGCCATCCTGCCCATGATCCCTACAGCAAATATCGCTTCGACCTGCAATCGATGGGGTTTGAACCGGGCTGGGGCAACACCGTCGGACGGGTGCAAGAATCTCTGGCGCTGCTCGATGAGCTGATTGATTCGCCAGAACCCCATGCGCTTGAGGCTTTCCTCTCCCGTATCCCGATGATTTTTAGGATTGTGTTGGTATCGGTGCATGGGTGGTTTGGCCAAGAGGGTGTGCTCGGTAGGCCCGATACTGGAGGCCAGGTGGTCTATGTGCTAGACCAAGCTAAAAGCTTAGAGAAGCAACTTCAGGAAGATATGGAATTGGCGGGGCTAGATCCGGTGGCATCGCCGCCTAAGGTGGTGATTTTGTCGCGCCTGATCCCCAATAGCGATGGCACTCGCTGCAATGAACCCCTCGAAAAAGTGCATAGCACTGGCAATGTGTGGATTTTGCGTGTGCCGTTTCGAGATTTTAATCCGCATTTATCGCAAAATTGGGTGTCTCGATTTGAGATCTGGAGTTTTCTGGAAACCTATGCTGTTGATGCAGAAAAGGCATTGCTAGCCGAATTTCAGGGGCGTCCTGATTTGATTATTGGTAACTATACTGATGGCAACTTGGTAGCCTTTTTGCTGTCGCGGCGGTTGAAGGTGACCTATGGCACCATTGCCCATGCCCTCGAAAAATCTAAGTATTTGTTTAGCAATCTTTATTGGCAGGGGATGGAGGATCAATATCATTTTTCGCTTCAATTTACGGCTGATCTGATTGCGATGAATTCGGCAGATTTCATCATCAGCAGCACCTATCAAGAGATTGTCGGCACCCCCGAAACCCCAGGGCAGTATGAGTCTTATCACAGCTTTACGATGCCTGATTTGTACCATGTGTTACATGGGGTGCAACTCTCTAGCCCCAAGTTTAATGTGGTGCCACCGGGGGTTAATGAGGTCGCTTACTTTCCCTATACCAAAACGGGCGATCGCCTGACCGGTGAAGTCGAGCGTCTCAACGATCTGCTCTTTACCCAAGTGGATGAGGATACGATTGTCGGATACTTGGATGATCCAACCAAGCCTCCTATTTTCTCGATGGCGCGCCTCGACCGGATTAAAAACCTCTCTGGGCTGGTAGAAGCCTTTGGCCAAAGCCCAGAACTACAAGAGCGCTGCAACCTCATCTTGATTGCAGGAAAGATCCGCACTGAGGATACTAACGATGCGGAAGAGGCGGCAGAAATCCACAAAATGCATCATTTGATGCATGAGTATAATCTCTGGGGCAAAATGCGCTGGCTCGGAGTGCGGCTATCGAAGTCAGACTCGGGCGAAATCTATCGGGTCATTGCTGACCACCAAGGGGTGTTTGTGCAGCCTGCCCTATTTGAAGCGTTTGGGCTAACAGTTTTAGAAGCCATGATTTCGGGTTTGCCTGTGTTTGCCACAGAGTTTGGAGGCCCTCTCGAAATTATTCAAAACGGGAGCAATGGGTTTTACATTAACCCGACTCAACCGGATCAGATGGCCGAAACTATTTTGGATTTCTTCTCGAAGAATGACCAGCATCCTGATTTTTGGCAAGAGATTTCAGAACGGGCGATCGCCCGTGTCTGCAGCACCTATACCTGGAAGATCCACACGACCAAACTACTTTCCCTGGCACGGATCTATGGCTTTTGGGAATACACGTCCCAAGACAACCGCGAAGATCTATTGCGCTACATGGAAACCCTGTTTCAACTGCTCTATAAACCCCGCGCGAAGGCTTTGTTAGAACATCAGATCCATTCATAAGGAGCAATTCGGATAGGAGCATTCAGAGGGAGACCTTCAGATGAATGCTCCTATCCCACAGAAATTCCTCTCAGGGATGCTGCGTTACTCTAGATGCCCTCTGGTACTTTTTGGTTAGAGTAATTA
>Ga0105045_10002875_pt1 | contig 14633 bp, 13 predicted proteins | sample MAT02_FD_78089 | JGI IMG/M metagenome (GOLD analysis project Ga0105045, IMG submission 78089) | Freshwater microbial communities from Lake Fryxell liftoff mats and glacier meltwater in Antarctica - MAT-02 (megahit assembly) | ecosystem: Environmental > Aquatic > Freshwater > Ice > Liftoff...
CAGGATCAACCAAACTTATAAAAATGCAAAGCTTGTCTCAAAAAACATCAATCACAATCCATTCGAAAACGAGTACATCATCCGCTACGAAGTCAGTATATCTAATTCGCTAAACGACAATTGGTACTTATACCTATCGCACACTAATGCTGATGATCAAAAAATCGCTTATATCCAGTCGCACCTAGACGAGTTTGCTTTTGTAACCATGTACGACGGTCAAATCATAGAAAAAAATGAGGCCAATCAAGCGATGCCAACGCTAGAACTGTTGAATATTATAGATACTACACAGGTCAAAAACGATTATTCCTTCGTGGTTTTTACCCCAGACTCTCATTACAAAGTCATCAGTTACAAGAAAATCTCAGGTCTAATCAAACCTATTTCCCTATTCTCCTTCGTATTGACCATTTGTGGACTTATGGTGCTGTTGCTCTCTCTTATCAATACCAAATACGACTTTCTACCTAGCAATCTTGCCCTTAAATTTGGTGCCAGAACCTCGCTAAAAACTAAGATTCAGCTAGCGATAATTCTGCTTATATTATTGACGTTTGTGACCATAGGATCAATCACAGGCATCTACTTCAAGAATCTAATAGAAGCAACCCAATACGCTAAAAATAGCGAAGAAACCACTAGTTTGCTCAACAATATCCATTCTGATATCCAAAACCTGAACGATGATGAGGCCGCTCTCAACTTCCTAAAATCCAAACTCAAGGAACTATCCTTCGTCCACAATAAAGAAATAGCAATCTATGATCAAGCCGGCCAACTCGTCACCTCTACCATCAAGTACAAAAACTTCCATAGAGTACCTTACACGCTATGGCAAGAAAACAGCCAAAAAGCCGGCAATGATAGTAGATTAGACATCATCAGAGACGTCGATAAAGGTATAGATTTTCATCCAATCAGACTCAACGCTACTCGACCTTTTGTATATCTATGTGTAGCGCATAAGTCTATAAATAACAGCGCAAAAAATATCCTAGAATTCCTCAGTACCATACTCAATGCCTATATTTTCCTATTTCTCATTGCTGGTGCCATAGCTATCACAATAGCCAATAGCATCACACAACCGCTGAGTATATTGACCGAAAAACTAAAGAAATTTAAACTTGGTAAAACCAATGAACCACTAGAGTGGAAGTCAAATGATGAAATAGGAACGCTCATCAATGACTACAATAACCTCACGGTGGAGCTCCATCGCAGTGCAAATATCTTGGCCAAAACGGAAAGAGATCTCGCTTGGCGCGAAATGGCTAAGCAGGTCGCCCACGAAATCAAAAATCCACTCACACCCATGAAGTTGAGTATCCAATACCTAGATCGCACTGCAAAAGATTATCCCGAAAGATCATTAGAATTGATACCTAGAATATCAGCGACCCTCATAGAGCAGATAGATAACTTGACACAGATCGCCAATGAGTTCTCTAACTTTGCAGCAATGCCTCAAGCTAGCAATGAGAAAATAGCACTCAACGAAATCGTAGAAACCATCCATGACCTCTTCAGAAAACGTGACGACATGGACATCAATATGATCGAACCAATAGATGACTTGTACGTCTTTGCAGACAGAAATCACCTGGTCAGAATCCTCAATAACCTCCTCAAAAATGCCATACAAGCCATCCCAGAAAACAAACGAGGCAAAATAGAAATAGAGCTATCGCGCCAAGGCAACGAAGCAATCATACGCGTATCAGACAACGGCACAGGCATATCAGAGGACATGAGAGACAAGGTCTTTACACCCAATTTTACGACCAAAAGCTCAGGCACTGGCCTTGGGCTCGCCATCTCCGTCAACATGATAGAATCCTTTAATGGCCGCATCTATTTTGAGACCAAGCTCAATCATGGTACCGACTTCTATATGGCAATCCCACTGATGCGCCTAGACGATTATCTACAGGAGGATAACCGTGTGATGTTAGATTAAGGTATCTACGAGGTGCGTTAATAAGGGCACATCGAAAGAGTTTTTAACTAAATGCTAAAAAGAAAAAGTTTAAAAATCGAAAGAGAAAGATTCTAAAAAATATGCTATAAAATTAGAATTGCAATGTAGAATTAAAAAGCTACAAAAATAGGCCATCGTAGTTACATTGTTCCGATCAGCATGTTCTATAACTCAAGGTTCATGTCAATACATCTTAAACTTCCTCTTCGGTTCTTTGCCTTTGATGGAAAACTGTAGATTGGTTTTTTTATCTACCACTACTCCGGTTTGTTCCTCGAAGACTCTTTTGTATTTTTGATAGATGTTGTTAGGTTGTTTCTCACCATTTATTTTTAAGTGCTTGCCTGTGAGTTCTACTTTATTGTCTTGGTCAGCGATGAGGAATCCATCTCTGTTGAGTGCTTCGCCTAGTACTTCACTGTAGTTATTTGGTTTTGGAGAGTTACTGCTCAGGTCACCACTGTGGGGCGCAACTTCTATCTCTTGATTAAACATAGGCATATCCATCATTTTGAATGACTTCATCAAACTATCTAAACCCCCGTTTCCGAACATTTGCTTCTGCATTTGCTCCATACTTCGACTCATAGCCTCAAAATCTATCTCCCCCATCATATCCTCAATACTGAGCATGCCTTGCTCCATATCACCAAGATCAAAATTGAATATCTGTCCTTCCGAAAATCCTTCTGAACCGAAAGGTTTGCGATTATTCTTAGGTTTGCTGCCATCTATGAGATCTCGGTACTGACCATAATCCTCAGGTGCAATCGTTTTTCCGTTTATTTTCAACTCGCTAACCTCGCCATTAACGATAGATAGATCTATATCTTGGTCATTGGTTTTCTTTATGATTTTGTAGCTTTCTATTCTGTTAGGTATAGAATCAGTATTGGTATCATATATACTTGCTTGGAGGCCTGCCGTAGCAAAAGCCATTATCAATATCAAAATATTAAGTTTCATCCTTTGTGATTTAATTTTACTTTTTAAAAACTGTATTTTTAATACAAATCCAAAATTAGAGTTTTTAGTTTCATCTACACTAATTTTTAACATGATTTTAAAAAAAATGTTTAGTTACATTGATGTTCAATCTTGTCGATTTGATGATTTAAATCGGCTATATTTTAGTAATGGTTTTGGGTAAGTAAGTACGCCAGAATTATCAAAAAGGTCTTCAAGTTCTTTTAAACCATCTTGATTTCAACCAAAATCTTTAAATCCAAAAAAATTATGTGGTGACATACCTTCTTTTATAGCCTCATATATATAAATTCTGATACGTGAAATACCTTTACCATTTTTAGTCCAACGGACTCGATTTTTAAATAATAGTTTTTTAAAAATTTCTCTTTTACCATACCACATTTCATTAAGTTCAAGTTCAGCTGGTGTTGTGACTTTATATGATGAGTGCGACTTGGCACCCTATTATCGAAAAGAAGTTTGCAAAGTGTACACTTCTAACATATCTGTATGGACGAGAGAGCTCAAATGTTTTATCTGTCGATATGATAATTTAGCGTTGCATATATTCTTGGCCAAAGACCTCAAAAATTGTGTTTCTTGGCGCATATTGCAAAGATAAGTAATCTAAGTTACAGCTATCATTTATCCAATAATTAATAAATTTTAAAAAAAATCGTATATTAAATTATAATAAATATCAACAAATATTGTACTTTTGCATTCCCTTAGAAAAAGAATAGAAACTCTAAGGTTTTTAAATTAAATAATTAAAACCTATTATGCTGATTATCACAGTCAAAGACGACGAAACCATAGACAGAGCACTTAAGAGATACAAGAGAAAATTCCAATCTGTTGGTCTAGTTAAGGAATTACGTAGCCGTAAGCATTTCACTAAGCCATCGGTGCAGAGAAGAAATGAAATCCTTTCTGCCAACTATAGACTAGCTAAATTTGGTAGTCAGTTAGATTAATCTATACTGTACTACACAACAATATATATTTGGGTCAATCAGTAAAATGATTTGGCCCTTTTCCTGTTATTCTTACTTTTAGATCAATCAGAAGTAATTCATACCATAAGCAATACGTTATGCTCAATTCATCCAAATGGAAAATAATCAATAATGGTCTCAATTACTTGCTCATAGCATTGGTAGCAGGCTACGTAGCGTTATATTTTTACAAAAAACCTAAGTTTTCGGAAGGTGATCTAGCGCCAGACTTCACCGCTGTAACGATGATGGGAAAGCAATTACAACTTCGAGACTTGATGGGCGAGTATATATTGTTAGATTTCTGGGGCAGTTGGTGTGGTCCATGCAGACGAGAAAACCAAGAAATAGTAGCTTTTTATAACCAAAATTTCTTCAGTGCGACTGAGCAAAAACTAAGGATCGTAAGTATAGCAATAGAGACAGATTCTATTGCATGGCAAAGAGCGATAACAGCTGACAAGTTAGACTGGCCTGACCACATAGTCCAGCTGGATCGATTCAGCAGTCCGATAGCAAAGTTGTATGGAGTGCGAGAGATTCCCACAAAGTACCTGATTGGACGCAAAGGTGAGATTATAAAAGTAAACCCCGAAGTGTCAGAACTAAAGGCTTTGATACAATAAAAAAAGAGACACTAAGTACGCTCAGCTTCAAGATTGCTGTGATGACAATTAATACTAAAGACCATTGATTATATGACTTTATGTCAAAACCCATCTACTTATGTCGCTCAACCTTACACAAACTATGACAATATGGCTCTAAAAATGTCTTGGCAATAAAATTGATATAATTATAACTATGTTTAAACAAATGAGAGATTTTATGTCCAAAATGAATGATAGCAATGCCAATGAGGCAAACGAAAATAACGAAGATCAAATCAAAGATATGTTAGAAAATCTAGAAAACGAAGCAGTCGATGAATCTACTAATGAAGCTTTAGCGGCAGAATTAGAGGAAGCAAAAGATAAGTATTTGCGACTTTTTGCAGAGTTTGATAATTACAAAAAACGAGTAGTCAAGGAGCGTTTTGACCTCATGCGTACAGCTGCTCAGGAGACATTGCAAGCATTATTGCCTGTATTAGATGATTTTGATCGTGCCAAAAAAAGCGCTGAAACTGGTGCCGAAGTCTTTAGTGAAGGCGTACAGTTAGTTTATAATAAACTACACAGCATTCTTGAGGCCAAAGGCTTAAAAGCAATGGAGACCGATGGTGAGCCATTCGATGCTGAGTTTCATGAGGCGATCACTGACATACCTGCACCAGATGATAGTATGAAAGGCATAATCTTAGACACCGTAGAGAAAGGTTATATCCTCAACGATAAGATCATCCGTCACGCCAAAGTCGTGATAGGCAAATAATCTCTTCCAGAACCATTTCTGGTAAAGAAGGGGTAGAAATATGCCTTTTTGACACCGATTGAATATTCCCCGTAAGGGAAAAATAATTATTACAATAAAAAAGCAGCAGTAACAATACAAAAGCAATAAAATGCTAACTGAATGCATAAAAAAGATAGAAAAGATAAAATATGAAACGCGATTTTTACGAGATACTCGGAGTTGTTAAGGAATCTGATGAGATCACCATCAAGAAAGCATACAGAAAAGTAGCGATGCAACATCATCCAGATAGAAACCCTGGTGACAAAAGCGCAGAAGACAAGTTTAAAGAGGCTGCCGAGGCTTACGAGGTCTTAAGTAATGCAGACAAAAAGGCGAGGTATGACAATTATGGTCATGCAGGTTTAGACAACATGGGCGGCGGCTACTCAGGAGGTGGCATGAGTATGGATGACATCTACCAACACTTTGGCGATATGTTTGGTGAAGGCGGAGGTAGTCCTTTTGATAGCTTTTTTGGCGGAAGCCAGGGAGGAGGTCGCAGCAGATCCACTGGTATGAAAGGCTCAAATCTACGTATCAAAGTAGCCCTCACACTAGAAGAAATAGAGTCTGGAGTAACCAAAAAGATAAAAGTAAAAAAACAAGTAACCTGTAAATCTTGCAGCGGATCAGGCGCAAAAGACGCTAAAAGTGTCTCTACTTGTAGTACTTGCTCAGGCTCTGGATATGTAAGGCAAATCAAAAACACGTTCCTCGGACAGATGCAAACTACGGTGGTTTGTCCTAAATGTCAAGGATCAGGCAAAAGCATCACAGCTACTTGCAACACTTGTAGGGGCGATGGTAGGAGCACAGAGGAAGACCTCATCGAGATCGAGATCCCGGCTGGCGTTCAAGAAGGTATGCAGTTATCTATGCGAGGCAAAGGTAATGCGGGTCAGAATGGAGGAATGGCCGGAGATCTACTCATCAATATAGAAGAGAAACCGCACGAAAGTTTTAGCCGTGACAATATGAATGTGATCTACGATCTATTCCTAAATTTTGCAGATGTTGCTCTAGGTACTACCTCTGAAGTCCCTACCCTTACGGGAAATGTCAAAGTCAAAATACCCGCAGGAACACAAGCAGGCAAGATATTTAGGCTCAAGGGCAAAGGTATGCCTTCGCTTCAACAATATGGCAAAGGCGATCAGCTCATCAACGTCAATATCTGGACACCAAAGGCACTCACAGAGGAAGAAACTCAGTTGCTAGAACGTATGAAAACCATGCCCAACTTTGACCCAAAACCCAATAGCGGAGAGAAAGGCTTTTTTGAGCGAATGAAAGAGTATTTTAACTAACGATATCGCACTTTAGAAGCATTTTTGCTATCATATCCGTCTAACATTATAAAATTTTGTCCTTTGGCACGCAAGAAGAAATCCATACAAAACCTACTCATCACTGGCATCGCTGACAAAGGCAAGGCAGTAGGGCGTACAGAAGACGGACAAGTTATCTTTGTAGAAAGAGCTGTTCCTGGAGACGTAGTGGATGTACTCGTGATACGCAAGAAAAAATCTATGAGCGAAGCCGTCGTAACCAAGTTTGTATCATATTCTGATCAGCGTATAGCAGCTCCGTGTGCGCATTTCGGTGTATGTGGTGGATGTAAATGGCAAAATCTAGGCTATGAAGCGCAACTGACGCACAAGTTTCAGACAGTAAAAGATTGTATAAGAAGAATTGCGAAATTGGATCCAGATCTCATATCGCCTATCATAGGCTGTGTGGACAATCTACATTATCGCAATAAGCTGGAGTACAGTTTTAGTGATAGGCGATGGATCACTACCGAAGAGGCTACGACTGACGAACATATCACCCAACTAGGCGCGGTGGGATTTCACCGTCCAGGGTCATTTGATAAGATAGTAGATATAGAGAAATGTCACCTACAAGATGACTTAACCAATCGTATCCGCAACCATGTGAGAACCCTAGCACATGAGCATAAGCTGAGTTTTTATAACATCAGAGCACATCATGGCTTCTTGCGCAACATGATCGTACGCAATACTACGCTAGGAGACTGGATGGTAATCATGATATTTGGTGAGGACGACCAGGATGGTATCCATTTAGTACTCAACGATCTTCAGAAGTATTTTCCAGAGATCACCTCCTTGTTTTATGTGGTCAATACTAAAGTCAACGATACCATCTACGACCAAACTACGCACCTAGTAGCTGGCAATCCATATATCCTAGAAAAACTAGGTGATGTCACCTACAAAGTCGGACCTAAATCGTTCTTTCAGACCAATCCACTCCAAGCCAAAACATTGTTTGATGTCGCTAAGGATTTTGCAGAACTACAGCCCGACGATACCGTGTATGACTTGTACACTGGACTAGGGAGTATAGCATTATACATAGCTCAATCTGTCAAAAATGTAGTCGGCATAGAGGAAGTAGAAGCTGCGATCACAGATGCTAAAGCCAATATGGAGTTTAATAATATCACCAATGCAACTTTTTATGCGGGCGATGTCAAAGATATACTCAACCCCAAATTTATCAAAAAACATGGTCATCCTCGAGTAGTCATCACCGATCCACCGCGTATAGGCATGCATCCTGACGTAGTAGAAACACTACTCACGCTAGAGGCGGAGCGCATCGTATATATCAGTTGTAATCCTGCGACCCAAGCGAGAGATTTATTATTGCTTAGCGCAAAATATGATACTACCAAAGTGCAGCCTGTGGATATGTTTCCACATACACACCACATAGAAAGTGTAGCCCAACTAACACTCAAAAAATCAAACTAAAGTAAGTAATGGAAACCGGAGAAAAGTTTTTAGTCCTAGAGCAACAACTCAAACCTTACAAAAAATTGCTAGGTGAATCTGCAGATGTCATCATCAACGAAAACGTGAGCAACTACCCTATATTTGTGGTACATCAGCAGGAAATAGAGATGGGAGTAGCACTCGTCGAAGCTGGAAAAACATTCAAATGGTCTGTAAATGCCTCTACACTTGAGGAGTTTGTGACCAAAGAAATCATCTTTATGGACAAGGCACAAGAGTTCATCAGTTCCTACAAAAACCCCGAAGAAAATCTTTGCTTATTTGTACTTAGCGAGCTAGGAGCCCAATTTATTTTTATACCTAGGTAAAAACTCAGGCTACCGCAAATAACACAAAGCGTAATCAAATTTTGCAACTCGTGCCCTGCTAAAGAGCACTTTCTATAGAGTTCCAAATTTATTTGGAACAAATGCTAGCCTCATCAAATAAATTTGGTGAAGCATTAGCAATAGAAATGTTGCCAAAGCTTTCAGCTTTTGTCTATTGGTTTGCTGAAGCTGGAGGCTTCCGGTACATTTAACCTCACACTTCTGCGATTAACACACCATCTTTAATATTTGTACTCATACCTTAATAATCAATGCCTTCTTTGGGATTCCAAATTTATTTGGAACAATCCTACATATGACCGAATAAATTTGGTGAACCATTGTAAACATATTTATTATAGATTTGCACAAAAAATTTATTATTTTTTGTAAATTTGAGCGATCATAAAGACTAATCATTTTAGTAATGTGGTTTATTTTTTTTATCAATAAAAATCGCAAGAAATGTCTGATATAACCACCAATCTTATAAAAGACCTAGCAACACCTCGAGGCAAATTTCCACATGTCAAAAAAGCAGGGAATTTTATCTTCGTATCTGGCACGAGTAGTCGCCGCAAAGATAATACTTTTGAAGGTGTAGAAGTAGATGAAATGGGCACAACCAACCTAGATGTCAAAGCCCAAACCAAAGCAGTTATCAAAAATATAGAATCCATCCTTCAGACTATGGGAGCTGACCTTAGTCACGTGGTAGATGTCACCACTTTTCTGGTCAATATGAATGACTTTGGGGGATATAATCAAGTTTACGGAGAGTTTTTTGATCACAATGGACCTACACGTACGACGGTAGCAGTCCATCAATTGCCGCATCCACACCTTTTAATCGAAATCAAAGCCATGGCTTATTTGCCGGAATAATAACAAGAATTAACCTTAATTTCTTTAAACAAATAGACAATGAACGCAGACCAAAAATACTCATCCATTCACTACAATTCTTATCTACAAATAGATAAAATCACTTCTGCGCAGTCGCTGAGAAGTGAAGAATTGGGTCAACCTGCGCATGACGAAATGCTTTTTATCATCACACATCAAGTCTATGAACTGTGGTTTAAGCAGATCAATCACGAGCTCAGAGCCATTGTCAAGGACTTCAGCGCAGATCAACTCAACGAAACCAATGTAGGTACAGTTGTATCGAGGCTAAATAGAATCATAGAGATCATGAAGCTTCTCGTGCAGCAAGTAGGGATTATAGAAACGATGACTCCACTTGATTTCCTAGATTTTAGAAACTACTTATTTCCAGCGTCGGGTTTCCAGAGTTTTCAGTTCCGCGAGATGGAAGTCATGCTTGGTCTGAAAGAAAATCGTCGCATCACTTACAACGACAAACCATATCACTGCGTCTTTGCAAACAGCGCTAAAAGTACGCTTGAAAACCTAGAAGAAAGCAACTCTTTGAGCGACCTTGTAGAAGACTGGTTAGAACGCACACCATTTTTGGAGTTTGAATCATTTAACTTCATCGAAGAATATCAGAAGGCAGTAAAACACATGCTCGAAAATGAGCAAAACGCCATCAATGCTTCAGAGATATTATCTACCGAAAACAAAACTATGCGCCTCAGAATGCTAGGAGATACTTCTACTTATTTTGCCAATATCATGGACGAGAAGCAGCATGATGCAATGGTAGCAGATGGTAAACTCAACATTTCTTACAAAGCAACCATCGCTGCGCTATTCATCAATCTCTATCGAGATGAACCGATACTTCATCTACCATTCCAACTGCTATCTAAACTAGTAGAAATAGACGATCAGTTGACCACATGGAGATACAGACATGCGCAGATGGTTATGCGCATGCTAGGCAAAAAAGTAGGCACAGGAGGTTCTTCTGGACATGAATACCTAGCTTCTACGGCAGCCAAACATCATATATTTGCTGACTTCCACAATGTGAGCACGCTTTTGATTCCACGATCAGAATTGCCTATTTTACCAGAGAAGTTTAAACGTAATCTAGGATTTCACTTCTCTACGCTCTAGGAAGAGAACACATATTTTAATCGGTTTTACTAATATTTATACCTAATAATTATTATGATTGTCATCCAAAACTATATCAACGGTCAACACATTGCGCCTACCCAAAATCAGTATTTTGACAATATAGAACCAGCGACTGCAACACCTTTTAGTACTTGTCCAGATTCGGATAGTGAAGACATCAAACTAGCCATCACCGCCGCCAAAAGTGCTTTTTCGTCTTGGTCGCGACTCAGCATAGAAGAGAGATCACAATGGCTCATGCGAATTGCCGATGGTATAGCAGCCAGACTAGAAGAATTTGCTTTGGCAGAATCTATGGACAATGGCAAACCGCTCAGATTGGCAACTCAAGTAGATATACCACGGGCAGTGAGTAATTTTAAATTTTTTGCCCATGCTATCACTCAGTTTCATGGAGAATCTTATCCGATGACTAACGTAGGTATTAATTATACACTACGGCAGCCACTCGGAGTAGTGGCATGCATCTCTCCTTGGAATCTTCCTTTATATCTCCTCTCTTGGAAAATAGCACCAGCCCTAGTGAGCGGCAATACTGTGGTGGCTAAGCCATCAGAAGTAACTCCATATACAGCCTATCTATTATCAAAAGTGTGTGAAGAAATCGGTCTTCCTGCAGGAGTACTCAATATAGTACACGGCTTCGGTTCCAAAGTGGGTGATACCTTATGTACGCACCCTGATGTCAAAGCGATCTCGTTTACAGGAGGCACGGCTACTGGCAAAACCATTGCTACAGCAGCGGCACCACTGTTCAAAAAACTGTCTCTTGAGATGGGTGGGAAAAACCCTAACATCATTTTTGCAGATTGTAATTATGATGATATGCTGCGTACTACGTTGCTGTCCTCTTTTTCTAATCAAGGACAGATTTGCCTCTGTGGTTCTAGGATATACATAGAACGCTCGCTATATGAACGATTCAAAACTGACTTTGTCCATAAAGCAAGTGAGCTAAAAGTAGGAGATCCATTAGCAGAATCGACTAAAATCGGTGCTACGGTATCAAAAGCGCATTATGAAAAAATACTTCACCACATAGAAATAGCTAAACAAGAAGGCGCCAATATTCTAGTCGGTGGTCATGCTGTCCGACTATCAGGAAGATGCGAAAGCGGCTACTTTATAGCTCCTACAATCATTGAAAACTTAGCGATAGATTGTAGAACCAATCAAGAGGAGATTTTTGGTCCCGTAGTGACGATTACACCTTTTGATACCGAAGAGGAAGTCCTCGCATTTGCCAATGGCACTAAGTATGGACTAGCGGCTAGTCTGTGGACCGAAAATCTTACACGTGCACATCGCATGGCCGAGCATATCGAATCTGGTATCGTTTGGGTCAATAGTTGGATGGTTCGCGACTTACGTACACCTTTTGGTGGTGTGAAAGACAGCGGAGTCGGTAGAGAAGGAGGCATGGAGGCACTTGGTTTCTTTACAGAATATAAGAATGTTTTTATCAAATACTGATGAAATGTTACCCTTATGATCGTCAATCAGATTGAACATAACCAATGGATAAAGTCGAAAATATTGCAAGTTTAGATAACCTTTTACCCTTAATAAAAGGACACAAAAAGATTGTGCTGGCACCACTCGATTGGGGACTAGGACACGCTACTAGATGTATCCCAATCATTGATTTTTTGCTAAAGCATGATATTGAAATCATTATTGCAGCAGAAAATGCTCCTTTAAAAATTTTACAAAAGCAATTTCCTGATTTAGTATATTTTCAACTTGGTGCAAAACCTATTACATACAAAAGTCGAAATATGTTAGTCAACTTGATCTTGCAAAGTCCTCGTCTTTTAAAAAACTACATCAGCGATAAAAAATCTGCAACTTCTGTTGCAAAAAAAACAGCCGCAACGTGTATTATTTCTGACAATCGATTTGGGTTTTATAGTTCCTGGATCACCAATTTATATCTTTGCCATCAAATAGTAATCCATCACAAAATATCTCTTTTTTCTGAAATAGCCACCTGGCTAAATCGACAAATTATGAGTCAATATGATGAGATCGTTATTCCCGATTACAAAGGGAAGAAAAGCTTGGCGGGCAAATTATCTCATACCAACTTACCAAATACAACATACATCGGACCTGTTACAAGGATTAAAGCTGTAGTAAAACCAATTCGCTTTGATGTTGCTATTATCGTATCTGGAGTAGAGCCCGCTCGAACGCTATTTGAAGAACAAATTTTAAATATTATTATCCAAATGACCTTACTAAAAATAGTCTTGGTACGTGGCACAAATCACGCATTGGAAACAGCTATAAATTTTGATAAAATCACCAATGTACAAATCATTGACTTTGCAGATACTGCTATTATAGAAGACCTGCTCAATAGTTCAAGACTACTGATATCGAGGCCTGGATATACTACATTGATGGATATAGGCCACTTAACTATCCCAGCTATTCTCATCCCAACACCTAGCCAAACAGAGCAAGAATATCTGGCAAATTATAGTATTAAAAATAAACGATTTCATCAACTCTCGCAAGACAAAATAGAAAAATTACCAACGCTAATTGCTACGATTTTAGGACAGAAAAACCAGCAAACTATTTAAGGTTAATTTCAGAAAATAAAAACATAATGTTAATTCGTCTTTTGGTATGAAATTAAGCCTTACCTTTGCAGTATGGAAGACCAAGTAAAATTAGACATTCGCAAACTAAATTTTGAGCAGATCAAGGAATATGCATTAAGCATCAAAGAGCCTGCTTTTAGAGCTAAGCAGATCTATGAATGGTTATGGCAAAAAGCAGCATTTACCTTTGATGACATGACTAATTTATCATTGGGCTTACGCCAAAAGCTAAGCGAAAATTTTGTGATCAATGCCATTAAAATCGACAAAATTCAACATAGTGCTGACGGAACTATCAAAAGCAGATTTACTCTTCATGACGGTCACAAAATAGAGTCGGTGCTGATTCCTGTTCCCGATGATAGTAGATTTACCGTATGTGTTTCTACACAGGTTGGGTGTAGTCTGACATGTAAGTTTTGTGCTACGGGTCAGATGGCGAGAGTTAGAAACCTTGATGCTTCTGAGATATATGACCAGTATATATTAGTCAATAAACAAGCTATGTCAACTTACGGGCATCCGTTGACCAATGTAGTATATATGGGCATGGGAGAGCCACTACTTGCCTATAGCAGTACACTCGAAAGCATCAAATGGCTCACTAGTCCCGAAGGTCTAAATATATCACCACGTAGAATCACGGTAAGTACTGCGGGAATTGCAAAAATGATCAAAAAGCTTGGCGATGATGGTGTCAGATTTAACCTAGCTCTCTCGTTACACGCTGCGGATGATACAAAGAGAAATGAAATTATGCCTATCAATGAGCAAAACAATCTAGAAATATTGATGGACTCGCTTCGTTATTTCTATGAAAAAACAGGTAATAAAATCAGCTACGAATACATCGCTTTCCAGAATTTTAACGACTCAATTCAAGATGCAGTCAATCTAGCAAAGTTGTGCAAGGATTTTCCTGTAAAGGTCAATATCATCGAGTACAATCCCATTGATGGTTCACCTTATGATAAAGCAAATGAAGAAAAAGTCAATGAATTTGCAAAGTACTTGCGTACCAAAGATATTATGGTTACTATTCGACGAAGTCGTGGTAAAGATATAGATGCTGCTTGTGGTCAGCTAGCAAATAAAGACTAACGAAGGTTATGTATATTAGCGTTAGGTAAGTCCATTTTTCTTTAGAATCTCGATTACTTCTACCTCGCTTAGGTCAGTAATTTCAGCTATAAAGGAGCTGCCTTTTCCTTTATTGAAGTTTTGGATAATTATTTTTTCGATACCTTTTTCAACACCGATATCGATACCTTTTTCGATACCTTTTTCGATACCTTTTTCGATACCTTTTTCAACACCGATATCGATACCAATATCAATTCCGTCCATTCTAGCTGTTTCTAATATGCCCATTGAAATTCTATTCTCTTTAATGTGGGCATCATATAATTCTTTAGTTATTGCATCCATCGTATCTTTGTTTAATGTTTTTGAAACTTTGTCTAGTCCTTTAGCTGAATATTTTTCAGGTA
>Ga0105045_10002877_pt1 | contig 14628 bp, 11 predicted proteins | sample MAT02_FD_78089 | JGI IMG/M metagenome (GOLD analysis project Ga0105045, IMG submission 78089) | Freshwater microbial communities from Lake Fryxell liftoff mats and glacier meltwater in Antarctica - MAT-02 (megahit assembly) | ecosystem: Environmental > Aquatic > Freshwater > Ice > Liftoff...
CGATGCGGAGCATGTCTCACCATTTTTGGCAAATTCGCCAGTATGAATCACATGCACTCGATGGCCGCGCCGTTTCAACCCATCACATAGCCGCCCAAGAGTCATCGCCACCCCATTTACGTCAGGCGCGAAAGTATCCGTGACAATGTCGATTTTCATGATTTCCTGATATTTCCGATAGCTTCAGAAACATGAAAACCCACAATCTGAGTCCATGCGCGCGCAATTTTGTAACAAATTCGTCACTTCCATGCCCTCTGATAAATAACTATCGACGACACTCAAGGCGGCTTGTCCATTTGAAGTCGGAAACACTGGCAAATGTAATCGGCTTGTTACCGCTTCACGGTTTAACCGTATAGGTGTAACCGCCTGAAACTCCAGCTCGGGAAACACTATTACTGGTGCTGGTGGTCATACCGATAGAATAGAGGCCATTGGTATCCGTCGTCGCCACCGCATTCAGGAACTCTGCGTATTGCGAGATGGTCGTAGATAAAAAGGCTGGCTTCTTTTTTTAGTTTTGCTTCATAAATACTTATTCTAAGGGAGTTGCAAATGTGGAGCTAGCGTTTCAAGGGTTTTCGGTCCGATGCCCTCGACATTAAGTAGGTCTTGGAGAGCTTTGAACGGTCGGGCTTCGATGATGCGGTTCGCAGTGACCTCGCCGACGCCTGGGAGAAGCATGATTTGATCGCGAGCAGCGGTGTTTGGGTTGATTTTTTGGCTAGCCGATAACTTGCTTGGTACCGTGGCGAGACCAAGTTCTTCGCTTTCCTGTCGCTCCGCTTGACGCTCGGCCGGGAGCCGCTCCCAGTTGGTTTTAGCCCATGCGCCAACACCGCGCTTTGAGGCCTGAAGTTCCACATCTTGGAGAAACGCCCGATACTCCTTAGATGACCTTTCCGTCTGAGTTTCCCGAGCGACACCGAAGGCCCGTGCCAAGCCCAAACGAATCAGCCGCTCCGAGAGGTCTTCGCCACCCGCAGTGGTCACGAAGGCGTAAATTCGTTTGTATTTGCCGTCGCCTCGGGCGTCGGAGAAGGCGGTGTGGACTGAGAAGGGAGTATTCAGGATGGTGGCGACTTCATCGGCAGCGGCCTTGCCCAAGGCTTTCGCCGCGTTGGAAGAGGCCTGGGGTGATCCACCGAATTCGGAGATCCCGAAATATCGCCTCTGGGCGCGAAGTCGCCTAGCATCCGTCACGTCAGTGACGTGCCATTCGAAGCAGTCAGCCCCGTAGAGGCGGATGGTATAGAGGGTGCCATCTGGCGTTTGTATTTGGAAACTATCACCGTCCGACCACTCGGTGGGCGTGAATTTGCAGTTTTCCAAGGTCGTCAAGACCGATGCTGCGGCGGCACCAAGGCATAGATAGGCTGTGAGTAGGACAGCGATGAGCCGAGTCCAAATTGGGAAATTCATGTGCTGGATAAAATCGTTACTAATTGAATTAACATCAAGAACCGTGCCGTTCTACCAGCTATTTCGGAGGGTGAACATCTCAGTCATTTATTCCGAGCAATTGGTTTGTTTGACGATCAGGGTCGCCGGTATAGAACGAATCTAAAATACGACCCAAAACAGGATGCTCCGGCCTAATATGTGAGAACAGGGTGACGCAGGAGCGAAGTTTGAGATCGTCGGGAGAGCCGAGCAGTTCGCGAGCGGAGCGCTTGGGATGGAGAAGCAGTGTCTCGCAGCATTGGATCAGACGAGGTCCGAGGACCGGGTGTGCCATGAGGAAAAAGTCGATTACTCCTACTTCCGATTAATTCAGCGTCACCGAATCATACACCCATGCTACACCCGGAGCGTCACCGCTCCCAGCGTAGGGCTTGTGGCCAAAGTCAATGGCTGGTTGTTCTTTGTAAGACTCTTTCATTCTCTATTCCAAGCCGGTTTATCCCGGCGCTTTCACTGACCCCGTCGACCTGCCGGTAGATCGCGCATGCACCTCCGATCACGCGTCGAAAAGTGGAACAGGCAACGCTGTGTCAGCCACTGCTGGTATCTGAAACTGCAAATAATTTCTAGCGGGAAACTTCCTGTTCCAATGGTCGTTAACCATTTTCAGCCCTTGGATTCGTAAATCACAATCCGAGACTGCCAATCAACATCAGCAATCTAGCGGAAAAGATACTGTCCTTGGTTACGTATTCTGCTAGCACCACCTAATACCCCATCGAGCATGTTGAGCGGATGAGTAACAGACTCATACTGATCGCCCCTTACTGCGCTTCTTGTTTGCACCTCTTGAACTGTATCCCTACGACTATTGCCGCGATAATGTAATTCTCGATCACTCATCGTGCCACGACCAGCCAAAGAACCCTGAAGGGATGGCTCACAAGATGGAAGTAAGAACAACACTAGGAAGCTAGCCATTGATGTGTATTTTATATGTTTCGTTTTCATGTGCAGAGTTAGATATAAGTGCTTACCAACCGTTAAAATTATTTCGGTGCTCGTGAAAATGGTAAACGGGCGCTTCTTGACCTGAAGCGCGATAAGCTTCAGCCGCACTGCGGCGTTCGCGATCTCGATCATGGAAGTCTTCATTTGAGGCAGCTTCTAAATTGGCCTGGTAAACATAGGGATCGACGGGAACGACTGGCACACACGCTACGATCCCCAAACGGAAACCAAGGCACAACATTGAAAGGAAATATCGGAGGAACATCTTAAAGTAGCCAAAAATTCTGCAACGGCGAAAACTTTTGAGGCGTAACCGTCAACAACAATCGAAAAAAACTGCCTCTTCAGCAAAATTATCGCTCAAGGACATCCCGCGTTGGAAAATTGACAGCAAACTCTATACCTACAAATATTCTGGGGTGGCAGGGGTCTCCTTGCAAGATTTCCATCACTTATGAAACAGTAATGGGTTCCGGTCTTGCTCGATGGGGTTCAAGCGCTGGCGAACTGCGGTCGTGGTTGGAGTGGCTTTCTGAGTCCTCGAATGAACGGAGTTCGGCAATGGGAAGGTGTTATCTCGGGCAACTGGAGAATGGCTCCGTGCCGGAGGACGTGGCGTTTCTCGATCTGTAGATTCAGGAACACGCTGCCCTTTTTAACCAAGATCTTGGAACCTTTCTTCACCAAGTCCAACAAGCGATCCCGAAACGTCTCGTCTTCCGGATACCACCCTCGCCGTAACGCTGCCATCGACGCTTCGGAAAGGTTTCCTCCATCGTTCGCCGCCCGCTTTCCCAAGTAATCCACGTAAGCCCGCCGTCCCCTTCCGTTTTGTGAGAGCTCAAAGGCTCCAAGCACCCGCTCGCACACCAGCCATGTCGGCCCTTTGCCACGACGATAGGCAGGCAGACTGCTCCATTCGTATTCGGTCAGCTTTCCCTGCACTCGCCCGGCCAACCCTGCTCGTGCCGGATTAAGGTGAATGTAGTCCGCCACCACCCGGAACTGTAACGGATCGGATGCCTGTTCACCGTTGACGGGTATCGACTTATAGCGCCCTTGAAACACATGCCCGTGGTGCTGGTGGCGGCGGTTCCATGCCTGCCCGAAGGATTCCAACAGATTCCTCATGCCGGAAACCAGGTTGGCTTCTGGCATCTCCAAGAGCAGATGAAAACCTGTCCGCCGAAGCTTCATGCGAAGGCTGGATGATTTCCCATGAGCACCCAAGCATGCACCTGCCGGCCATAACTCCCGCAAACACGACTCAAGTCACTCAGAAACAACAGATGATCTTCCTTCTTTATGAAGATCACTTTGCCCCCTTCACCACGGGCCATGATATGATAAATTGCCCCTGGATATTCGAAACGTAACGGTCAAGCCATGACGGAGCTTCAATTTAATCTCATGATGATCAAGTGAAATCTTACGAAGCGAGGACTGACCCTATTCACTTGAAATAACCGGAACGACAAAAAATACTTCTAATTAATTCAGGGGCGTCACCGAATCATGTGAACCGACTTCAGAGAATTGACTCTTCTAGAAAGGATCCAGCGGCCTAACCCCGGCGCCATTCTCAGGAGGGTTCCACGTTCGGTTGCTCAGGACACTCATACACCCAGCAATATTGATTAAGGAGTTTGAGTCACCAATATCCGCGCATTACCATTCCGAGTGCTGGAGGATCTGGAAGTCTTGGCCGTCATCAGCGTTTTTCCGCCACCGGTACCGATGGAAGTGCCGGTGATGTTCACCCAATCCACAAGGTTGGCGGAGAATTGGGGCTGAACGGTAACGCCCTGCAAGTAATTGGGCCGATCGTAGTTTATCGCAAATTGAGTGGCTGTTACCGCTGGCGAGAGCGGAGCAGTGCTTTCTGATTTCCTAGGATTTAGTCCTAGCGCGTATTCGAGGAGATTCTTTATCCCATCCCCATCGGCATCCTGCTCGGCTCCATCTTTGCCAAAGGGTAAGCCATAGGAAGAGCCCCAATTGAGGAAGCTCAGGCTATTGGTAATCGTGAGGACGCCGCTATAGGACTCCGAAGCTGAGTTTACACTATCGTTTGGAGTAATAATAATGAAATAGTCACCGGATTCGGTGACGATTTTATTCAAACCAGTGTTCCCTCCTGCTGAAACGGTCGATCCGCGTGAGTTGATCAAGTAGGTATCGGTGTCAAGATCTCCTAGAATGGAAACAGTTTGTCCGCTTGTGAGCGAGATTTTGAATTTTTTGTAAGGCAGCCCGGCCCCGGATGCATTCCCACCGAGCGATGCGGTGAGGGTGTTACCCGACACAGCAGGCGAGGTCACCGCGCTATTCTCATTGTAAAATCTGATCCCAAAATTAAAGGCAGCCGTGGGGGTAACCGCCTGGATTCTCATTCTGTATTTACCCGGCAATAAAATTGCAAGTCTCGAGATAATAACCGAGCCTCCAAAGTTACCAAAATTCACTCGAGTATCGCTGTATGTGGTTCCGTCTTCCTTCGTCAGAATTAGGCGAAAAAGCTGATTGGTGGGCATCCCAGAAAGCCTGAATGAAACTCGTTGAGCTGTAGTTAGATTTGAATAATAATCCACCCCACTTTGAAAAGTATGGAATACACCCTGGGCAAATTGAGCAGGAGTTGCGGGATTTGTGAAAAAATTTACGGGTGCGGTGTTGTCCTTGATGAAGAATCTCTCCTTGGGCTCGAAAATCCCCACTGCACGTGCTCTTTCAAATCTCGTGGGGGCGAGGCGTTGGGTGGCCAGATCGAAGGTGTAGTAGCCGATCAGATAATCGTCGAAAGTTGTCTGCCCGGACGTGATTCTGAGATTGCTGAATATGTAGTTCGAACCTGATGCGGAACCCTCAACAGCATCCGTTTGCAGCCCGGTTACTCGGGTAAGATTTGTCAGGACATCGTAGCCGCCAACGGCACGGGTGCGGTTGTTCGCTGGGTCGCGGGCGGCCGTGCTAGGATACAGTCCGTGTGGATAAATGTCGGCTTGGATGGATCGGGCCGTGGGTTCTGCGGCAGGCGCGGTGGCCTGAAAAGATAAAAGAGCGAATAGAATAGAGGGTAATTTCATGGCTTTGATTCGTTGAGATAAGCAAGTCAAGGTGACGGCGGGAAAAGGAGATTACTGCTAGGAATTTGCTTTTGGCGGGAGGCTCCTGAAACAGCCGTTGGGCTAGACCGGAGGGCGGGGAAAAGGGGGTTGGGGGAAAAGGGGGGATTGGGTAAAGCTGAAATGCTGAAAACTGAAATTCTGAAATGAAGAAGGCTCCGTAAAACGCCGGGATTTGGCGGGAGTCAGACGTTTCACCAGATTTTTCACTTGCCGCGAGCCTAGCTTTCCCGCCCTCTTTGTAAAGATTTCTTTTGGCAGAAATATTTTGGCTCACGCGTGCAATGAGGGAAGTTTGCGCCTTTTGAGAAAAGAGTGTAGGCACCGCGAATCTGGCGAATAGAGCGAATTTTAAGAATGCGATTTATTGCTCTAACAGTTTAGCGTGGAGCCGCAATTAAAGTGGCCAGTGAAGATATTAATGCATCATGGATATTTCTAATACGGTTTTTAAAAACTGAACATCTCATTACCAAGTAAAGGCCCCATGAGGAAAAAGTCGTTTTTTCCAAATCTCGTCTCCCTCCCAGAATTCGAGCTTGGGTTGCGGCTTCCTTTCCCCCTACTCTGCGGCATCGCACATGTCCTTGCCGCACCTCAGTGAAAAACTTCTCGCCTCGGTCTCGCGCGATTTTTTTCGCCCACTCACCCGGCCATCCGCAGCGATCTACATCGATTGCGCGGAGCGCCTTGCCGACGTCGCAGGCGAGGCCGGGCGCATTCCTCATGCCGAGGCGATCGCGCTGATTCGGGAAATCCTCGCGGCGCACCCAGACATCGTCCTCGGGGATGACGAGGGCGCCACCATGCGGGATGCCCGCCAGCGCGCGGGCCAGTTCTTCAATCGGCTCTGCGATTCCCGCTGGCTTGAGGACCAGCAATTCGGCCTGCACGAACGCTGGGCGCTCGTCTCACCCGGCCTCCGCCCATTGCTCCGGCTGCTCCGCGAGCTCGCCGAGGATGAAATCGCCGAGCTCAAAACCTTCGCCGATACGGTGCGCGGCGTTTGCGAAACCCTCGAGCGCCCCGATATCCTCGATCCTCACCTCCGCGATCCTGACGAAATCCGCGGCACCGTCACCGATGTCAACGGCCGCCTCGAGAGTGCCATCATTCAGCTCCATGGCGTGGAGAAACTCATCTCGCTCTTTGACCGCCGCCAGCGCCTGAGCGAGTCACCCGCAGAGACGCTGCGCCTGCTCTACGCTGAGTTCGGCGCGGGGCAACACATGGTTTGCTACGATGCCCTCCGTAGAAACGGCCTGCTTCCCCGCCTGCAAACTTTACGCTCACAAATCGCCGCCCGCCGCGATGATCCATTGGTCAAACAACGCCTCGCCCAAGGTCTGGCCGCGCACTATCACTGGGATGAAAGTGAATCCTACCACCGCGCCGAAAAGGCCCTCCGCGAGCTTGAGCACCGGCTCTCCGCCATCCGCCTCGTCGCTGATGCCATCGATGCCCGGATGGCTTCTTTCAACCAACTTTCCCAACAACGCTACCGCTACCAAACCGAGCTTCGAGGCCGCCGTCCGGAGATCGTGAAAGCCTACTGCGATGCCATCAATTCAGCCCAGCAAGGCACTCGCCTCGCTGCCCTCCGCGATGCCGAGCCCGATTTCACCCCGCTCGTCCCTGAGGTGAAATTCTTCTTCGGCAGCGAGTCGCTTGCTCGCACCCGTCGCGCCAAGGCACCTGCCGATCTCACTTTCGGAAACGACTCCGGCGGCCGCGATGAATCCGCAGAAGAAACCCTCGCCGCCCTCCGCGAGCGCCAACGCCTCGCTCTCACCCCGCAGCGCGCTGCAAGACTCGTCGCCCGTATTTTACCCAATAAATCCACCACTATTTCCACCGCAAACTTCACCTCCACAGACCTCGATGAAATGCTCGATCTCCTCGCCATCGCCGCCTATGAAAATGCCGTCACCGCCGATGGCCAACGCGTCAAGTGGACCATCGACGGCCCTGGCAGAATCTCCGGCCTCACTCCGCATGAAATTCCCACCGATCCCCAAGCTGGCTGGCGATTGGAGAGATTTTTGATTCAAAGAGGTTGAGAGTTGTTAGTTGTTAGTTGAGAGAAAGAATCAGACCTCAACTCCAACAATCGACCTCTTCACTCTCAACTCTCAACCATCAACTCTCAACCTCTTCCCCAATGTCCGATCCCCACTGGCCGCGTTTCTGGCCTGATGTCCCTGAAGAAGATCGCCCGGTGCTGCGCGAGATTCTCGCCGAGCTGATTGGCCGCGGCACCTTGCTTGGCAGCAGTGGCGCGGGCCGTGATCAATTTCTGTTAGCTCGCGATCATTACCAAGAGCACCTCAAAGACTACCTCGCCCCGCTCGGGCTGGACCTCGTGGTGGACGATGATTTTTCACTGCTGCAAGCGCGCCCACGTCCGGAGGTTTGTCATTTGCTGGCACAATTTACCAAGGATGAAACATTGCTGCTGCTCGTGCTGTGGCGCGTTTGGGATGATCATCGGACCAACGAAGCCAGCAGCGCCGTGATTCTCACCGTGGATGATTTGTGGACGCGCTTTCGCAATACCTTCGATAAAATTGAGCCACCGGAAAAAACTCATCTCGATTCCCTCCTCGCCCGCCTCAAGCGCCACCGCCTGATCCGCACCCACAAGCCCGAGGGCGCACTCCAGCTCGGCGAGACACTCATTGAAATTTTGCCCAGCCTCCCCCGCGTCATCCCCTTTGATAGCCTCGAATCCTGCCTCGCCCGTGCCGCCCTCTACGAACCTCCCGCCGAAGGATAAAATGAAATCCCGCGTCCACCTCAGCCGCATCCTCGCCATCAATTGGTATGGCTACCGCCGCTTCATCGATGTCTCCGGCCTCACGCTGATCACCGGCGCCAATGGCTCGGGGAAAAGCGTTCTGTTAGATTTGATCCAGTTTGTGATGCTCGGGGAATCTCTCAGCCGCTTCAACAAAGCCGCCGCCGGTGCCGGCAGTGGCCGCTCGCTGCGTGGCTATTGCCTGTGCGATACCAATACCCAAGGCAACGACGGCCAAGAGCGCTACCTCCGCCCATCCGGCGTCACTCTCGCAGGTCTTGAATTTGTCTGGCCCTTAGCGGATGATGAGGAAACTCCGCGCCGCGAGACATGGGGCGCACGCATCGAGTTCGAGGGCCCTACCGCCAAGGCCCGCACGCTTTGGTTCACCATTCCCAACCGCCTCGAACGCGAAGATTTCCTCAGCGCCGAGCTCGAGCCAGAGACCGTCGCATTCATGTCCGAGGATGAATTCCGCGTCCATGTGAAGCGCGATCTGGGCGGCGAGGTCTTTGATCGCCAAGCCTCGTATCTGGATGAAATGGGCTCACGCAGTCATCTCGGATTTGATCGGGTGCAGATGAATAAAACCTTGCCGAACTCGATGGCCTTCCAGCCCGTGGAATCGTTCGAGAAATTCATCCGGGACTACCTGTTAGAGCCGGGTCTGCCCGATGTGAAGGCGGTGCGCACCAGCGTGGATGCCCACCGCCGGGCGCAAGAACGGTTGGAAAAAATGCATGATCAGCATGCCCGCCTCAGCCGCATCAGCGAGCGCCACCAAGAGTATGTCACCGCCCGCCGCGATGCCCGCTTGCACGCACATTTGCGCCTCGCGCTAGGCCATGAACAGAGGCTCGAAAATCTAACTGCACGCGAGTCCGAGTTAGAACAACTGCGTTTCCAAAATTCCGAATCCCGGGCTGATTACGAGTCCGCCCTGGTGGAGCGGAACGAACTTGATTCGCAGCTCGCCAAGATCCGCCTCGTCGTCGGCAGCGATTTACAAATCACCCGCCTAGCCGAAGATCGCACTCACCGCGATGAAGTTGCCCGCGAGCTGGATGCGCTTCGCGAAACAGAAAAATCCGCCCGACAATTTCTCCACGATCGCACTCAATATTGGAAACAATGGCTGCGTCTCGCCCAAGAACTCGGACTTACCGAGCCGGACTCCACCGCAGATTGGCTCAAACAAATGCAAGGTGCCGACGAGTCAGCCGCGCTCGATGCGGCCCAACGGATGCCTCGCATTTATCAATCCCTCGTCAATGACACACGCGAGCGGCTGCGGCCCATCGACGAGGAAATCAAGTTATTAGAAAGTCGCGAATCCCGCCTCCGCCGCGAGTTGGATGATCTCGATCACAAGGGCAGTGCCACGCCCTCGCCGCTGCTGGATACTCTGAAGTCCAAAGGCCACCGCGCCGATGCTTTTGCCCGCGTCATCGAGGTGAAGTCCGATGCGGAATCTTGGTGGCCGCTGTTAGAAGCGCTGTTGGGAAACAAACGCAGCGCCGTGCTTGCGGAGGATTTCAAAGCTGCATGGGACCATGCGCGGCGTCTGGGTCACATTGATGAAACTTTGGTCCAGCCCGCAGAGCTGACCGCATCCGGCAGCCCACAAGCGGGAAGCATCGCCGCACTTTTTGAAACCAAACATGATCTCGCAAAAGCCTATCTCTTCCACCTCTACGGCGATCTCATTGCGGTCGAGAAAGTCAGCCAGTTAGAGAATCACCCACGGGCATTTTCCAAAGATGGCTGGCTCAAAGATCCGCCGCATCGCGCCCATTTTCAGCCTGCAAAGGAATTGACCATCGGTGAGGAAGGCCTGCGCCGGCTCCGCACTCTGCGCCAAGATGAGCTCGCAGAAGTAAAGGAAGAACTCACCCGCCAGCAGCGCCAGCGCGAAGATTGGCGGACCTTTCTCCACCGTGGCGAGCAATGGACATTGGACAAAGCCGAGCCACCCGCTGGCAGTTCCAAGCTGAGGGATTTACCCCGGCTGCGCAAAGAACTCGCCCAACTCGAAGAGACCATCCGCCTGCTCGCCACGCCGGAGCGCGAAGCCACCGTGGAGAAACTGCGGGTGCTGGAAAAAACTTTCCAAGGCGTGGTCGAGCGCACCGGACGCTTGGCCAAAAGCATCGAAGACAGCGCCCAGAAAGAGCGTGTTTTACAAGACAGCATGGCCGGGCTGTTAGATGATGAGGCAGCCGCTCTCAGCGAGCGACAACTGAGCCGTGAAGCCTTGGAAGGAGTCCGCGATTCCGAAATTTCCGAACTCATCGCCCTCGCTCGCAACCAGTTTCCCAAATGGCAGCAGCGCTTGGATGCCGCTAGCGAAGTGGCCCGCATCCGCGAGTATGATTCAGACAAAGCCCGCCGTGAGCGCGATAACGAGCGCCACGCCCTCGCCGAGAAGCACCCGGAAACGGCAGAGGCATTCGATCCCGGTGATGATGAAAATTCTCGCTACGAGACTCGCCGTAGCGAGCTGGAAACTCATGAGTTGGAAAAATACACTGCCGCCGCTGAAGACGCCCGCAAGGAGTGGGAAGATCGCCTCCAACACCAAGTGCTGGATGTGCTCAAGGAAAAGTTAGATGAAGCAGAGCGCACCAAACGTGAGCTGAATCGGGCGATGGATCATGACATCGGCGGTTGGCGTTACCAACTCTCGATGAAGGCGGATCGCAGTCACAGTGCGATTTGGTCACTGGTCGAGAAGGGCCTCAGCCCGGGCTTGGAGCTTTTTGCATCCGGTGCCAAAGAGGAGATCGAGAAAGCGAAAATGGCCCTCATGGATGCCATCGAGAACTCCGAGGATCCGCGCCAGCAGCGGGCACTCGATTACCGCTATTATCATCACTGGGACATCCAAGCCACTCCCACGGGCAAGGGCGAGGGCGCGGCCATTTCTCTAAACCGCAATGCGAAAAAACAAAGCGGTGGTGAGAACCAAGCGCCGTTCTTCGTCGCAATGCTCGCGGCGTTCCAACGCGTTTACGATCTCGGGCCGCGCGAATCCCGCAAGAATTTAGGCATCGTGATCATGGATGAGGCGTTCTCGAAACTCTCTGGAGATCGCATCGATTCCTGCTTGGACCTTGCCAGAAACTTCGGTCTGCAACTGATCATGGCCTTCCCGGAAGACCGCTTGCCGACGATGATCCAACATGCGGAAACCGTCGTCCAATGCCGGGTGGAACGCAGCTACGATGAGAAAAGCGGCCAAATTACCAATATCGAAAATTGGGTCGTCAAGGTGGATCGTGATCGCTTATTAGAAGTGTTGTCATGAGCTGGTTGCAAGAATTTCACCGCCGCTGGGTGGCCGTGCGTGGCAAGCGGGTGACCACATCCAGCAAGGCATTTTCAGTGGATTGGGAGAAATTGTTAGAGTCTGCCGGAGTCGCCAGTGCCGAGGATATTGCCACCGCCACGCGGGAGCTAGAAGCCTATGAAAAGGCCGGCTATTTCATCGTCAAGCGCCACCGCTACCGCAAGTATTTGATCGAGCGGGTGAGCTTGCCCGAGACTGCGGAAGCGTGGATGCGCGAGCAATTTCAAAGTCGCTCGAGTCAAGATCTGCAAGCTGCATCGTTAGAAATAGTCTCTGAATTTTCCGCGCGCGGGCACTGTCGTTTCCCGAATGAATGGGCTGCACTCTGCGAACTACTACGAGTGGCGTTTTCACAAGGCCGTTCAGTTCGCCCGTTCAGTTGGGCATTTCCCGCGAGGCTGAGATTTTTGTTAGATACTGTTAGATTGCTCAGTGAGGGCGAGTGGCCGCTCGGCACCCCGGTGCGCGCCGCGAGTGTGGAATGCGGCTTGGATTCAAAAATGCTGGAGCGCCACCAGCGGACATTCGAGTCCGGTCTCTCGCGGTTGTTTGGAGTGGCCACCTCGTTTAGATCTCTCGGATTTGTTTCTGGAGAATCCCACGTGGAGCTGCATGGCCCGCTCTGCCTGCATTTTCCAGATGGCAGCAGCCATGACTTCGAGGGGCTCACCAACGTGCTCATCTCGGCTGCGGATATTGCACGCTGTTGCGCCATTTCCACCACTGCCACTTGTTTGCTTTCCATCGAAAACCGCAAAACCACCTTCCGGCAATATGCGGCTGCAAACCAAGCGCGGCGCACCCTCATCGCCACCACTTCGTTTCCTACACCTGCATTTCGCGAGTTGTTGGGAAAGTTGCCAGTGGATTTATCCCACCACCACTTCGGCGATACCGACCCTGCGGGCTGGCATATTTTACTCAAATTACGCCAAGCTACGGCACGCCCAGTAGTTGCCTACCAAATGAAATGGCGGCCCTTTTCCACGCCGATTCCGCTCACTCCCTATGATCGGGATTTGTTGGATAGACTTCTCACTTCTACGTTGCTTGAAGATGTGAGAGAGCAAATCTCGATGATTGCAGAGCGCGGCGATCGCGGCGATTACGAGCAGGAAACGCTCGGACCACCGCCAGAGGGATGGCTCAGCCCGTAGTCCGCAGGCCCGAGGCGATGGCATTGATGGAGAGCAACAGCTTGGGCAGCAAGGCGTCTGCTTCCGCTGTGCGCCCATTCGCTAGATGGCCGCGCCATTCGCGGAGCAGTTTGATTTGCTGCTGGTGCAAGACCCGCAGCGGGGCCTCGCGGATTTGCAGAGTCTTGGCCATGCGCGGGCGGCGATCTTGCATTTCCCCATCAAAGAGCTCGGCGAGGAGGGATTTTGTGCGTTCGAATTCCTCGACGATCCAACTGAGGAACTCCTCGCGCAGGATCGGGTCTTCCACCAGTCCGGCATACTCGCTCATCAGTTCCAAGTTCGCGGAGGCGAGGTTGGTTTCCACATTTGTCAGCACGTAGCTGAAGAAGACGGATTTGGGCAAACCCCGTTTGAATTCCGCAAAGCCCTCGGGATTTTTCTCCTTCAATTTTGCCAAGCCCGAGCCCACGCCAAACCAACCGGGCAGATAGAAGCGCGCCTGGGTCCAAGAGAAAACCCAGGGGATCGCCCGTAGATCGCTGATTAAGAATCCCTTTTTGCCAGTCCGCCGCGCCGGGCGTGAGCCAATCCGCGAGTTTTCCAGGGCATCGATGGGCGTGGCTTGGCGGTAGAACTCGATGAAGCCTTCGGTTTTAAGGAATTTTTGATACGCCAATTGGCTCGTTTCACCGAGCTGATCCATGAATGCCTCGCAGGGATCTGGCTCCTCGATCTGGTGGCGGTGGCGGGCGGTGGTGACGGCGGCCCCGGCGAGCAGGAGTTCGAGATTGAAGGTGGCGTTCGCTAAATTTGCATATTTTTGGGCGATGGTTTCGCCCTGCTCGGTCATGCGGAAGCCGCCGCTCAACGCACCTTGCGGCAGCGCGGCCATGAACCAATGAGTGGGCCCGGCACCGCGTGAAATCGTGCCGCCGCGGCCGTGGAAGAAGCAAATTTTCAGCTCTTGCTCTTGGCCGATGGCCGTTAGGGCGGTCTGCGCACGGTGGAGGGCGAATTGGGCGGCGAGCAGGCCACAGTCTTTGTTGGAATCCGAGTAGCCCAGCATGACTTGCTGCGTCGGAACGCCTACGCTGGTGGAGTGCGAGCGCTTGGTCAGCGGATGCTGGAGGAAACTTTTTAAAATCCCTGGTGAGCGATTCAAATCATCCATCGTCTCAAACAATGGCACCACCTGCAGCGGGCAGACGAGGCCTTCAGCGGTCAGTTCCATTAGCCCGGCCTCGCGAGCGAGTAGGTAAACTCCTAACAGATCGGAGAGCTGGCGCGTCATCGAGACGATCAAGGCGCCCAGCCCGGCGGTGCCCCAGTCGCGGCGATGGCGGACGAGGACGCGGTAACAATCCAGCACCAAGTCCGCTTCTTTGCCGACGTGCAGTTCGTCATGGAGGAAAGGTCGTGTCGATTTCAGCTCGGCATTGAGAAATTCCAGACGTTTTTCCTCGGGCCATGAACCGTAATTTTCGCCATCGGGGATTCCCGCAGCGTGGAGCAGTTGGCTGATTGCCTGATCATGGAATTCGGAGTTTTGGCGCACATCCAGAGTGGCGAGATGGAAGCCGAAAATCTCCACTTTGTGCCGCAGCGGGCGGAACGCACCTTCCTCCAGCAGCTTGCAGCCGGCGGCGGTGAGAGTGGTGGAAAGCAGGTCCAGATCTATTTTTAAACAAGCGGGAGATGCATAGCCGGGGTTGCCCTTTTTTTGCTCGCTCAGGCAGAGTGCCATGAGTTTTGCCATTTGCCGCCATGGCTCTTCCACATGGCGATTCATGATTTCGGCCA